>Ga0172362_10004927_pt1 | contig 11586 bp, 12 predicted proteins | sample LakKivs1_kivu2a2_FD_114534 | JGI IMG/M metagenome (GOLD analysis project Ga0172362, IMG submission 114534) | Sediment microbial communities from Lake Kivu, Rwanda - Sediment s1_kivu2a2 | ecosystem: Environmental > Aquatic > Freshwater > Lake > Sediment | place: Rwanda: Western Province, Lake...
ATGATAATGTACGGTATGATTGCATTAAGATAATAAAAATGAATATTTAAATATATATAGTATTTAAATATATTAATAAAAATGGGAATAAAAGGATTACATCAGATTATTAAAAAATACGCAGAAGAAGTATATGTTGAAAAGCATTTATCAAATTACGCATATACAAAAATTGCAATTGATATATCGCTTTACATTTTTAAATACAAAGCAATATTTGGTGATAGATGGATTGGTTCGTTTATAAAGTTAATTTCAATTTTGCGTAAAAACGAGATTCATTGTGTATTTGTGTTTGATGGCAAGGCACCTATTGAAAAAGATAATGAAAAAAAGATGCGTAGCGAACAACGTGAAAAACTTGAGAGTAAAATCTCAAATATTGAGTATTTATTGGATAAATACAATTCAACAGGAGAAATCGATGATGAGTTGATAAAAATTCATGAAGAACACACAGATAAAAGTAAGTTCAGTTTATTAAAACTAAAAAAACAGGAATTTGATATTAGAGTAGTACAAGAATATCTTGATAAAATTAAATCTCAGGTAATAAGCATTTCAAAAGACGATATTGCAATGATTAAAGAATTATTTGATATATTAAATGTACCACATATACAAGCACCAGGAGAAGCAGAATCATATTGTTCGTATTTATGTGTAAATAGATTGGTTGACGGAGTGCTTAGCGAAGACACTGATGTATTGGCATATGGTACGCCTATATTCATAACAAAAATAAATGTATCATCAGAAACATGTGTAGAAATAGATTTTAATAGATTAATAGAACTTTTAGAATTGGATAAATCGGAGTTTGTGGATTTGTGTATTATGTGTGGTACGGATTATAATAGTAATATTAAAGGAATAGGACCAGATAAAAGTCTTAAATTATTAAAGGAATTTAAAAGTATAGAAAATCTACCAGATAAATACGATACCACGGTTTTAAATTATGTAAGGTGTAGAGAACTATTTACAGTGCCAGAGTTAAATACCAAAATTGGTTATTGCGGAACACCTGATTTTGAGTTATTAAAAAAATTCTTATTTAAAAATAACATATATTATGATATCAATGTGTTAGTAAAATGTTTTGAACCACCGGAAATAATAATAATTGATAATTAAAAATATCTTTAAATTTAATAAATGAATTTAAAGATAAATTCAATTTCTGAGTTAAAACAAGCATACAGAGATTTGGGACTAAAAGGTGTTTCTAAAATAAATAAAAAAACATTTAATGATTATTTGTCCAAATTAAAAGATAAATCTGAAAAAATAGATAAACCTAGTAAATCTATAAATCTAGACGGATGGGATGGGTATATGAATGTTATAGAACACAGAAAAACCAATAACGATATATTGAATAAATATATAAAGTACATCAACGTAAATATTAAAAAATGTGATTTAAATCCTATTAAAGATGCTATAAGCGTAATAATTCCGACAGATTTTGAGATGGTAAAAGTTAATACAGAGATTAAATCAAATTTTAATTGTAAAATGGTAATTAAGAAAATTTTGCTGATACAAACAAATACAGCTGTATTTGTAGTTGATATGTATATAGATAAAAAAATTATTCCAAAAGTAGTAAAAATAACTACTGCAAAATCAAAACAGATACAAAGAGAAGAACGTATTCATACCCAAACAAAAGGTGACATATATCAGTTTATTACAACACCTATTAAAATTGGTAACAAAGTATTTAATGGTGTAATAATGGATTATTTGGGTAAACCTATTAACAGCAATATTGATAAAAAACAAATATTTTTTTTAATATTAAAAGAACTTGAAAAATTACATAAAAATAATATTTTACATGAAGACGTAAAACCAGATAATATACTATATGACGAAATTACCAATAGGATAAATATTATAGATTTTGGATTGTCTCAAATTATAACAGATAAATTACCTTACAGTGCAAATGGTGGTACACCTTCTTATTCTAGTCCTTATATAGATATACACAAAATATTATCAAAAACATATAGAGAAACGATAACTCAAAGAATACCAGATTCCTACTATAAAGATTCTAAAGATATAAAAAATAACGAATTAATATTTTCTGTTAGAGCATTTGATGATATGATAAGTTTGATATATATATTTATTAGTTTTTATGCTGATAATATGGTATCAAAATTTATAAGAGATATTACGGAATATGATAAAAAATTCATTAAAAAGTATGGAAATAGAAAATATATTCATTTTAAAACACTTAGACCGTCTAATATAGTAGAAGAAGTATATAAAATGATGTTTAATTATGATAGAATAGATAAAAATAATATATTACGTCCTGTATATTTAGAATCTTCACAAAAGGCTAAATTTATAAATGGTTCGCAATCAAAAGATATATTAAACAAGGTACTTTCAGGAGTACGTGTGCTTTATAAATTAAAATATTTAAAGTTTAGTAAATTAAAAACAAAACTACCTGATTGGTTTATAGATTTTTTAAGTCCATATAAACATGATATATTTGAAGTAGATATTGAGTATAAAATTAAAAAACTTGTAAAAATATGCAATAAATACAAGTTTAAAAATATGAGTAAAAGTGAAATAGAAAAAGTTGTACAGAATTATCCTGAGTTTTACAATCCATTGTATAATCCAATAAAAATTAAATAATTTGTTTAAATAGTAGATATATTAATATAAATGAAAAAAGAATTAATATATCCTATATTTTTAGAATCGGCAAATTACGCTGAAGATATATTTTGGAGACAAATATACGAAGACCTTGCATATGGTAAAACTCCGTATGGATCATATATGTCTAAAGGGTTTTTTTGCTGTAATTTTAAAAATAAAGAGTTTAGTTACAAGATAGAAAATAAATCTCCTGAAAAATTGTATAATGATATACTTAACCTTTTGCAAAATAAGCTTGGATTATGTAGCAGTAATGATAAAGCAAAAAAAATAGCAGATTTTGAAAAATTGGAGAACGAGATAAAAGAAGTACGTAACAATAAGTGGACTAATATAAAGAAGAAAAATACGAGAGATTTTATGATTGAAAATTTTATTATTGATTTCAAGGATAAACATAATATTTCTGAAAAAGAAATTAAAAGACTACATCTTTATATAAACGTTGGAATCATATTTAAAACGATATCTAACAAGGATATAATCTACGAAAATGGTAAAATATTATCAATAGATGGCATAGAATATAAAAATGGTAATATCATGTGTAAAGACCTTTTAGAAAACGTAGAAGTTGGTACAGTAAAATTGGTATTTCAAGAAAAAAAATTACTTTCTGATATTTGGAAAAAGTATCAAACAACCAAAATATTTACAGATTTATTTTAATAATTTTAACCACATTCTTCCGTATCTTATTACATCTGGAGGTTTTATATAATCTAAGGTTTTTAAAACGATTTCACATACGTTTTCAAAACGTTTTTTATTTATTGAATTTTTGTCTATTGTATAATATCCAAGTATATAAGCAAGCGGATTTTTATAAGATATATTATCTAAGTAATCTATTTTTTCTATCAATACATCAAAATCCTTAAATGATAACTGTAATTCGTCTTTGTAAGTCGCAAACATTACTGATACCAATATTTTAAATTTTTCGTCCGGGGGTGCTGATAATGTGAACAACCTCTTATTTATGTCTTCTAATTTTTTACCCATTTCTCCACCACCACCTATTAAAACTCTTAATACATTATCAATTTGGTTTACATTTGCACGTTCAAGAAAATTACGTTCTGCTATATATTCAACTTCAGGTGCAAACATTTCATTATCTGGTTCATCTATCATTTCTTCCAATTCTCTATCCATAAATTCAATATCGTCATCCATTTTTATTTATTAATTAGTTATTTAAAAATGTTTAATATAAAAATAAAATGGAAGAGTCTCAATTAATTACTTTTAACAAAATTGCAAACTTTGTTAAAGATTTAAATGGTGTATTTGGTGATAAACAAAAACCACTCGCTCTGTATAACCGACTCATTGAAAAAACTACTATTGCACATGAATCCGCTGTTAAAAAACATGTTGAATGTTTTACTGAATTTTGTGTGAAAAATTGTGATGCTATCATCACACAAGATATTACTAAAATTACTGAACCAAATGTTCAATACTCTGAAAAAGTATATATTGATATTAAAAATTTAATTGCTATTGGAGATAAAGAAACGATTGATGCTATTTGGAATCATCTTCTTATTATTTACAATAGTGTTGACCCTACTTCTGGTGCTATTTCAATTTTGAAATCAAGAATCTCTAAACCAACTTCAACAGAAGGAGATACTTCAGAAGACCAGTTTATTAATAACTTAATTTCAAAAGTAGAAGGTGCGATTGACCCTAATAAGATTGAGAATCCAATGGATGCTATTACTAGTATTATGTCATCCGGTATTTTGACTGATATTGTCGGTGGAGTTCAAAAAGGTATTAGCGATGGTTCTTTAGATATTGGTAAATTGATGGGAAGTATGACTGGAATACTTGCTAAAAACGGTGGAGACCCTAACATGTTAAATGGGTTATCAGGATTAATGGGTGGAGGAAGTGGAGGAAGTGAAGGTAGTTTAGGCGGATTGCCAATCGATTTAAATATGATTACTAGTATGATGGGAACAATGATGGGAGGATTAAATCAACAAAAATAAATTAGATATTTTAAAATATAATTATATTTTCTAAAAAATGTTAGTTAGAAAATATCCAATTCGTACAACTCGTGATAAATGGGAAATACGTTTATATTCAAAACATATATGTTCGGATAAATGCAGTGAAATAATTACAAATTTACCAAATTCTAATATTTTTGTAATTAGTAAGAATCCAAATCATGTTTGTAATAATTTGGATAAAGTATTATTATCTAGTGTTAAAATATCGGAATTTAATAAAGATTTTCCAAATACAATAGACGGAACACTTTTAAACTCCGATGATGTAATAATACCTGACTCTAGAATTCGTCTTATAATAGGATTTCCGTTAACAACGCCACTTGAAGCGGTATTAACAACTGATGAAAACGGATTTACCTTAAAAAATTTACTACAATCCATTAAAAACATTTATGAATATGTTTATAATGAAGAAGAACGCACCGCAAGCGTAAATACATATAAATTATTTAAAATTTGCACAGATTGTGCAAGTTCTGATTTCCAAAAATATCTAAAAGATTGTATTTATGATGAAGAACAAAAAGAGTGTTCTATATGTTTTGATGGAAGTAAGAATGATTTTGTAATGTTAGAATGTGGTCATAAATTTCATAAAAATTGTATTTTAGAATGGTTAAAAAATGGTTCAAATTGTCCACTCTGTAGAAAGAGTATAAAACAATGTGATTTGTGTAATGGAACTTTTATAATATATTATGATTATGTAGGAAAAGTAATACCTATTGAACAACGTGGTATTTTACTTAATAGAAACTGTACTGACGGTAAGTTTGGTATTTACGCGTATGATTTTCATGATTTGTTAATAAAAACAATAAAATATGATAGAAAAAATAAAATTGTTACTTTAAATTTAGAAATATAAAATAAATGAAGAATCACTGTCATCATTGTAAAAGCGAAGTAAGAATTAATAGTATATATCATACTTTACATACCCCTACTCGTTATTTTTGTACATATAACTGTTACAAAACATATTTAAATAATCTTCATGGTTCATACTTTCCCAATTAAATAAATTTAAATTTATTTAATTGATTCTCCATTTTGCATTACATTGAGCACATGTTACAAATGTTGTAAATCCTTCATCTGCACTTCTAACCTGTTTGCTATAAGAATATGTCCTATTACTGCCACATTTATCGCACTTCAATACACCTTCTTCAACTACAAATGGATTGCTAATAAATTCATCCTTTTCTTTTTGAATTTTTCGCACATCATTGAATATTTCACAGTCCCAAATATCTAAATCTATATCAAATTCTTGTTTATTCTTAATTAGAGACAAATAAAAATATAATTTACTATTATAACTATTTTCAACATCATCTTCGTCTTTTACTTTTTCAAAAATTTTCTCTTCAATATGCTTTGATTTTTTATCATTCATATACTTATTCAATAATTTCAATCCTTTCTTTCTAAAATCCATTTTGTTAGTTTTTTCTGAATATTTTAAAAAATATTTCATTTTTATAAATGACTTTTAAATCTAACTGTATGTTATCTATCGCATTCTTGATTATCCTCGTCTTAATTATCACTTATCAAGTACGTGAAAACTTATCTTCATTTGATCCAGTTTTAAAACAAATTAAACACAAATGTAAAGACGTTCATCCCATAATACCACGTATTGAACTATATGAAGGCAAAAAAAGCTATACGATTAATAAAGAAAAAATATACCTTTGTTTGAAAGATAAAAACGGAAAGTATTATAACACAAATATGCTTGTGTATGTATTCTTACATGAAGTTGCACATATATTATGTGACGAAATTGGACATACTGCGAAATTTGCTAGAATATTTGATGATTTATTAGAAGAAGCAACACGTCTTGGTGTATACAATCCAAATATACCAATAATAGACGATTACTGCGAATATTAATAAATATTTAAGAATATAAACACTAAAAATAAATAAAATGTCTGTATGGATTGCAACTGTTGACCCTGGTAAAAAAAACTTTGCATTTACCATACAAGAAGTAGATTTAACTCAATTTCAAAATATAAAATTTATAACAAAGGATGATCGTTATAATGATGATGGAACTCATACAAACGCTTTTAAAACGAACATAAGAGATATATGTAAATGTAGTAAAATTATACTTTGGAAAAACGTTGATATTACGTGTGGAACTAAAAAGTATTTTGATGATAAGCTTTTATATGAACTTACAAATGTACTAGATTCTTTTAAAGAATACTGGGATAAATGTACTTATATTGTAATTGAGGAACAAATGTCATTTGGTTCAAAGCATAACACAATGGCTATCAAAATTGCACAACATACTCAAAGTTATTTTATTTTCAATTATTACAAGTTCAAAACAATAGTTATGTTTCCAGCTTATCATAAAACCAAAGTATTAGGCGCATTAAAAGGAATAACAAAGCCACAACGAAAAAAATGGAGTGTAGATTTTACAAAAGAATTGATATGTGATGTTAAAAAATCAGATGCACACGATATTTACATACAAGAATACACGAAATCCAAGAAAAAGGATGATTATTCAGATGTAATGCTTATGGTTTATGCATTTTTAATTAAATTTTTTAAAAAGTAATGTAAATCTTTTTAAAAAATTTAAATTATTTGTAAATTCCAAATATAATTCCCAGTACCATAAATTGAATAAATACAATAATAGGAATGCAAATTTTATTAAATCTAGAGTATGGTCTATAAACAATTACAATATTATTTAATTGAGATAATTCATCACTCCTCACTCTCCTATTTTCACTCACTCTCGCATCACTCACATCATCACTCACACCATCACTCACACCATCACTCGCTCTCATATTTTCATTATTTACATTTATTCCTATACATTTACCTTTTGGATTTTCAATAATAACAATTATATCATCCATTTTTAATAAATAATAAATTCTTTCAAGATGTTTTTCAATTTAATTTTAATTCTTCTAATCTTGCATCTATTTCTTGTATTAATGTATCTATTTTACAACAAAACATAAGGTCATTTACATAAGTTGATTTTAAGTTACTCAATCCTTGTTTTGAATTTTCCAAATCAATCATTATATGTTCAGTCATTGACTTGTCAAAAAGGGTCTTACCTGTCATGTGTAAACTAAGTAGTTCAAAACTCCGCTTTATAGTATGGGATAGAAAATTTAATGTATTTTCACGTGAGTCAACAATAATAAAGCTTCTTGACAACTTGGTAAATATGTTGTTTTGCTGAACGGTCATGTTTTTAACACATATTTTTTCTTCCTTCTTAATTTTACCTATAAATTTTAATTTACTTAGTATATCATCATCGGTTTTATCTACACTCATTTATTTAAAAATGAATTTATTTAATAGAATAATTATAGAAATATAAAAATGGAAACATACAAGTTTTTTTCATACCAATGGAATATTGAAGAAATTGACAGACGTACTATTATTAGAATATTTGGACTTAATGAAAAGAATGAAAGCGTTCTTGTAGTTATTGAAGATTTTACACCTTATTGCTATCTTGAATTGCCTACTAACATTAAGTGGACAGATTATAACCTTAAAATCTTAGGCGCTAAAATTGATGATTTCTTTACATCAAAACATATGGATCCTCCTGTATTCAAAAAATTACAGAACAAAAAGAAACTTTACTACGCCAACAAGATTATGAAAAACGGTGAGTTGGTTGATGAACTTTTTCCATTTTTAGTATGTGGATTTAGCAGTGTTGAAGGTATCCGTTCGTTAGCTTACTTTACATCTAAACCAATGAAACTCATGGGTCTTGGAGAAGTAAAAGTGAAAATACACGAGCATAATGCAACGCCTATTCTTCAATTGTGTTGTAATAAAGATATACCTACTGCTGGTTGGATTTCCTTTAAAGGTAAGCGTGTAGAAGAAAAAGATAGTTTATGTGATCATGAATTTGTTGTAAGTTATAAAACCCTTTCAAAATGTGATAATAAAACAACACCTTCACCGTTGATTATGGGATTTGATATTGAAGTTAATAGTTCAAATCCTAATGTGATGCCTGATAGCACGAAACCAAATGACAAGGTATTTCAAATCAGTTGTGTCCTTGCAAGACAAGGAGATAAGGAAGATAAATGGGAAAAATATATCCTTTCATTAGGCAATCCATCTCAAGAAATCACAGGAGAAGATGCTATAATACTTAGGTTTTCAACAGAAGCAGATTTATTAGAAGGGTTTGCTGATTTTGTTCAAGAACATAACCCCCAAGTAATTGTTGGATACAATAATTTTATGTTTGATACGCCTTATATGATTGACAGGTCAAAACATTTTAACAATGGATGTTTTCATAAGTTTAGTCAACAAGGTTATATTCTTGGTAAACAAGCAAAAGAACGAAACATCAAATGGAGTAGTTCAGCTTATGGTGTTCAACAATTTAAATTTTTAGATGCAGAAGGTCGTTTGTTCGTTGATTTGCTTCCTCTTGTTAAACGCGATTACAAGTTTGATAATTACAAACTCAGTACGATTGCTACTAATTTTGTTGGAGAAACAAAAGACCCATTAACGCCTAAAGGAATTTTTAAATGCTTTAGAATGTTTACACCTCAATCTCTTGGGACAGTTGCCAAGTATTGCATTCAGGATACTGTGCTTGTAGTTAAATTATTTCACGCTTTACAAACTTGGTATGGACTAGTGGAGATGGCTACAACGTGTAATGTCCCTATATTTTACCTTTACACTCAAGGACAACAAGTAAAGGTGTTTTCTCAAATATATAAAAAATGCTTGTATGATAATCGTGTAGTTCAGCATGAAGGTTATGTTACAAAAGAGGACGAGAAATATACTGGCGCATATGTACATACTCCAATACCTGGATTATACGATATGGTTGTTTCGTTTGATTTTTCTTCACTATATCCAACTACAATTATTGCTTACAACATTGATTATTCAACACTTGTATTAGATGATAAAATTCCAGATGATAAATGTCATATTTTTGAATGGGAAGATCATGTGGGGTGCGAACACGATACCACAGTCCGTAAAACAAAGCCCAAATCAAAAATGTGCGCTAAAAGATACTTTAGATTCTTGAGAGAACCAAAGGGTATTTTACCTAGTCTTTTAGAAGAATTCTTGTCTGCAAGAAAGAAGACCAACAAGGAAATAAGTGATTTGAAGGATGAGTTAGAAAAAATGCCTGAAGGTCCTGAAAAGGAAGAAATACAGAAACGTATTAATGTATTGGATAAAAGACAGCTTGCTTATAAGGTTTCGGCAAACAGTGGATATGGTGCAATGGGTGTACATAAGGGATATCTTCCTTTTATGCCTGGTGCTATGTGTACAACAGCGAGAGGACGTCAAAGTATTGAAAAAGCATCAAGATTCTTGCACGAACATTATGGAGGAAAAATCATATACGGTGACACGGACAGTAGCTACGTTAGTTTCCCCCATCTTACTACACCACAAGAGACTTGGGATTTTTGTTTGAAGGTAGAACAGGAAATGATGTGTTTATTCCCTAGACCAATGAAGCTTGCTTTTGAAGAAAAGATTTACTGGAGATACTTTATTTTAACCAAGAAACGTTATATGGCATTACCGTGTGATAGGGAAGGTAATATTTCCAACAAAATATTTAAACGTGGTGTGTTGCTTGCTAGACGTGATAACAGTAAAACAATTCGTGATATATACGGTGAGTTGATCATGAAGGTATTTTACAGAGAACCAAAAGAAAATGTGTTAGGTATTTTATGTGATTATGTTAACAAGTTATGTAGTGGTTCAATAAATTATAAAGATTTTGTTATTACAAAGAGTATTAAAGAGGTTGCAGATTATAAAATACGCGAACTACCAGATGATCCTAAGAAACGAGAGAAGAGATTAAAAGAATTAAAATGTACAGAAGAAGAATACGTAGCTAAAGCATTACCGGCACAGGTACAATTAGCTGAAAAAATGCGTCGTAGAGGTAAAATTGTTGATGCGGGTTCTAGACTTGAATATGTCGTAATTAATTCAGAAGATAAGAAAGATAAGCTATTTAACAAGATTGAAGACCTTGAATATTTCGCAGACCATAGAGAAGTATTAAAGATTGATTACTTGTATTATCTTCACTTGATGATTAACCCATTTGATGAAATGATTAAAGTAGCATATGATATTGACGATTTCCTAAAAATGCAGTATAAACTGAGAACGGAATCTATTAAGTATAAGGAAAGGATAAATGAATTGTCAAAACCAAAGCTGGAGTTTATAGATTAAATTTATAATAATACAGTATTATTATAAATGAATAAAGTAAGTCAAATAAATCAAACATCAATAAAATCAGTATCAAGGAGACTGGCATCTATACCTAAATCATCTACATCCGCACAGTCATCCGCACCGATATCATCATCTACATCATCATCTACATCATCATCTATACCTAAATCATCTACATCATCATCTACATCATCATCTACATCATCATCTATGCCTAATAAAATAGCAATATATACAGCAAATTTTGGTAATTACCGTAATGAATTTTCAAATTTTAATAATTTACGATTTGATAAAAATATAGATTATTATATTTTTACTGAAAATAACCATGTAAAATTAAAAAATTGGAATGTTATATATACTAAACTTCAACCTAGTTTAGATTTTATGGATGCAAATAGACATACTTCTAAATTTTGCAAATTTATGGTTCCAGAAATACTATTAAAATACGAGATAATAATATGGATTGATACAAAAAGTATAAAAAATATGAACTTTAAATCAGATAAAATATTAAGATTTTTTAATGGTAACGATG
>Ga0172362_10004929_pt1 | contig 11581 bp, 8 predicted proteins | sample LakKivs1_kivu2a2_FD_114534 | JGI IMG/M metagenome (GOLD analysis project Ga0172362, IMG submission 114534) | Sediment microbial communities from Lake Kivu, Rwanda - Sediment s1_kivu2a2 | ecosystem: Environmental > Aquatic > Freshwater > Lake > Sediment | place: Rwanda: Western Province, Lake...
GTGATGCCGAGCCACGCGCGTGGCGCCGGCGCGTCGTAGCGCCCCGTGCGCTCGACCTGCTCGAGCATCGGCAGCGCGAACGACGCCGGCACCGCGAGCGTGAACTTGCCCACCTCGGCGAGCGACAGCGCGACGACGCCGATCATCCGTCCGTGCGCGTCGAGCAGCGGGCCACCGCCGAGACCGGGGTTCTGCACGGTGACGGTGATCGCGCGCTCGAGCAGGTACTCCCAGAAGGCCTCGAACACGTCGACCGAGCTGACCGCGCCCGCATCGACGCGCCGTCCGTCGGCGACGCTCGCGACGAGAAACGCCTCCTCGCCGGCGCGCACGTCCTCGACGGCGCGCACCGGCACCATCGCCGGGACTCGGTCTCTGATCTTGACCACGCCGAGCCCGGAGGCATAGTCGATGCCGACCACCTCGCCCGCCCGCACGTCGCCCGGCTCGAGCGTCACCTCGACCGTGCTGCTGCCGATCACCATGTAGTGCGCGGTGAGGATCACGCCGCCGCGCGAGACGATGGTGCCGGTACCGGAGCGCTCGGTACCGAGGATGTCCGCCGAAGGGTGGCTTTCCGCGACCTGCGCCTGCAGGTGCACCGTGGCCGGCACGACCTTGCGCAGCAGGTGAACCGAGGCGTTCAAGAGGCTATTCCCCCGGTGTGCGCGGCCGCGCCGCGGGGCCCGATCCAGAATCCCATGTCCGTGCTGGAGATCGACATCTCGACGTCGCCCGAAGCCTTGTTCCGCGCGAGCGGCGGCGGGAGCGGCGCTTTCTGGTTCGACGGTCCGGCCGACGGCGGGGGCACCTTTATGGGCTTCCCCTGCACCACGCAACTGCTTCTGCGCGCCGACGGCGTCGCGGTGATCACCGGCGCGAACGCGGAGCGCGAGGAGCACCGCGACGCGCTCGGCGCGACCGAGCGCTTCGTCGCCGGGGCGCCGGCGCCGCCCGACGGGTCCGGGGCACCGCACACGGTCGGTTTCTTCGCCTACGACCTGATCGCACTGCTCGAGCGGCGGGCGCAGCCGCGGCGCGATGCGTCGGCGAGCCTGCCGCTCGCATGGCTGGCGCGCCACGACGCGGTGGTCGAGATTCCGCGCACCGATGCGGCGACGCGCGACGCGCGACGCGTGCTGCGCGTGCACGGCGTCGACGCGGCCGCCGCGGCTCGCGGCGCGGAGCAGGTACGGCGCGCCGACGCCGCTGCAACGCGAGCACCGTCGCCGAAGCGCGCGCGCGCGACCTCCGTGGTGCTCGAAGGCCCGCACGAGGAGCGTCACCTGCGCGCCGTGCGGCGCGCCCTCGAGCACGTCGCGGCCGGCGACGTCTACCAGGTGAACCTCGCGCAGCGCTTCCGCGTGCGCAGCGACCTCGAGCCGTTCGAGGCGTTCCTCCGGCTTCGCGAAGCGCAGCCGGTGCCGTTCGCCGCCTACCTCGACTGCGCCGGGTTCTCGGTGCTGTGCGGCTCGCCGGAGCGCTTCCTGCGCGTCCAGGGCGGGGCGATCGAGACCGAGCCGATCAAGGGCACGCGGCCGCGAGACCGTGACCCCGACGCCGACCGCGCACTCCGCGCAGCGCTGTGCGGTGACGCAAAGGAGCGCGCCGAGCACGTGATGGTCGTCGACCTCGAGCGCAACGACCTCGGGCGCGTGTGCGTGACGGGATCGGTCCACGTGCCCTCCTTGATGCGGGTCGAATCGTTCGCGACCCTGCACCACATGGTGTCGACGGTACGCGGAACTCTCCGAACCGATGTGGGCCTCGCCGAGCTGCTGCGCGCGACGTTTCCCGGCGGCTCGATCACCGGCGCGCCGAAGATCCGCGCCGCGCAGGTGATCGCCGAGCTGGAGGATGCGCCGCGCGAGCTCTACACCGGGGCGTTGTTCCGCTTTCGCGGTCCGCGCGACTTCGACTCCGCGATCGCGATCCGCACCGCAGTCGCGCGCGACGGCGTGTACGCGTACCACGCCGGCGGCGGCATCGTCGCGGACTCCGACCCGGTGCGCGAGCACCGGGAGTGCCTGCTCAAGGCGGAGCCGTTCCTCCGCGCCCTCGACGTCGCCCCGTTCGACGTCGGCGAGACTGCCCGCGACGCGCAGGGCCGGGCGACCGCATGAGCACGGCGCGACCGTCCCGGGGCCGCGACGTCGTCTGGGTGAACGGCCGCCTCCTGCCGTCGAGCCGTGCGACGCTATCGGTGTACGACCGCGGCTTCCTGTACGGCGACGCCGTGTTCGAGACCGTACGTGCGTACGACGGGCGGCTCTTCCTCTGGCCGCAGCACGCGCGGCGGCTCGCCGCGAGCCTGCGCGCTTTCCGCATTCCTGCCCCGCGGACCGACCTCGCCGGGGTGGCGCGGCGCGTGATCGCGGCACGGGGCCTTGCCGACGCGGCGGTCCGCGTGACCGTCACGCGCGGTACCGGAGAGGGCCTCGTCGCGGCGACCGGGCTCGTGCCGAACGTGGTCGTCATGGCGCGGCCGATTCCCGCAGAGCTGCCCGCGCGGCGCGAGCAGGGCGTCGGCGTGCTGCTGCTGCCGTTCGGCCGCGGTCACGGCGGGATCACCGACGGCCACAAGACCAACGCGTACCTCAGCGCGGTGGTCGGCAAGACGCGCGCCGCCGAGCGGCGCGCGTTCGAGGGTCTCTACGTCGAGCGCGACGGCCTGGTGAGCGAGGGCACCACGAGCAACGTGTTCGCGGTTCGCCGCGGCCGGCTGCTCACGCCCCCGCTCGAGGCGGGCTGCCTGCCCGGTGTCACACGGCAGGTGATCCTGCACCTCGCCGCCGAGGAGGGCATCCCGTACGAGACCATGGCGCTCCAGGCCGCGACGCTGCACGAGCTCGACGAGGTCTTTCTCACCGCGAGCACCCTCGAGGTGATGCCGGTGGTACGGGTCGACCGGCAGCGCGTCGCGACCGGCAAGCCGGGCACGATCACGCGCCTCCTGCAGGACCGCTACCGCGCCTTCGTCCACCGCACCCTCGCCCGCTCGCGCACCTGAGGAGCGTCCGCGCGCGCAGCGCGCGGACGCTCCGACAGCGAGCGGGGGAGTGGAATTCCCCTCGGTCCGCACCGCCCCACCCGCGAAGGCGAAGCCGAGTGGCCGAGCCGAAGGCGAGCGGGGGAGTGGAATTGCCCTCGGCTCCGCCGAGGGCAAGGCGAGGGGGCGGCGCCCCCTCGCTAGGTACCAATCAGGAACGGCAGCGCGGCCATGCCGAGTCCGAACAGGACGCTCATGGTCGCCATGGTCGCCTCCGACGCCTGGTCGTAGGTCGACTTCTCACCCGCCGGCTCCATCTCGCCCTCCTCACCCTCCTCGCCGTCGGCACCGGAGACCCGGTCGCCGGAAGCGGCGACGTCGCCGTCGTCCTCCGCCTCGAGCAGCACGTTCTCGCCGTCGGGCGCGTCGCCGACACCGGTGCCGCCGGGCCCGCGGGGCGGCGGCTTCGACTGCACGTTGCCGTCGCGGGAGAGCCAGCCGACGCTCGGTGCGGGCTCACGCATGATCTCGTCGAGCGCGCGGGTCCCGCTGCCCAGGCCGTCGCTGAAGAACGGATCGTCGAACGGATCCTTCTCGTTCAGGAATGCCTTGTTGCCGCTGCACGCGACGACGAGCGCCGCGGCCGCCAGAACGGGGACCAACCACTTCCCGGGCACCGGATCACCTCCGCACGTCGGTCGTACCAGCCGCCGGAAAGAAAAGGAAATCCGGTGGCTCAGCCGCGACGTCCGGCGGCGGCGGCGACGACGTCCGCGGGAAGCACGGTGCGCAGGAAGCGTCCGGTCGCCGAGCCCTCGCAGCGCACGACGTCCTCCGGCGTGCCGGTCACGACGATCTCGCCCCCGGCGATGCCGCCCGCGGGTCCGAGGTCGATCACGTGGTCCGCGCACTTGATGACGTCGAGGTTGTGCTCGATCACCAGCACCGTGTTGCCGCCGGCGACGAGGCGCTGCAGGACCTCCAGCAGGCGGCGGATGTCCTCGAAGTGCATGCCGGTGGTCGGCTCGTCGAGGATGTAGAGCGTCTTGCCGGTGGCGCGGCGCGACAGCTCCTTGGCGAGCTTGATGCGCTGCGCCTCGCCGCCCGACAAGGTCGTCGCCGACTGCCCGAGGTGGACGTAGTCGAGCCCGACGTCGTGCAGGGTCTCGAGCTTGGAGCGGCACGACGGCACCGCGGACAGGAAGTCGAGCGCTTCTGCGACCGACATGTCGAGCACGTCCGCGATCGACTTGCCCTTGTAGAGGACTTCCAGCGTCTCGCGGTTGTAGCGGCGGCCGTTGCACACGTCGCAGGTCACGTACACGTCGGGCAGGAAGTGCATCTCGATCTTGATCAGCCCGTCGCCGGCGCACGCCTCGCAGCGCCCGCCCTTCACGTTGAACGAGAAGCGGCCCGCCTCGTAGCCGCGCACGCGCGACTCCGGAAGCTGCGCGAACAGATCGCGGATCGGCGCGAACAGCCCGGTGTAGGTCGCGGGGTTCGAGCGCGGCGTGCGGCCGATCGGCGCCTGGTCGATGTCGACGACCTTGTCGAGGAGCTGCCAGCCGTCGACCGCGTCGCAGTCGCCTACCGGGGTCTTCGCGTGGTTCAGCCGCCGCGCGAGCGACGCGCACAGCGTGTCGATGATCAGCGACGACTTGCCCGAGCCCGAGACCCCGGTGACGCAGGTGAGCGTGCCGAGCGGCACGTCGACCGACACGTTGCGCAGGTTGTGCAGCCGCGCGCCGCGCACCGACAGATGCCAGCCGTTGCCCTTGCGGCGCTCGCTCGGCACCGGGATCTCGCGCCCGCCGCTGAGATAGAGCCCGGTGAGCGACTTCGGGTCGCGCGCGACCTCCTCGGGCGTGCCCTGCGACACCACCTCGCCGCCGAGCTTGCCGGCGCCGGGGCCCATGTCGATGAGGTGATCCGCTGCGACCATGGTGTCGCGGTCGTGCTCGACCACGACCACCGAGTTGCCGAGGTCGCGCAAGCGTTCGAGCGTGCGGATCAGGCGCTCGTTGTCGCACTGGTGCAGCCCGATCGAGGGCTCGTCGAGGATGTAGAGCACGCCGACCAGCGACGAGCCGATCTGCGTCGCGAGGCGGATGCGCTGGCCTTCCCCGCCCGACAGCGTCCCCGCCGCGCGGTCGAGCGTCAGGTAGGTGAGCCCGACGTTCGACAGGAAGCCGAGCCGCTCGCCGATCTCCTTCAGGATCAGCCGACCGATCGCGAGCTGCTGCGGCGTCAGGTCGAGGTTGCCGAAGAACGCGAGCGCGGCGGTGATCGAGAGCGCAGTGACCTCGCTGATCGAGTGCCCGCCGACCTTGACGTACTGCGCCTCGCGCTTGAGCCGCGCGCCGTGGCAGGTCTGGCACGGACGGTCGCTCTGGTAGCCGCGCAGCTCCTCGCGCCGCAGCTCCGACTCGGTCTCGCGGTAGCGGCGCTCGAGCAGCTTCAGCACGCCGTCGAACGGCCGCGCCACTTTCCGGCCGCCGCCGAAGGTCAGCGCGATCGGCTGGTCGCCGGTACCGTACAGCACCGCGCTGCGGAAGCGCTCGGGCTGCTCGCCCCACGGCGTGTCGAGCTTCACCTTGCAGAGCTTCGCGAGCCCGTCGAGGAGCGGCTTGTACGCGTCGGGCTTCTTGCCCCAGGGCGCGATCGCGCCGGCCGCGACCGACAGGGAGTCGTCCGGCACGACCTTGTCGGGGTCGAACACCTGCTCGACGCCGAGCCCGTCGCAGGTCGGGCACGCGCCGTGCGGGCTGTTGAACGAGAACATGCGCGGCGCGAGCTCGGGGTAGGAGATCCCGCAGTCGGGGCACGAGAGCTTCTGCGAGAACAGGTGCTCGCCGAGCTCCGGAGCGGCCCCCTTCCCCGCAGGCGCCGCCCGCTTCGCAGCGGCCGCGCCGGATGCGCCCGCGCCCTCGCCGAGCGCGAGGATCTCGACCTTCACCAGGTCGCCACCGTAGCGGAACGCGGTCTCGAGCGAGTCGGCCAGGCGCTTGGCGATTCCGTCCTTGACGATGAGCCGGTCGACGACCACGTCGATCGTGTGCTTGAGCGTCTTCTTGAGGACGATGTCCTCGCCGAGGTCGCGCAGCTCGCCGTCGACGCGCACGCGCGCGAAGCCGGCCTTCCTGAGGTCGAGCAGCTCCTTGCGGTACTCTCCCTTGCGGTCGCGGACGAGCGGCGCCAGCAGCTGGATGCGTGCGCCCTCGGGCCACGACAGCACGCGGTCGACGATCTGCTGCACGGTCTGCGACGTGATCGGCTTGCCGCACTGGTGACAGTGGGGAACGCCGACGCGCGCGAACAGCAGCCGCAGGTAGTCGTAGATCTCGGTGACGGTGCCGACCGTCGAGCGCGGGTTGCGCGACGTGGTCTTCTGCTCGATGGAGATCGCCGGCGAGAGCCCCTCGATCGAGTCGACGTCGGGCTTCTGCATCTGCTCGAGGAACTGCCGCGCGTACGCCGACAGCGACTCGACGTAGCGGCGCTGGCCCTCCGCGTAGATGGTGTCGAAGGCGAGCGAGGACTTGCCCGACCCCGACAGACCCGTGATCACGACGAGCTTGTCGCGCGGGATGGTGACGTCGACGTTCTTGAGGTTGTGCTCGCGGGCGCCGCGAATGACGATCCGATCGGCCATGCGACCCGGCAGTAGGTAGCGCTGCGCGAACCGAAAGCAATCCGACACGAGTCGCGGCGTCCGTGCCCGCATTCCGGCCACCCCCCGGAATCGCGACGGCACCACGCACCGAGCGACCCCTGCAGTGCCGCGATCACTCGGCGGACGGCCACAGCTCGAGCGGCGATCGCCCGGCGTACGTGCACGGCTCGAGCCGCGATCACTCGGCGTACGTGTACAGCTCGAGCCGCCCTGCGGTCACCAGGTCGCCGGCGAAGCCGGGGACGAGCGCGATCTCGTCGATCGTCCGCTCGGCACCGCCCGCGGCGCGGCGGGCCAGCGCCGGCCAGAGCAGGTTCATCGCGGGCTTCGACTTGAGGGTCTCGTCGAGCGCGATCTCGCCCGCGACACCTGGACCGCGTACGATCATGCGCTTCAAGCTGTGCTCGCGGAACTGCGTGACGTTGGCGCTGCGGACGTTGACGCACGCGAGCGACGCGACCCGCACCGGACGCGGCAGTCGGAAGCGGAGTTCGGCTCCGTGCTCGGCGACGCGCAGCAGCTCGACGCCGTCCGCGACGGACTCGACACGCGCCAGGCCACGCCCTTCGGCCGGCGCGACGACCGTGCGCGCGATCGCCGTCTGCTTGACGAGGTCGTGCGCGAACGACGCCGTGCCTTCCTCCGCGCGCAGGTTGCGGTTGGCGAGAAACGGGTCCGCGGAGCCCGCGCAGGTGGTGCGCGTCGCCGCGAAGCCCGCCAGCGCCGCGAGGTGTGCGAGGCTCGCGTCGTCGTGCAGCCAGCGGTGTCCCGAGAAGCGCATGCCGGCGTTGATCGCGTCGGCCTCGGTCTCGACCCCGAACGTCTCGTGCAACAGCTCGCCGTTGCGCGGTGCGAACCCGTGGCAGTACTCGAGCAGGCGAGCCAGCGACGGCATCAGCACACGGAACGTCGCCCCGTCGGCGAGCGCCCGGTTGACCTCGCACAGCACGTACAGCTGCTCACCGAGGAAGAGGTGCTCGAGCGTATCCTCCGAGAACGCTCCGCGTGCAGCGTGCGGCCAGCGCTCTGGCCACGGCTCGAGCAGATCCCACTCGGCGACGCGCGGGTCGCCCGGCAGAAAGTCGAGGTTGAGGAAGCCGTCGAGAACGGTCTCGCCGCAGCCGAAGTGCAGCCAGAGCGGATCCGGCAGGACGTCGGGCAAGCGGTTGCCCTGCCACGTGAACGAAGCGGCGAGGTTCGGGTTCGTGCGCGCGAGGTCGCGCAGCGAGAAGTCCGCCGGCTGCGGACGACGCCTGCGCAGGAGCCAGCCCATGCCGTCGCAAGCACCACGTCGCCGGCCCGGGCGCAAGAACGCATCGGGCCGGGCGGAATCGACGTCCCACCCGGCCCGATCGAAGACCTGGGCTCGAAGCCTACTGCAGCTTGTAGAGCTTGACGGCGTTGCCGGCGAGGATCTTGTGCAGCTCGTCGCCCGGGACGCCGATCGCGGTCTCGCGGATCTGCTTGCGCGAGTAGGGCCACTCGCAGCCGTGGTGCGGGTAGTCCGTCGACCACAGCAGGTTCTCGACGCCGATCCGGTGGCGGTTCTCCAGCGCGTACGAGTCCTTCATGAACGTCGAGTGCCAGTTGGCGCGGTAGTAGTCCGACGGCTGGCGCTTCAGGTTGCAGCCGGCCCACTTGCGGTTGCGCCAGTAGCGGTCGTCGAGCTGCTCGAGGAAGTACGGGATCCAGCCGCAGCCGGCTTCCACGCCGACCATCTGCAGCTTCGGGAAGCGGTCGAAGACCTCGGAGATGATCATCTGGCCCATGAACTTCGGCATGTCGAGCATGCCGGTGGTCGCGAGGCCGGGGATGTCACCACCCTGCTGGCCGGTCGCCTTCGGCGCCGGCGCGAAGCGCGGCGTCAGGCGCACGTGGATGTGGATCGGGATCTGCAGCTCCTCGGCCTTCGCCCAGAAGGGATCCTCGGCCTTCGACAGCGCATCGTTGCCGCTCGGCCAGCAGACGATCGCGGCACCCTTGGCGCCCATCTTCGCGACGCGCTCGAGCTCCGCGGCCGCGGCCTCCGCACCGATCGCCGGGATGTACGCGAGACCGATCAGCCGGTTCGGGTTCGGCTTGCAGAACTCCTGGAAGATCCAGTTGTTCAGCGCCTGCAGACCGGCGAGCTGCGCCTGGTCGTCCTTCATGCGGTAGAAGTAGCCGAGCATGCGGCCCGAGCTGAAGATCACCTCGGCGTCGACACCGTCGGCGTCCTGCTCCTTCAGCCGCGGCTCGCCCTGGAAGTAGCCCTGGTGCATCGTCTCGTAAGTGACGCCGGTCCACTTCAGGTCGTGCTCGTTCTTGCCGGCCGCCGCGTAGATGCCCAGCGGCGACGGCTCACCCGCGCCGTAGTCCCAGGCGTCGCCGCCGTCGGCGTCCTTCACCAGCTTGGGCGCGATGTCCTGGTACTTGGCGGGAAGCCAGTCCTTCCACAGGTTCGGCGGCTCGATGAAGTGCGAGTCCGCAGAGATCAGCCGATACTCCATTGCTTGCGTGCCTCCGGGCTTGGTTTTCGACGATGCGGGGAGAACGAACGAACGTTCATTCTTCCTAGCGCATCGCCGAAAGTGGTCAAGGACGCCCGCGCTGGCGGGCTCACGCAGGGGGCGGGACCGCGCCTCGCTCCGGCTGCCACCGCGACGCTCCGAGGAAGATCAGCCGGAGCTGCTTGATCGCCCGCGCGGTGATCTCGTGCTCGCGGACCCCCTGGCCCGGACCGAGCTCGAGCAGGTCGGCGGTCAGGTTGAGCACCGCGTGCACGACCAGGTCGGCGATCATGTCCACGTCCTCGCCGGGCATCGCGGAGAACGGCGGCAGCGCCCGCAGATCGCTCGCGAGCTCGCCCGCGAAGTAGCGGATCTCGCGCGCCACCGCCTGGCGCACCGGGCGGCTCGCGCCGAAGCGCTCGCGGGTCAGGAACTCGAACGCGCGCTCGTTGGCGAGGACGTAGGCGACGAAGCCGCGCACCGAGCTCTGGATGGCCACGTCGCGGGCGCCGCGCGCGGCCGCGCGCGCCTCGCGGATGATCTGGCGCAGGCGGAAGCAGACGTCGTCCACCAGAGCCAGGCCGAGCTCGTCCATGTCGCGAAAGTGTCGGTAGAACGCGGTCGGCACCACGCCGGCCTCGCGAGCGACCTCGCGCAGGCTGATGCTGGCGAGGCTGCCGCCCTGCCGCGCGAGCGCCAGGGCCGCATCGAGCAGGGCCTGGCGCGTCTGCAGCTTGCGCTCGTCGCGCAGGCTCGGGGCGCGGCGTGACTCAGTACGAGTGTTCACAGTCTTTCCCTTACCAACTGGTCGAAGATGGCGAAACCATCTAGGGAAATTTCTCTTTCCCGCCTTTTTTCAGTGAACGAGTGTTGACTAACATCCCGCGAGACGCCATATGAGTGTACGACCGTTCACTGAACCGAGGATCGCGCCATGCTCAGCCTTCGCGACGCAGCCCTGCCCGACCGCCACTGGGTCGACTTCGTGCTCCAGCACCTCGACCCGACGCTCGGCCTGACCCGCAACCGTGCCCGCATCGTCGCGATCGGATCCGAGACGCCGGACACGAAGACCTTCGTCCTGCGCCCCGCGCGACCGGTCGCGTTCTCGCCGGGGCAGTTCGTGCCGCTTCGCATCGTGCTGGGCGGCGTGGTGCACGAGCGGCCCTACAGCCCGACCAGCAGTCCCGGCACGGCAACGCTGTCGATCACCGTCAAGCGCCACCCGGGCGGCACCGTGTCCGGCTGGCTGCACGAGCGCGCGGCGGTCGGCGACGTGGTCGAGCTCGGGGAGCCCGCGGGCGACTTCGTGCTCCCGGCGTCGTTCCCCGCTCGGCTGCTCTTCGTCGCCGGCGGTAGCGGCATCACCGCGGTCTACGCCGTTCTGCGCGCGGCGCTGCAGGCACGACACGAGATCGACGCGAGCCTCCTCTACTACGCGCGCGGCACCGCCGACTTCGCCTTCGCGAGCGAGCTGCGCGCCCTCGAGAGACGCCATCCCGCGCTGCGTGTCCGGCTTCTCGCGCAGCAGCCCGACGACGGCAGCGCGCCGGCGGGGCACATCTCCCCGGCACAGCTCGACGCCCTGGTGCCGGACCACCTGCAGCGCGAGGTCTTCGCGTGCGGCCCCGCAACGCTGCTCGAGGCCGTGTCCGCGCACTGGAGCGCCGCCGGGCTCGCCAGCCGCCTGCACCGCGAGTCGTTCGCCCCGCCAGCCGAGGCGAGCGACGACGCCCTTCGCGCGGCCGTGCCGGTCCGGTTCCGGCGCAGCGCGCGCACCGTCGACGGCGACGCGTCGACGCTGCTCGCGATCGCCGAGGCCGCGGGCCTGCGTCCCGCAACCGGCTGCCGCATGGGCATCTGCCGAACGTGCACCTGCACCAAGATCGCCGGCCGCGTGCGCGACCGCGTCACCGGCGCGATCGACGACGTACCGATGAGCCGCATCCGGCTCTGCGTGAGCGAGCCGCTGGGCCCGATCACTCTCGACCTGTGAGCGAGGAGCACCCGATGAACGCACCGACCAACCTTCCCGTGCGCGCCGGCGTTCCCGCCAGCCGCAGCAGCCGCGCGCTCACCCCCGACGAGGTGGACGCGTTCGGCGCCGAGCTCGATGCGCTGCGCACCGAGGTCATGGCGAGCCTCGGCGAGCGCGAGGCCACGTACATCCGCGACGTGCAATCGATCGTGCGCTACACCGAGATCGGTGGCCGCGGCCTGCTGATGGCGGGCTGGCTGCCACCCGCCTGGATCGCCGGCACGGGGCTGCTCGCGTTCAGCAAGATCGTCGACAACATGGAGCTCGGGCACAACGTCATGCACGGGCAGTACGACTGGATGAACGAGCCGTCGCTGCGCGGCGACACCTACGAGTGGGACCACGCCTGCGACGGCGACGCCTGGCGCCACTCGCACAACTACATGCACCAC
>Ga0172362_10004930_pt1 | contig 11581 bp, 7 predicted proteins | sample LakKivs1_kivu2a2_FD_114534 | JGI IMG/M metagenome (GOLD analysis project Ga0172362, IMG submission 114534) | Sediment microbial communities from Lake Kivu, Rwanda - Sediment s1_kivu2a2 | ecosystem: Environmental > Aquatic > Freshwater > Lake > Sediment | place: Rwanda: Western Province, Lake...
CGCCTGCCCTGTTAAGCATCTGCGCAAGCCTTCTGAGTCCGTCGGCAAATTTCTGCTTCTCAAAAGCATCAATGTTGATCCCCTTTTCGCTGATTATCTTTTCTATGATCCTTCTTGCAGTTATTGTCCCCACTCCCGGCAGGTATTTGAGGACCCTATTCCATGCAACCGCATCATAAGGATTAAGTATTATCCGGAGGTACGATATCACATCCTTGACGTGCTTTCTCTCGTTGAATTTCAGTCCACCGACTGCGACATACGGGATGCTCCTTTTGTTCAGCTCCGCCTCAATATATCTTGCATGCCAGAATGCCCTCACAAGTATCGCCACCTGGTTCAGGGCAATGCCCTTTTCGCGGTATTCCATGATCCTGTCAGCTACGTATTCTGCCTCAGATTCCTGGTCGTAGAACTTCCTTACTTCAGGCACGGCGTCATAAAGAATACTTGAATAGAGCTTCTTTTTGTATCCTATTCTTGCATTAAGGATGATGTCATTGGTAAAATCAAGGATTTTCTGGTTGCTTCGGTAATTTTCCTCGATCTTTATCACCCTGCAGTCGGGGTACTTCTGCGGGAAGCGCAGGATATTCTCATAATTGGCTCCACGGAAGGAATAGATGCTCTGTGAATCGTCGCCAACAACAAGGATATTGCGTGATCCTTCAGACAAATATTCAACTATTTCCTTCTGGACAATATTGGTATCCTGGTATTCATCGACCATTATGTACCTGAATTCGCCATGCAGCCTTTTTCTGAAAACCTGGTTGTCACGCAGTGCATCGCGCAGTACATCCATGAGATCATCATAGTCGAAAATGCGGCATATTTTCTTGTACTTCTCATAGCCCTGGTTTATCAGTTCTATCTGCTCCGTAAAGTCTAAGAGTCCCGAAAAGTCATTCTCAATGACATCACGTATAGTAAGGTTTCTGTTCCTTGCTGATGAGATTATTTCCTGGATCCTGCTCTTCCGCGGGAAGGCGCGTCCTTTCTTTTCAATTTTGAGCTCAGACCTGATCAGGTCAATGGTATCTGCAGAATCCTCTTCATCTATGATCGTGAAGTTTGAGGGGATGCCGATCATGGATGAATATTTTCTCAGGATAAAGTTCGAGAACGAATGAAAAGTGCCGCCAAACACCTTCTGCGGTGTTGTTGCCTTCAGCAGTTGCTGAACTCTGCCAAGCATCTCCGAAGCGGCCTTGCGTGTGAAGGTGAGTAGCAGGATCTCTTCAGGGTTGATGCCATTCTCGATCATGAATGCCACCCTGTGAACAATCACCCTGGTCTTTCCGCTGCCGGCGCCGGCGATGACAAGAACAGGACCGTTTATGGTTGTCACTGCTTCAAGCTGTGCCGGATTGAGCTCCTTCTTATAATCGATCTTATACTGCCGGGCAAGATTGATTTCAGCCGGAGGGCTATATTTTTTTTCAATGGTTTGGATTATCGATTGCAGCTCATCAATTTTCTTCCTGATCTTCTCGGTCGTTTCGGTTTCCGGGTAATCATCGGGAGTGATGTTTTCAAGGTCTGTGGAACGTCCCTGGTAGAAATTTTCAATATGACCATTCTGTCTCAGGGCAAGGCTTTCGATTGATCTGAAGAAATCGTCGGAGATCTCATCGTCCGGTGACCCGGGTTCATCATCATCAGGCGGATCTTTGCCTGGATCAGGGTCTGTTATGATCTTCTTTCCTGGTCTTGAAGGGAATTTCATCAGTCGAAACTTTATCCAAACTTACAAAAAATTGCCATGTTCAAATTTATTCAATGTTTGACTGCAGTACCGCAACCTATAGCAGGTAAAATGATCCTTGTAGAATATCTGATTATTTTAGATAAGCGTAATAGACTATAATCCCTGATCATCGTAGATGATCGAATTATTGTAGGCCATGATGACCAAATTAAATCCCTGACCTTCGTAGATGGTCAAATAAAATCTGTCGCCTGAATACCGCTCCCAAAAGCGTAGCCCTTAAAAATGAAAATGTGTTAATTATGATATTGTGAATATTTTGATATTAACTTTCCGATTAGCACCTTTAAACGGAAATTCAAAACACCATGAAATACGCAAAACTTGGCACTCGCGGACCTGTTGTTTCAACCGTCGGATTCGGCTCCTGGGGCATAAGCGGCCGTGACTGGGGTGTGACTGATGATGAGAAATCAAAAAAAGCTATTCACGCAGCACTTGATGCAGGCATAACCTTCATTGATACCGCAGACGTCTACGGCTTTGGCCACTCCGAGGAACTGATACGCGAGGTGCTAAGCCAGAGGTCTGACAGAAAAAACATTGTGATCGCCACCAAGGCAGGAAACAACTTCTATCCCTTCCTGGGACAGAAACATGAAGTAACTCCTTTCAACAACGATTATTCCGTAAGACATCTTGAATTTGCGGCCGAGCAGAGCCTCAGGCGCCTTAACGTGGAAGCTCTTGATATACTGCAGCTTCACAGCCCGACAGTTGATATCCTTGAGAAAGACGAACCGTGGCTGGCACTTGAAAAGCTGAAAAAGACAGGAAAGATAAAACACGCCGGGTGGAGCGTCATGTCGTTCATGGAGACAGCCCAGGCGCATATCCTTGAGAGGCATCATGACCTCCTTGATGTCATCCAGGTAAGATATAACCTGCTTGAGCGCAAGGCCGAAGAAGTACTCTTCCCCATGGCAATGAAATATGGCACCGGGGTCATCGTACGCATCCCTCTGCTCTTCGGATTGCTGTCAGGCAAGTTCAGCAGTGAGACCACTTTCGGAAACAATGACCACAGGAGATCTAACCTTTCTCCTGAGAAACTGAAAACTTACCTTGAAGAGTTAAAAGCCTACCGCAGCGTGTTTGACAGTTATCCCCGGTACAGTACGGCACAGCTGAGCCTGAGGTTCTGTATCTCGCACCCGGCATGCCACACCGTCATTCCCGGGGGCAAGAGCCCTGAACAGGTCAGTGAAAATGCCGTTGCATCAGATCTTGACTTCATACCCTTTGATACGTTTGTAAAATGACTGAAGACCGGGATAATTAGTAAATTTACATCAGCATAACTGATCATTCGCGGGAAGTAATTGTTATAAAAAATAAAAGCCATGCCACGAGTATTTAAAGCCATTGAGATAGAAAAGGAAGAAAAGGAGATAATGCGTGATTATCTCGACCGCCACATGCCTCACGTCATCTGTCCTGACACCGTCAAACGGGGAGAAAAATTCATGGTAAAAGTAAGGCTGGGCGAGGATTATCCACATCCTGATGACGCTGATCATTATATAGGGCTGATCCAGCTCTGGAACCGTGAGACGCTGCTGGCTGAAGCCCGTTATGCCGCAGGGGTCAATGGTCATAAGCCCACCCATTTTGAGGTCGACTTCTTCATCGTGGCTCCCGAAGTGTCAATGAACCTCAGCGCCATGGCGGTATGTACCAAGCATGGCCTGTGGCAGAGCGAGGATAAGGCTGTAAAGGTGACTGACTGATACTGAATATTATTCGCATAAAATACAATGGGTAACTATGTCAACGGCCATCTCATCAAAGATGAGAAGGTGGCCTTCGAGACCAGGCTGCACTGGGTCATATTCTTCTCCTGGAGATCACTACTTACACTGACAATTGCAGCATGGCTAAAACGCTGGCTGTCAGAATTCGTGATCACCAACCGCAGGATTGTCATCAAGGAAGGCTTCATCGCAAGGCGGACCTTTGAGATGAACCTCTCAAAGATAGAGACTGTGAATGTTGACCAGACGGTGATGGGCCGCATCCTGAACTATGGATCAATCACCATCATCGGCACCGGAGGCACGAAGGAGACATTCCACAACATTGCAAAACCCATGGCTTTCCGCAAGGCATTCCAGGAGCTTTGCTGAAGTTGTCGTGCGGTCGTGCAGTCATTAAACATAGACAACCTTTTTCCTGATCCGCTGAAAAGCTGATCGAGGATCTTCGATCACGACAAGTCATGATCGTGAACTATTGCCTATTGCCTACTGCCTATTGCCTTGACCGCCTCAGTCACGGCCCTGTCAAGCTGCGGATCGACATTTTTCTGCATATCGCCGAAGGTGGTTTTCACGTAGATATCGGGTTTGACACCGGTCTTCTCAAGATCATTCCCTGCCAGGTCATAGCACCCCCATGCCGGCAGCCTTGTATAAGAGCCGTCAACCAGTTGTCTTCCTGATGTAAATATGATCCACCTGTAGGTCTCCGTACCTATCACCGTACCCAGTTTCAGCGCCTTGAATGCTGCAGCTGTCATCTCCGCATCACTGAGCGACTGCTCATTCACCATAAGAATTATCGGTTTGCCCGATGGAGCAAAATTAGGCTGCGCTGCCTTCCTGCCGTTGCGCGCCTGCCATTCAAGATACGGCCTCTGCGACAGGAACTGTATAACATCATCATGCACATTCCCTCCACGGTTGCTCCGGATATCAAGAATGAGAGCATCGCTTTTCATTGCTCTTCCGGTCATGTCAATTAGGAACTTGTCAAGGCTTTGATTACCCATATCCTTCATATATACATAAGCCACCCTTCCGCCTGACAGGCTGTCGACCCGGTGCCGGTTATCCAGAATCCATTCATCATACAGCAGGCTCTTAAAGGCTGAAGAGGAGACAGGTCTTACAGTGATCTCATATTCCTTACTCCTCCTCGAGAACCGAAGTGTAAGCTCTTTCTCGAGCCTGGGCAGTGTCAGTGCATGATCACGGTCAATATTCCTGTCAACAGGGATGCCATTGACAGCAACAAGCACGTCACCCGGTTCAAGCTTATTGTCAAGGATATCTACCGGAGAGTTTTTCACCCATCCTTTGACGACAAACGGATCTTCATCACTGAAAACTATCCCGGTAGCATTAGTCTGAAGCCTGTAAAATGTCTTTGACTCATCCCCCTGGCTTGAAAAACCGAGATGTGATGAATTCAGTTCACCAAGCATGTCATTCTGGATTGTTCTCAGGTTATCCCTGTTCCTTATCCGTGGCAGGAACTGCTCATACCTGTCGCGTATAGCCCGCCAGTCAACACCGTGATAATTCACATCATAATAAAACTCTGCAAGAGTAGCCCAGTTTTCGTAGAACATCTGGACAAATTCATCATTGAGATTCTTACTGAATGCAGCATCAAGAGCAATCTTCTCAGTCCTGTTCTCTGCCGGTTTCACCTCCCACACATCGCCAGACATCAGGGCATAGTATTTATCTGTCCTGAATACCAGGCTGCTGAAAGGTTTGTCTCCTATCTTCTCACTCTTCGCCGGCTCAAAGGGTGACAGCTCAACCTTTGTCATGACCCTTTCCTGCGGGTTAGGAGAATTGTTGAACAATACCAGTGTCTTCCCCTTCATCGTGAAGACATAGGGGCTGGCCTGCTCATTTCCTTTTACATCAATCTGTTCCCAGCGATCCTCAATTCCATCTGTCTCTATCCTGATATCTGTCAGCAGGCTGTCTTTATCGGGTTTCTTCGCGAAGAGTTTGCTGTACTCGTCGGTTCTTGTCTTTTCAGCGAATCTGTAAAGAGGTATGCGATAAAGTTTGCTCACCCCTCCGCCCCTCGGAAAGCCCGGCTTGTACCTGTCGGCGCTGACATAAATGTATTTCCCGTCAGGTGACCAGAATGGGTCTTCTTCTGCTACGCCATTGTCTGTGATCGCAAATATCTTCTTCTCCTTCGTATCATAAATGAAAACATCCTGTTCAAAGTTCCTGTAGGCTGTATAGAGAATGTACCTGCCGTCGGGAGAGAAACGGGGTTGTGATACGCGGAACCAGAATTCATCAGTGACAATGGTCTTCACTTCAAATGACTTCAGGTCTATTACGTCAATATTATCATTACCACTGACGAACACTGCTTTATCCATGTCAGGAGACAGAAGCACCTCCTGGACAGATTTATCTTTAAATGTGAGCTGCTTTTCTGCTTCAGGTGAGGAAGCTGAAATGGTAAACAGGTTGGCATATCCTTTGACAGTGCGGGCATAAAGCAGTGACTGGTTGTCTTTCATCCACCTGACCTCGGTCACTCTTTCCTTTTTCTCAACTGGCATCTCCCTGATGAATTTGCCGGTGATATCAGACACAAACAGCCTGCCCCTTGAAACAAAAGCTATCTTTTTCCCGTCGACGGAGACATCAAAATCCGTTATTTTACCTGCAGTGTTATATGAAATTTCAGTTGCAAGGGTCTTATCGGTCCATATGCGTATATCGCAAGTGTTGCTTTTCTGAGCAACCACATCATATAGCCATATGCGGTAGTCGCGGGCAAAAACCACATACCTGCCGTCAGCACTTACCTGTGGCCTTTTTATTGATGAGGGGAACGATGTAAGTTGATGCTTCTTCCCGTTTTCAAACGTATAAAGGTTATATTCATCGTTAGCTTCATCCGAAGCAAAATATAACTTCCCGCTTTTGTCCACCGTTGGCCACAGGTCCTTCCCCTGCCAGTCAGTCAGCCGTCTGTACTCATCAGTTGATTTATTATAATATTCAATATCAGGATTATTCTCTCCCTTGTATCTTTTCCTCTGGGGTGACATAAAACTCTCCCATGAGGTTGAGAAATAAAACTCATTGCCATTGCTTCCCGGCACTTCGGCAATATTATGCGCCTGATCAAAATAGTTATCTGAAAACATCCTCCGGGGTGTCCCTCCGGCCAGGGGCACACAGTATGCCGTAAAGGTATTATAACGGTCAGAAGTGAAATAGACTGTTTTAGAATCCCATGACCAGCTGTTTGCATAGTCATTGCCGTCATGCCAGGTCAGCTGCGTGATGGTTCCTCCTTCAACAGGCATGACATATACGTCAGCATTGCCATTCTGTGTTGAGGAGAAAGCAAGCCATCTGCCGTCAGGTGAGAAACGCGGCAGTGATTCATCACCTTCCATTGCGGTCAGGCGGTGCGCTGTGCCTCCGTCACCGGGTACGATCCACAGGTCACTCTCGTATACAAAAACAATTGACGAACCGTCCGGTGAGACAGCCGGGTCAGTCATGAAATATGCATATTCCTGCGCACTGAGAGAGCCGATGCAAAGGATTATTAAACAGAAGGTCAGTAGCTTTTTCATATTTATTAAAGTACATGTAACACTGCCAAAGATAAAAAATATAAGGGCAGGGGACATTCTGCACGCAGAAGATCATCCAACAACAATGCCTTGTGCCCGAATGAGATTTTATGCTGTTATGACTATCTTTGAATAACTCAAACCCCGGTCATGAAAAAAAACATATTCAGGAATACCATGGTCGCCATGGCAGCCTTTTCTGCCATATCACTGAACTCATGTCACCCGATTGATGAAGACAGGTATTTTGAGGAAGGTGTTTCAAAGTTTCTTGCAATCTATCGCAGTTCCACAATTGAAGATGTGAGGTATAAGCTGAAGCTAAGCATACCTGAGGGGAAGAATGAGCCAGTAGAGGGAAATATTTCTGTGCAGTTCTCACTCAACTCAAAGCGTGAGCCCCTGGTCATTGATTTCCGCGTACCTGATGATTGCCTTAAATCATTAGCAGTCAACGGTAAGGACCTTGCTCCCGCACTGATCAACGGACATATCGTTGTTCCGGTCAAGTATCTGAGCAAAAGGTTCAATGTGGTTGCCATTGCGTTCCGTGCCGGCGATATGTCGTTGAACCGCAATGATGATTATCTCTACACACTGTTCGTTCCTGACCGTGCCTCAACAGCATTTCCTTGCTTTGATCAGCCTGACATTAAGGCTAAATTCAGTCTCACACTTGATATACCTTCAGGGTACAGGGCAATGTCAAACAGCCCGGCAGCCGCGACAGATACTATTGATAACAGGGTGACAATCGGCTTCGCCGAAACTAAGCCGATAAGTACCTACCTGTTTGCCTTTGCAGCCGGTAAATTCGAACTGGTTGAAAAAGAGATCGACGGAATTCATATGGAGATGCTGCACCGTGAGACAAGAGCCGGTTATATTGAAAACAACGCAGATGACATTTTCAGGCTGCATGCAAATGCTATTAAGTGGCTTGGTGAATACACACAGATAGAATACCCCTTTGACAAGTTCGGGTTCGTCCTCATACCGTCATTTCAATACAGCGGCATGGAACACCCGGGTTCGATATATTACCGGGCCTCTTCTCTCCTGCTTGACGAATCTCCAACCCTCAATGAGAAGCTTGCACGTGCTTCCCTCATTGCCCATGAGACTTCGCATATCTGGTTCGGTGATCTTGTGACAATGAAGTGGTTTGATGATGTCTGGCTCAAGGAAGTGTTTGCAGGGTTCATGTCTGACAAGATAGTCAATCCCGACTTCCCCGGCATCAATCATGACCTTCGCTTCTATCTGTCACGCTATCCTGCAGCCTATGAGGTAGACCGTACAAAAGGTACCAATCCTATTATCCAGGAGCTTGATAATATGAAAAATGCAGGTTCTCTGTACGGGGCGATCATCTACAATAAGGCCCCTGTTGTGATGCGACTCCTTGAAAAACTTACCGGCGAAGAGAACCTGCGCAGGAGCCTGCAGATATATCTTAAAAGATATTCGTGGGGTAATGCACGCTGGGACGATCTGGTGGCAATAATTGAGAAGGTGTCACATGAACCTCTCGGAGAGTGGAGCAGGATGTGGGTCAGGGAAGCCGGTATGCCCGTCATTACTCCGGAAATCAAAAAACAGGAAAAATACCTGGTATCGTTCGGTGAAGAAGATCCGGCCGGAACACTCAGGCACTGGCCGCAAACCCTCGAAACAATGATCATTGCCGGCAACGATACCATGAAGAAAGAACTTCGTCCGGCTGACATAAAATCATACATGGAAGCATCATCCGAGCCGGAATGCATAATACCTGATGTTTCAGGAATGGCTTACGGCACATTCATCTTTGACAGCCTGACACCCGGATACCTTAAAACACATATCAACGGGTTTAAAGACCCGCTGCTGAGGGGTATACTCTGGGTGAATCTTAATGAGAACCTCGTTAATGGCAAAATAAAACCGGCTGACTTTTATACAACCTCCTTCATGTCAGTCGTAACAGAACCTGATATTCAGCTCAGAAACTACATTGCAGGTAGGTTCAGTTCGGCGTTCTGGAATTACCTCTCTGAAAACGAACGCAATGCTTATGCTCCGGAAGCAGAAAAAATGATCCTGGAAAAGATCATTTCCACTGCTGACCCTTCCGAACAGCGTACATGGTACAACCTCTACCGTAAAATTGCCATTACAGGCAAGGGACTGAAAAACCTTTTGGATATATGGAAAGCCGGTAAGCTGCCAGGAGGACTTAAGCTCAGCGAAGATGACCTGTGTACCCTTGCCCTGACGCTGGCACTCAGGGGCCAGGCCGGTGCAGAAAAGATCATTGCTGCCCAGCGTGAGCGCATCAGCAACAATGACCGCCTACTCAGGTTCGATTTTGTAACACCGTCAGTGTCACCTGACCAGTCTGTCCGTGATGCTTTCTTCAACAGCCTGAGAAACCCTGTCAACCGCGAACATGAACCATGGGTGCTTGAGGCTCTCGGTTATCTTCACCATCCGATGGTGGCGCAGAGGTCAGAAAAGTATATCCTTCCGTCACTTGAGATGCTTGAAGAGATAAAAAGTACAGGTGATATCTTTTTCCCCGGCAGCTGGATCTCTACCACCCTGGCAGGTCATCACTCTCCGGAAGCAAAAGCTACCGTGGAGAAGTTCCTCGATGATCATCCTGATTACCCGCCTGACCTTAAATTGAAGATATTGCAGGCAGCCGATCATTTGTTCAGGCAACAGACAGCAGAAAACAGGTAATAGTGAAAATATTGTAAATTTGATAATCGCAAATTTCAAATCGCAAATCGCAAATCGCAAATCGCAAATTACTATGTCTATCTGGCGTGTCATATTGTGCATTATCTTCCCTCCGATAGCAGTGATTGACAAGGGATGCGGATCAGTCCTGATCGTGTTCCTTCTGACCCTCTGCGGATGGGTGCCTGGTGTCATCGGTGCACTGATCATAAACAAAAAGTGAATTTCGCGGTTATTACCACAAGTGGTATTTAATCAGATTAATCATGCCAAACGTATTTAATCCTCAGAATCTGCCCAGCCTTGACAGCCCGGAACGCAAAGAGCTTATTCCCCCTCATGATACCCTTATTCTGATGGGATTGAAACCAGGACAGGTATTTGTAGATGTCGGCGCCGGGGCAGGATATTTTTCCATACCGGCATCAGAAATAACAGGCCGGTCAGGGCGTGTCATCGCCACCGACCTGTCAGAAGAGATGCTGGGCCATCTTAAAGAAAGAGCCCGTGAGACAGGAGCTGAAATTGAAACGATCCTGACAGCTGATGACACACTCCCGCTGCCCGATCATACTGCTGATATAACATTCATGGCATTCGTCTTCCATGAGATTGACGACCGCGGACAGTACCTGCGCGAACTGAAGCGCATTACAAAGCCTGAAGGCACACTGGTTCTGATAGACTGGGCAAAGGTTGACTCTCCCCCCGGACCACCGACGAAACACAGGGTTGATATCAGTGAAGCGATACAAATAGTTTCTTCAGCAGGATTCAAAGTCGAATCAAACGGAAATCTCAATCCGTTCCAGTATTTCATTACCGCTCGACCGGCATGAGGAATTTCATCGTTTTTACTTAATTTTGCGTGATTTGTGTGATCTCTTTAGAACTTTACACATGCATGCTTGTTTTGTTAGTGCATGATGAACATAATCTTATATGGAAAATGACCAGGATAAAGTGCTGAACGAGGTGACCTCGGGCGAATATAAGTACGGGTTTGTGACTGATATTGAGACCGAAGTCATCCCCAGGGGACTTAATGAAGACATTATCAGGCTGATCTCCGCAAAAAAGAATGAACCGGAATGGCTGCTTGAGTTCCGCCTTAAGGCTTTCCGGCACTGGCAGACAATGAAGATGCCGACATGGCCGAATCTTAAAATACCTGCAATAGACTACCAGGATATAATTTATTATGCTGCCCCGAAGCAAAAGGCAGCCCCTTCAAGCCTCAGCGACGTTGATCCAGAACTTCTGAAGACATTTGATAAGCTTGGCATTCCGCTCGAAGAGCAGAAGCGGCTGACAGGTGTCGCCGTTGACGCTGTGATGGACTCGGTGTCAGTAAAGACCACCTTCCGTGAGACACTCGCAGAGATGGGAATAATATTCTGCTCATTCTCAGAAGCAGTAAGGGAACACCCGTCACTGGTGCAGAAGTATCTTGCTTCGGTGGTTCCATACACTGACAATTTTTTTGCCACACTGAACTCAGCTGTCTTTTCTGACGGGTCATTCTGCTATATCCCCAAAGGAGTCAGATGCCCGATGGAGCTCTCAACGTATTTCCGCATAAATGCTTCAAATACGGGTCAGTTTGAACGTACCTTGCTTATCGCTGATGAGGAAGCATATGTAAGTTACCTTGAAGGTTGCACGGCACCCATGCGCGACGAGAACCAGCTTCATGCTGCCGTGGTGGAGATCATTGCTGAACGCGGTGC
>Ga0172362_10004931_pt1 | contig 11581 bp, 10 predicted proteins | sample LakKivs1_kivu2a2_FD_114534 | JGI IMG/M metagenome (GOLD analysis project Ga0172362, IMG submission 114534) | Sediment microbial communities from Lake Kivu, Rwanda - Sediment s1_kivu2a2 | ecosystem: Environmental > Aquatic > Freshwater > Lake > Sediment | place: Rwanda: Western Province, Lake...
CCGAAGGGCAACAGGCCAATCTTTGATAGCAATTGGCTTGAACCGGACAAACCTGCGAAAATCAGCCCAAAGTCTACTTTTGAGCCTGATGTCGAAATGAAAACTGGGCAGGGTATTGCTGATCGACCAAGCAGTATTTCACCCCGTCACGAACTCCATTTGTCTCAAGTTGCGCAGAATCCAAAGGCCGGAAAGTTAGCAGCACATTTACACAACATCGGCCAATCCCTTCACTCGGAATGGGATAGAGCCAATAAGTCATGGACAAGCCAAAACCAAAATAACTCTGGAATGGTCACCAGCACTCCGCATGACCATGTTAACTGGGACAGCGTACGCAAACATTTAAATGACCTCAACAGTCTGCATCGCGATGGCATGAGTCGAGGAATCAATGTTGCCAACATTGCTAACTACAACGGAACAATTCCGAGATGGTTAATTCCCAAGCTGGCTGGTGGTCAGAAGTTTTTTAATCCAGAGTTGCTTGCCGGTCAGTGGAAAGAAAAGCCGGTGTGGACCCAAAACCATCACGCAACTCTTGCTGATGGTGCAAAGATGGGGCAAACCTACGATGCGCACGATACCCCTGAGCAAGCAAGGGCCAAAATCGCTTTGCATCAGAAACAGAATCCCAACTTAAATTACGACATTGTCCAGCATCCCAAAACGCAAAAATGGTATGTCGGCTTTTGGCAAAATCCGCAACAGAGACTAGAAGCTGAAAAGACACAAGCTGAGACAAAAGCCAAAAACACGGAAATGGCTCGGAGTCAACCGCCGGTTCCAACAGCACCGTGGACGCCGGAAGCTACATTGCAACATAACGCAAACTGGACAATGAAAGCGCATGCAAATCGCGAGTCGGCAGACATGGCTGCAAGGCTCATGTCAAGCAAGAATCCGACTGGTCAATTCGCCGTTACTCAACATCCGAAGACAGGCGAATGGTTTGTCGGCAAGTACCCGACAGCAAGACCAGTCGGGCCTCCACCTGTGCAAAGACCGGCACAAAGACCGACAATAAATCAGCAATCGCCGCAACCCGTGCCATCACCTTCTGTGCGGAGTGTAGTGAGCGATCCTACGCGTCAAAATCGGCCAGACGTTGCCGAGTTTCGGCGGGCGTTTCAAAAAGAGTTTGGAGGACCAACGCAACCTCAGGCATCGCAGGCAGCAGCGCAACGACCTGTTCAGCCTACGCCAAATATTACGGCGTCGACAAACAAAGGTGGCATAACCGGTGCGTTTCGAGGCGTGGCAGATGCAATTTCTGCAAATCTAAAGGATCAATTGTGGGAATCCCACAGGCTTGGAAAGTCAACAATGGCAGGTGTAAGAGATCCGATTCTTGCGGAAGCAGCAAGACTTGGGGTTTCAAAAACCGATCGAAACGAATTCGATCAGTTTGTCAACAATAAATACCGCTATCCGCAAACCGCATCTGCTCAGCCTGCGCCCAGTAAGCAAGCATCAGACCTGGACAGGTTCAACTACAAACCTACCAGACCGTTTGATCCTAATGCAAGTCAGCATCATTTGGAGATGCTATATCCTAATCACGCAGCGGTCACTCCAGAGGTAATGCAGGAATACGACAAGATTGCTGCAGGCTGGGACAACAGCAATCCCGCTCCCACCGTACGGGCTTTGGAGGCGATTAAGGCAAAAATTGCCAACACGGACCCTAGTTCAATCCAGCCGTCATTGCCTCAGCAGCGTTCGGCCCAGCGAGCAACTCAGCCACCAGCGCCAGATCCGTTTGGCAACGTCAATCAAGAGTTGCTCGGATCGCCCTTTAGACAATTGGATGCAGTTCCAAACGCTGGCGATCAATTATTTAAAAAGGGTCAGCGTCCTGCTGAGCCATGGTGGTTTGATAGGCAGAAGGAACTCGCAAGACAGAATCAATCTCAATCTCAGTTACCATCTCCTCCGATTGCGCAATTGCCAGTTCAAACCTCTAACCCGCAGGTAGTACAGCCGCAACAGCCTGCGGCTCCACAGTCCTCGCAACAACAAAATCCCGCGATTGCTTCACTGCGAGAACACGAAACTCAACTCCAACAACTAATACAACGCAGTGTTGCACAGCAAAAGCAGTTTGCGCAAAGCCATCCAGGAATGGCAGAGTTTGCTGAGAAAGCTCAGAAAAGGGCGTTAAAAGAGTTAGATGAAGTGCATAGGCAAATGGGAAGGATGATGAGCCAGGAGCAACGACCAACTAGCTTACCTCAGACTAGTCCTCCCCAAGATGAGCCACAGCCTGCGGCACAATCATCGCCAAGCCTGTTTGATCAATCTCGGCAAGTGCCTGCCGTAAAGCCAAAAAACGCTTTGCTGAAAACGCCTTACACTCCAAGAGCAATTACGGATTTCAAGAAAGCTTTAGAAAACATGAGGATTGGGCGACGAGGTGCAGATGCACCACCGCAAGAGTCGACCGTCAATCCAGTCGATGCGGGTTACGACGCGTTTGAAGCAGCCAGATTGCAAAGCGATTCTGGTAATGATGACGCATCATTTGACACATCGTTCGATACCGATGTCTTTGATAGCGCGGCTGCTGGAGACGAAAAAAAAAAGATAGATGAGCCTGGCGCTTCAATGCCCAGAACAACACAAAGAACAGTTCAGGTTGGGAAAAATGCGTTCGCGACCGCTCATTTTCGAGACGAAGATCAAGCCGATCTTCACCGCTTAGGTATGTTGCAGCGCAAAAAAGGAATGAGTGGCAAATTAGAGGAATCGCAATTGCTGCAAAGGCTCAAAGAATCAACAAAAGAATCAGAGTCTGTTCTCAGGAATAGGGCTCAGTTTATTGCAACTCACGCGAGCGAAGTTTTTCGCGATGCAAAGCACGGAGAAAGCATGCACATTGACGAGCCGCGGTTCTCGACCGAATCTGAAATGACTCCTGGGAAGTTTCAGCATGCCACACGGCAACTGAAAGACTTTATCAAGCGAGAAAATCTCGATTTGTTGACAAACAGAGAGCTAGATCACAACGATTTGCCAACGGTTGTTGACTATGCGTCTATGGAACGGGAAATGTTGAAGAAGCAGATTGATGCTGCTCATGCAGCAAAAGATGTTGTGTTTCCGGACAACTGGAAAGATGACTATGCAAAAGAAAAACGGAAACGAGAGCTTGACGTTAAAAAACAGAAAGAAGCAAGAGCAATCGAGCTATCGCAGGATCAGAACCTAAACAATTTTGAAAGAAAACAGTTACTGGACGCTTTTAACGCGCAAAAAGATAATGAACTGAAGGATGGCTTGAAAAAGACCATGCGGCATTTGCTTGCGAGCATGAGGGGCAAGCGAGGACATGCAACTAAGGTTTTTCGCGGAAGCGATCAAGATATAGATAGTCTAGCCAACCCAAAATCACAGAACTTGCTGGAGGGTACAAAGCGAAACCGTGCTTTCGTAGGTATGGACGAAGTTGCAGAGAGGCTTAATCCTGAAGTGGTAGATTTCCTTGCTGGTCCAACTGGTGAATCGGACATTGGCGACGACATGGGACGGCGGTATCGTGCTTTGGGCAGAATACTAAACAATGACATTCCAAGACTGCCAGCCTTGGAGGAGTTTTTCTCGGCAGCTATCCAAAGAATATTGGACGGTAAAAAGCAATCAGACGAGCCTGAGCGTGTTTACACGGATCCATTCTCCATGATGCACGCCGCCGATATTCAAAGATATTCGTTAGTGTCTCAGAGACGCTTGCAAAAGGATCTCGTTGTTGCCATGAACAAATTTCTGCAAAAATCTGCTTGACCGACACTTGATGTAGTTGACTATGAACAATCAATATGCCACAAATAATACACAGAATTCTAAATCTGATGTAAATGCAGTTTTAGAGATCGCGGATTGCGACCTCAAAGACGAGTTAGCAAAGCGGTTGTCTCAAAAGGACTTCTACGGCACAATCTCCTTACAGATCAATTTTCGGTCTGGGAAATACAACTGGCATCGCATTACCAGCGAGTACACCAGAGGTGCTGGAAACACAAAGTAAAACTGTTTTTTCTCTGCCAGACTGACACGCAGACGGCGGAAAATCCACATTGGGTTTTTCAATGTCCGTTGCGACTGCTCAGATTCAACCGAAGCGAGGCGAAGGCTATAGCAGTTTCGTCTACCGAGCGCATCAAGCTTTGCGCCCATCGGTTCCTGACACTTATCGACGCAATCAAATTGTTTGGGACGAGTGGAACTCCGCGACCGGCAATCCGTTGCGTGCGCGGGCGCAAGAGTATTTTCCTAGCGATCAGTATCGTTTTGTCGAGTCGGTCCCCTATTTTATGGAGCATACGGTCGAGAAGCCGACCGGAGCTTTAACTTACGATTTTGGGGAGTTGTCGCGCATGGTCGACAACCTTAACAGTCGTTGCCAATCCGACTCGTATTCCGCTTTGGTTTCGCACCACACTGACGATCGCCTCAAGGGACCAGACAAAGAGCCCGAGGTTCTTGGATATTCTGGTCCTTTTTATCTTGGTCAAGTTCCCACTTCCAACGGTGACAAATGGGCGATTTTTGGTGACGAGCATCACGATCATCAGCACAGCAATGTGTTCGCAAAGCGACGTCGCCGGTCGGTCGAGGTGCTTCGCCCTCGAAACGGAGATCCATCTTATTTTGATCCCATAGCCACTTTGGGGGCTGACTCTCCTCGTTTGCCACTACCGATCGCTCGTTACGAGTCCAAACAGGACGCTAATGCTGAGTGCGTTGGCGTGTATTCGATTGATGGCACAGACACGGAGAGGTACACGATGAGCAGTTTCTCAGCGGTCGGTCAAGGCAACACGTTCGTTCCAGGGTCGATGCAGAAGGATCGATACGAACCTATGGGGCAACCTGGGTTCCAGACTACTTCAGGAGCAACGAATTTAAGCCCAGACGACATTGGCGCGATCGTTAGCGCCATTATGCAGACCCCTCAAATGCAGTGGGTTGCTGAACAGATGGAAGCTGGCGAGCAGCAACAATCACCAATGCAAGGCATGAACCCGATGGGCATGCAAGACCCGTCGCAAGGAATGTCTGCTATGCAGTCTCAGCCGACGCCTCCTCCAGCACAGGGACAAGGGCAAGGCGACCAGGGTGATCAATACGCTGTTCCAGCGCTTGCGGCGCTTGGTGCTGGTGCAGGCCGAATGGCAGCGAGTGCGGCTAGTGGTGCAGGAAAGTTTTTAGCTTCACCGGCTGGTCAAGCGACTTTAAGCCTTGCTCCTTCGTTGATGGGCGGAGGTGGTGTTGGAGGCGGAGGATCCTCTGGATCAACTGGAATTGATGACTACTCAAACTATTCATATTCGGCTAACAGCCAGGAGGATGAAGTGAACGTCGAACGCTACGCTCAGATTGAAAACGAATTGATTGACGCTCGCGATCGTTACGCAGCGTTGCATTCGCAACACGAACAACTTGCTACAGCAAACAAGCAGCTTTTTGACAGCTACGCTGAGTTGCAGCAATCCTTCACCGCTCAACAACAAAAATTGATTGACAACGAGCGTTATTCGCAGATCAAAGCATTGCAAGATCGTTACGACCTCGTCGATGCCGAAACCGAAGCTGAGAAGTGCCTTTACTCCAAGGGGTCCAAGATGACCGACGAGGAATTTTCAAACCATCTCTCGTACGTCGAGAAGTACGCGGCCAAGGCACAAAATCGACCACCTGTCGGAATGGTGCCGGACGGTGTGTTGCCAAAACGTCCTGTAGATGTTGAGTCTGAGGAGCGAATTAGCAAGCTCGTCGTCGACCGTTACTCCGCAGAAGCCAGCCGTGGTGTGTTCCGTGCCTACGAAGACATTCGCGCGGAAATCGTCAAGGAAATGGAGTCGAACTAGCATCGTTGCGGTTCGCATCTGTGCAACTCATCACACACGTCAATTTTGTAACAAGGATTCAAAATCGTGACTCTTACCGTTCTTACTCCGTCGTTTACAGCAGCAGGCAATATCAGCCCATGTCGCTTTGTGAAAATCACCGGCGCTTTTCAAGTTAGCGAATGCAACACGCTTGGCGAGCGAGCGTTTGGCATTTCGCAAGAGGGCTTGATGGACACGCCGATTCCAGGCGCATCTTCGACGCTCGCCGCAGAAGCCGGTCGTCAAATGGGAGTGTTTGGTCCTGGCGAAACTTGTTTGATCCAGGTTTCTGCCGCCGTAACTGCGGGTGCGTTGCTGCGAACGACTGCCAATGGTCGCGCCGTTGTGACAACCACAGCAGGCGACAACTACAGTGCAATTGCACTGGAGGCTCAAGCTACCGTTGACGGTCGCGTTTTGTGCTTTATCCAAGCCGGAAAAGTCTAACGCAACACGAAAGAAATACCTTGCTGGAGGCGCAGTGCGTCTAGCAATTTTTTGATACGAGTCGCGACAGAAGGAAAAACCTGCGTCGCAGTTTTGATACGGAGAAAGATCGAAAATGCCAGCAGGACCATACACAGCAGTAGGCCAGGGAAATACCTACGTCAAAGACCACAACGCAACTGGTCGCATGATTACTGGTTTTTCTCGGAACCCCAAAGAGTTTGCGCTCAACAAGTATTGCCAAGTTCGACCCGTCAAGAAGGACTCTGGTTACTACTTGCAGCTTGACCAATTCAACGCGAGTCGGATTGTCAACACCAACATCGACGACTACGTATGGTCTGACGGTCGACCGGCTCCGGTCCTGAACGATAACGGACTTGAATTCCGTTACGTTGACTACCGAACTGTCCGGCGTGCGTTTTTGCAGCAGATCGGCAACAAAGCGCTGGACATGGCTGACTGGGATGTTGATACGGCACAAGCCGATCAATTGGCTCAGAAAGCGATGACCGTACGCACTGCTCAAGCTGCCTCGACACTGGCGACATCGGGCAACTGGGATGCCAACCACCGCGTTGACGTAACCACGATCTCCGGATCCGGCCAATGGTCTGGTGCGACCTCGGTGAATACATTCATCAAGAAAGCGCTTAACCATGCAGTGCAACGGATCATGCTAGATACCAACAGCAAAGTTCGTCGCAAGGATCTGATTCTGGTTATGAACCCAGTGACAGCCATGTTGATTGCTTCAACGCAAGAAATCGTGGATCACATCAAGCAGTCTCCATTTGCTTATTCGCAACTTAAGAACAACGATTCCGAGTGGAGCGAGTACGGACTGCCAGACAAGCTTTACGGTCTGCCGATCGTCGTAGAAGACGCAACCATCAATACGGCTGGCAAGAATGTGACCGCTTCGCAGTCGTTTGTAATGGCAAATGCGATCGCCTACATTTTGGCTCGTCCAGGCGGATTGATGGCTCCGGTCAGTGGCCCAAGCTTCTCTACGATCACAACCTTCGCCTACGAAGAGATGACCGTGGAGACGTTGCGAGACACGGACAATCGCTTGACCACCATGCGAGTCACCGACGACATGGTTAATGTTGTCACCGCTCCTGCATCAGGGTTTGCGTTCCTTAACCTTTACTAAGGCAGGGAGGCGATCTTGCCTGCTTATGCGACCGGAAACGATTTGATTGCTCGATACGACGTAGATTTGGTTGGCGACCTTGCCACCGATACTCGAGAACCCATTGAGCAATCAGCCGTGCCAAATTTGCCATTGGTGGCAACGGCGCTTTTGGACGCGAGCGGCATGATTGACGTGAATCTGGCTACTGGTGGTCGATACAAGCCATCAGATCTTGATGGACTGACTGGGAATAGCGTCTATCACTTAAAACGTATTACGTGCGATGTTGCCATGGGGCTACTGCTCCAAAGGCGCACAGACATGAAATACCAAGAGCTTGCGGAAAAGGTAGTTGCCGGATCCAAGCAGCATCTTATGGCATTGGCTCGAGGCGAAAATATCTTTGGTATCACGTCGGTTATTGAATCTGGAATGATGGATTACCAAACTATTTCTTCAGAAACAATTGATCAACGCAACACACTAACTAGTCGGATGGAACGGTATTTTCCTTCGACGCATACATTGATCCCGAGGCGATGACATGCCAATAGTAACTCCTGTTGATTACGTCCAAGTTGGGGGCAAAGTTGATGTACTTGTTGCTTTTCCATTTGCTGCATATCAAGCTCCGTACAATACTTTTGCGGCGAGGAATCCCGTCATTCCTTCTTTACCGGCTAACAACACTGCATCATATACTTTCTTATGGAAGCTTGGCGAGTTAGAGGACGAAGTTGAGCCTCGGTTCCGGAATATGATGCATCGCGTTCCAGGCGATCGTCACGGCGGTTCGGCGGGTGATGCCATTGAAATGCAATTCATGGGCCAGATGGCTGAGATCGATTTGGCTCTGTCTCGATGGGATCGGGAGGCGTGGGCTCTTCTGCAAAGAATAGGTGGTTTGCTTTACGACAACACGGGAGTTCAAAATCCCGTCCAAAACATAACCAACGCTATTCGACTTACGGACATTGGAGCCCTGGCGATGCGAGATCGATCGTTTCGTCTTTTGTTAGTGGCAAACAGAGACACATATTTTCGTTTGAATTTTCCTTGTTGTTTACTGGAAAGCGATTTCGGTGCAAATGTTAGCACAAAATATTCGCGATTATCGATGCGTGTTTCAGCACACAGAACTCCGGAAGGACATTGGGCGCCAGCAACGGAATGGGGCGTTCTGTACAACGGCGATGTAACAGGCACAGTTTAGGAGGCATAAATCGTGATTAGTTTTATCAGCTCTATGGTCGGCATTTTTGTTTTTCTGGTTGGCGTGGTTTGGGCTGTCCTGCAATGGGCGAACAAACCAGTTGGGCAGCAAGTTATCAAAGCTGTCGATGCAGTCACACCTGGCGAACTAGCAAAGTACATGTCGATTGTTTCGCAACCCGCTTCTCCCAATCGTATTGAGGCGCTAGGACATGCCGATGCGTTGATGGTGTACTTTGAGAACACTAAAAACCAATTGGGTCAAGACGCTATTAGACCGCTCGTTGCTGCCATTTTTCAACAGGTTGATGTTAAATGAGGTTTCGATCAAAACTGCCAGCGATTTTTTTAATTGTTGGTGGGCTGATCTTAACGCTCAGCCCATGGCTTGATCGTTTGACTTTTCCGTCAATTACACCATCTGATCCTGTTGAAGGAGCATGAATAGTTGTTGTCGAGGAAACCTCCGCGAGAAGTCCTGCCGTTGCTCGAGTTTCTGCGGACGGCTCGTTTTGGCGAGATCTTGAAAAGCGAGGAGTAAATTGGCGATTTTACGATGTCGATTCGCCAGATGCAAAAAGCTACGTTGATCCCGCGAAGCGTGTTGGGATACCGGCGATGTTGATTCTTGACAACAGCGGCAAGATTTTGCGAGCCGTTGGTCTTCCTGCGACTACAGAGGGTATTGATGCAATGGTCAAGGAGGTTGTGCGCAAATGAGTAGCCTTGACTACATTGCCATCGATAACGAAGTGTTTTTGCTAGGATGCGTCCCTGAGGACAAGCGTCCAGAGACGTTTGCGGCTTATGCAGACAACCAGCCGATGTGGACTAAAGAACAAAAGCTGGAACATTTGCGCAACCCAAGTCGCATGTCGGCTACCATGTGGTTTCCGAATTCTGCGTACATCAAGTCGCAAGGTGGGAGAGGATCGTGCAACGGGTATGCTGGAGCAAAGGCTCTCGAGCGGGCTCGGGTTAAGCGCGGTCTGCGGCACATACCCCTCAGCGGCGAAGGACTCTACGCACAAATCAATGACGGTCGAGACGCTGGATCTCATTTAGATCGAGGCATGAATGCCCTGGTTAAAAACGGAGTGCCTCCTGAGTCGCTTGTTCCGCATCAGGAATATTTGTGGAATCGGATTTCCGAAGAGGCTCGACAAGCAATGCCGAGGTTTAAGGCAATTGAGTGCTATCGTGTCGACACTTCGGATGAACTAGAGAGCGGTCTGTGTGCGGGTTTTGTCGGCGTAGTCGCTGTCCATGTGACTAATGCATTTACGCGACTGGACTCAGACGGCAGTGTCTATCCAACGGATGGACCTGGAAATCACGCTGTTGGCGTGGACGACATTCGCTGGAACGGCAAAGAGTTTGAGTTTTGGATGTTCAATAGCTGGGGGTTGCGGTACGGTCAAGAGGGCCGAGGGTGGCTGTCATGGACGCGCCACTTCCGCAACTCCTCTCGTTATCATGCGTTTTATTTGATTCGGTCCACGATCGACGACCCACAAGGTGTAAATCCACCGATCGCGGAGGCAAGCGCATGATTGGCAGGCTTTTCCAAGCAATACAAACCGTCACTTTAATCTTTGCGATGATCGGTGGAATATACGTTACCTATCAAGGGTATCAATTATACTCAGCTATCAGCAATCGCATGAAACAGATCGACGGATGGATTGATCGATTTACCGATCGCGAGAGGCGTTGGAGTCGCTTTGAGTCACGCATTGAATCTCTTGAACTGGCAGAGCTAAAGCGATCCGAGAAAAGAGAGTCAAGTGGCGCGCCCAAGGTTCCAATGACTCCCACCGTCATTTTATACAAGCTCGATGGCTGCGGACCCTGCGAGCAATGGTGGAGGGAGCATTCTGACGCTTGGCGAAACGCTGGCTGGGTAGTCAAAAGCGAAACTTCAAAAACTTCGCAGTCCACCCCGTACTGGGACGTTTGGGATGGCGAAAAATGGATGCGATTTGACAGGACATTGACATTAGAAAGCTACCGGAAGGCGAACGGACGATGACAGAGATTGCACAGTGGGTAGCTAACAACGGACTGGCTGTAGTGATTGTCATTGCTGGCGGAATCGCAGTATGGCGAACCGGCGGGTGGCTAGCAGTAAACGTCATCACTCCTGGCAAGGACGCATTTATAGAGCATTTGCACTCGATTGGAACATTCATGAACGCGACGACAAAGAGTCTCGAGTCGACCGCAAAATCTATCGATGTGATTAGCGAGCAAATGAGAGGCATCCGTCAGGATGTCGACAACATATCGCACCGCATTGATTTGCAACACACCAAACAATCTGACGAATAAGGAACCAGCACAATTATGTCTCAATCTGTATTTGTTCAAACCGTAACCATCCCTAACGGTGGTAATTCAGTTAGCTTTACGCAACCGACCGGAATGTCTTTGCGAGCGATTCGGACTCCTGTTTCGTTTGAAGGCACTACTCTTACTTTCCAAGCCGGTTATCAAAGCCCAGGTGCTGACGTTTACGACGCAGGATCTGTGTTCTCGTTGGCTTGCGGTGCTAGTCGGTACATTCCGATCACCAAAAAAGATTTGTTTATAGGTCCTGCGTTTGTCCGAGTCACCAGCAACGTTTCTGGAAGCCCCAGCAACGTAGCAGCGGATCGTACGCTAGAGTTGTTTTTTGCTTCTGAATAATGGATTTACTTCGAGCATTTTTGATTAAGCGGTCATGCCAGCAACCAGTCTCGACCTATCGCAGATTAAAACCGATGCTTTGAGCAGTGCGGCGACGTTTCGTTCGCTGATCGGTCTTGGCACAACGGACAGCCCGACGTTTTCGCGAGTTACGCTGACCCAAGGCACAGCCAACACCTCGGTCTTGACCAGCACGGGCTAC
>Ga0172362_10004933_pt1 | contig 11578 bp, 11 predicted proteins | sample LakKivs1_kivu2a2_FD_114534 | JGI IMG/M metagenome (GOLD analysis project Ga0172362, IMG submission 114534) | Sediment microbial communities from Lake Kivu, Rwanda - Sediment s1_kivu2a2 | ecosystem: Environmental > Aquatic > Freshwater > Lake > Sediment | place: Rwanda: Western Province, Lake...
CCTGGCCAACGTCAGCACGCCCGGGTTCAAGCGCAGCCGCACGCTCTTCCAGCAGGTGATGGACCGCGCCGGGCAGGCCGGGCAGGTCTCGGCGACGCAGAAGGTCGAGGGCCGGCCGGCGGTGGACTTCTCGCAGGGCACGCTGACGGCCAGCGGCAGCTCGCTCGACCTGGCCATCGAGGGGCCGGGGTTCTTCCGGCTGGAGACTCCCGACGGCCCGCGGTACACGCGCAACGGGCGGTTCCGCACGAACGCGGAGCGCCAGCTCGTGGACGCCGCGGGGCGCGCCGTCGGCGGCCCCATCATCGTCCCGGCCGCCGTCAGCCCCTCCTCCATCCGCGTCGCCCGCGACGGGACGGTGACGGCGGAGGGACAGCGTATCGGGCGGCTGCCCGTGGTGAGCTTCGACCGTCCGGGCGACCTGCTGCCGGTGGGCGAGTGCTGCTACAAGGCCCCCGCCGACATGCCGGAGCGCGACGCGGAGGGCTTCTCCGTCCAGCAGGGCTTCTACGAGGCATCCAACGTCTCGGTGGTCGAGGAGCTGGTCGGGCTGATCACCGTCACGCAGATGTACGAGGCCAACCTCAAGGGCATCCGCATGGAAGATGAGTACACCCGCAGCCTGCTGAACGTGGCGATGGGATAGAAGGGCAAAGTGACAAGTGACAAGTGTCAGACAGGTCCGACAGGTCTGACAAGTCCGACAGGGCGGGCGGGCAACCGCCCGCGCGTGCGGGAGACACAGCGATGCTGAGAGCGTTTTCGACGGCGGCGACGGGCATGGCCGGACAGCAGATGACCGTGGACGTCATCGCCAACAACCTGGCCAACATCAACACCACCGGCTTCAAGCGCAGCCAGGTGGACTTCCAGGACCTCATGTACCACCAGCTCGCCAAGGCCGGGGCCGAGACCGTCTCGGGCATCCTGGCGCCGACGGGCTTCGAGATCGGCAGCGGCGTGCGCCCGGCCTCGACGACGAAGGTCTTCACGCCGGGCGAGCTGGAGAACACGGGGCGCGACCTGGACGTGGCGATCTCCGGCGACGGGTTCTTCCAGATCACGATGCCGGACGGCACGCTGCGCTACACACGGGACGGGTCGTTCAAGCTCGACGCCACGCGGCGGCTGGTCACCTCGCAGGGCTTCCTGCTCAGCGGCGGGATCACCGTCCCCCAGGACGCCGTGAAGGTCAGCGTGGGCAGCGACGGGACGGTGACGGCCCACAAGGCCGACGGCACCGGCACCAACATCGGCACGATCAACCTGGCCCGCTTCCCCAACTCCAGCGGGTTGAGCAGCGAGGGCGACAACCTGCTCAGCGAGACGGAAGGCAGCGGCGCGGCCATCACCGGCACGGCCGGACGCGACGGGTTCGGCAGCCTCCAGCAGGGGCTGCTGGAGCGATCCAACGTCCAGATGGTCACCGAACTGGTCAACCTCATCAAGGCCCAGCGGGCATACGAGATCAACTCCCGCGCCATCCGCGCCGGAGACGACATGCTCAACACCGCCAACCGGCTGATCCAGTAGCCGCCGGGAGAACCGCCATGAGACCTGTCGCGACGGGAATGCTGCTGGCCGCCCTGGCGGCGGCCATGCCGGGCGCCGAGCCGGCCGATGAGGACGTGCGCGTCTACCTCCCTCGCGTCGTCCGCGTCGACCGCGACGAGCTGACGCTGGAGCAGGTGGGCGTGGTGCTGAGCGCCGCGCCCCAACGCGAGCAGAAGGCCCGCGCCGTCACCCTCGGCCGCGCCCCCTGGCCCAGAGAGACCCTCACCATCGACCGCACGACGGTGCTGGCCCGCCTGGCCTCGGCGGGCATCGGCCGCCAGTCCGTCCGCTTCAGCGGGGCCGACGCCGTCGCCGTCTGCCGCGCCGAGACCACCATCCGCGCCGAGGCCCTCCTGGCCGCCGCCGAGGAGCACCTCAAGAAGACCGCCCCCGGCGGGCGCGACTGTATCCACCGCATCGTCGGGAAGGGCGAGGACGTGACCGTCCCCGGCGCCGCCGCCGCCGAGCTTGTCTGCTCGCTGGCCCCCGCCGCCGCGCACGGCTACGTCAAGGTCGAGGTCGCCGTGTCGCGCGACGGCAAGGTGCTGGCCCGGCGGGAGGTGCTCTTCCAGCGCCTCCACGCGGTGAAGCGCGCCGTGGTGGTCAAGGAAGTCGCGGCCGGGCAGCCCCTCACCGCCGACAACGTCGAGGTCCAGACGACCTACTCGCCCCGGGCGCCGCAGGAGCAGTGGGCCTCGCCGCTGGAGCGCCTGGCGGTGCGCAGGCTGGCGCAGGGAACGGTGCTGCGCGACGGGATGACCACGCAGCGCCGCCCCCAGTTCGTCATCGAACGCAACCAGGTGGTGCGGATGCGGATCGAAGGGGCGGGATTCACGATCACGGCGACGGGCCAGGCGATGGAGTCCGGCCGGCCCGGCGAGTTCATCAAGGTGCGCAACGCCGACACGCGGCAGGTGGTGACGGCGCGCGTGGCCCTCGACGGCGTCGTGGAGCCGGTCTACCCGAAGTAGCGGTCGGCGGTCAGCGGTCAGCGGTCAGCGAGAGGACGCGAGATGAAAACGAACATTGTGGTGGCGGGGTTGGTGGTGTCGCTGGCGGCGGCGGCGGCGCCGGCCGGAAGCATCTGGGCGAAGGCCCAGGGCAAGTCGGCGGCGATCTACGCCGACGACACGGCCCGCAAGGTCGGCGACAGCCTGACGATCGTCGTCGAGGAGCAGAGCAAGATCGAGAACGAGACGACGCGCAAGATGGACAAGAGCGGCTCGCGCAGCGCCAAGTTCTCGGGAAAGTTCCAGTGGGGCGACATCTTCGATTTCCTCACCGAGCGGGTGTTCAACCTGCCGACCGTCGACGCTTCCGGGCAATCCGCCAACAAGTTCGACGGCAAGGCCGAGCTGGACGTCGACAAGAAGGTCACCGACAAGATCACCGTGACCGTGCAGGACGTGCAGCCCAACGGCAACCTCGTGGTGCTGGGAAGGCGCGAGCGAGGCGTCTCCGGCGACAAGCAGATCATCCAGGTCTCCGGCATCGTGCGCCCCAGCGACATCGCCTTCGACAACACCATCCCCAGCGGCAAGGTGGCCAACTTCCGCATGATCTACGACAACGAGGGCCAGGAAAAGCAGTTCACCAACCCCGGCTGGTTCTCGCGGCTGCTGAACTCGATCAGTTTGAACTGACGAAAGCTGCCAGCTCCCAGCTACCAGCTTCCAGCAAAAGGCAAGCCGGTATGACACGCGAGCGTGCAAAGGGAAACATATGAAGGACTACCGCAACTACGAGGTCTGGAAGAAATCGCACACGCTTGCCCTGAAGGTGTACAAAGCCACAAGGCCATTCCCCCCAGAAGAGCGGTACGGGCTGACATCGCAGCTTCGCCGGGCGGCAGTTTCCATGGCGGCCAACATAGCCGAGGGCTCGGGACGGGGAAGCGACCGTGAGTTGGGGCGGTTCCTGAGCATCGCCATAGGTTCGGCCAACGAGGCGGAGTACTACTGCCTGTTGGCGAAGGACCTGGGCCTGCTGAAGTTGCAGGATCACGATGACCTGACTGGGGCACTGGCCGAAGTGCGCCGCATGCTTTCCGCGTTGGCCAGAAGGGTCCGCGGATCCGCCTGTTGATGACCGACCGGGGCGGCCCCGTCCCGGAAAGCTGGAAGCTGGTAGCTGGTAGCTGGCGGCTTTGTGCGGGAGTGACCACGATGCGGAGATCGACGTTCTTAGCGGGCATGGTGCTTGCCGCGGCCGGGACGGCCGCGGCGGAACGAATCAAGGACATCGTCGACGTGCGCGGCGTGCGGAGCAACCCGCTGTGGGGCTACGGGCTGGTGATCGGGCTGAACGGCACGGGCGACAACAGCGAGGCCAGCCGCCGGGCGCTGACCAACATCCTGCGGCGCAAGGGGCTGGTGCTCCAGCCCGACGACCTGTCGAGCAAGAACATCGCCAGCGTGATCGTGACGGCGGAGCTGCCGCCGTTCGCGCGGCGCGGCAGCACCATCGACGTGACGGTCTCCACCGTGGGCAGCGCCTCCAGCCTCCAGGGCGGCAGGCTGCTGATGACCGAGATGGTCGGCGCCGACGGGCAGGTCTACGCCGTCGCACAGGGGTCGCTGTCCATCGGGGGCTTTTCGGCCGGGGGCGAGAAAAGCACCGTCACCAAGAACCATCCCACCGTCGGGCGCATCACCTCCGGCGGCACCGTCGAGCGCGAGGAGCTGGCCGAGATCGTCGAAAACGGCGAGATCACGCTGCTGCTGCGGAACCCCGACTACACGACGGCCACGCGCATGGCCGAGACGATCGGCAAGGCCGGCCTGGGGGCCGCGACGGCGCTGGACGGCGGGACGGTGCGCATCCGCCTGCCGAAGGGCGTGGACCGCCCTGGCGTGGCGGCGTTCGTCGACCGCGTCGGGGCGCTGCAGGTGACCACCGACACGCCCGCCCTGGTGGTCATCAACGAGCGGACCGGCACGATCATCGTCGGCGAGAACGTCGGCGTGTCCAAGGTGGCCATCTCCCACGGCAGCCTGTCCATCATCACGCAGGAGAAGGAGCAGGTCAGCCAGCCGACGCCCTTCAGCCGCACCGGCACCACCGAGAAGGTCAAGGAGACGGAGATCAAGGCCATCGAGGGCAAGGGCACGCTGCACGTGGTGGAGCGGACGGTGAGCGTCTCGGAGCTGGCGCGGGCGCTGAACGCGATGGGCCTGACGCCCCGCGACCTGATCGCCATCTTCGAGGCCCTCAAGCAGGCCGGGGCGCTCCAGGCCGAACTGAAGATCATGTGACGCCGCCAAGGGCGGCGAGGGACAACGCAAATGCCCGGAATCGACGCATTGGCAGCTTTGAGTGGCCTGACGGGGCCGACGGGTCCGGGGCGTCCGAGCGATCCGACGGCCCCGCCCGACGCGGCCGCCGCCGTCCGCGCGGCCAAAGACTTCGAGTCCGTCCTGCTCTACAAGGTCATGCAGTCGATGCGCGACACCGTCGGCGAGTCGGGCCTGCTGGACGACGACTGCGGCAGGCAGATGCAGGACATGTTCTGGTACTACCTGGCCCAGGGCGTGGCCGACCAGGGCGGGCTGGGGCTGTGGAAGGACGTCTACCGCCAGCTCGCCGCCCGCCAGGCCGGTGCGGCCGGGGCCGAGCAGGCCGGGCAGGCGGGACTGGAGCTTCTGAAATGACGACGAGTCTGTCCATTCCCGCGGCGCTGCTGGAGCGGCTGGAGGCGCTGCTGGCCGAGGAGGCGCGGCTGCTGGACCTGCGGCGCAGCCAGCTTGCCTCGCTGAGCGGGGCGATCGTGGACCGCGACGAGGAGGCCGTGGAGCGCCTGCTGGAGCAGATCGAGCGCGCGCAGGAGCTTCAGGCCGACACGGACGGCCGGCTCCAGGCCCTGCGCGGGGAGCTGGCGGCGGCGGCGGGCCGGCCGCGGGAACAGATGCGCCTCTCGGCGCTGATCGGGTGCCTGGACGGCCCGGCGGCCGAGGCGCTCGGGCGGCAGCGGGCGAGGGTGATCGACCTGGCGGGCAAGCTCCAGCAGGAGCACCTGCGGGCCGTGCTGCTTCTGAACGAGTGCGCGCGGATCAACCGGATGCTGCTGGCCAGCCTGATGCCGCACTGCCAGACGGTGACGACGTACAGTCCCGACGGGACCGACGACTGGCGGGCCGGCAGCGGCCTGCTCGACGCGGAGAGCTGACGCATGGACCTGCGGATCGGCCTGACCGGATTGCGCCTCGCCCAGCAGGCCATCGAGCTGGTTGGCACCAACATCGCCAACGCCTCGACGGACGGCTACCACCGCCAGGAGCTGCTGGTCCGCCCGGTGGAGTCCGAGCGCTATTTGGGCGTGCCCATCGGCGGGGCGGAGGTCGCCCAGTACCAGCGCGCGGTGGACACGCTCCTGGAGGCCGAAATCCGCCGCCAGCAGCCCCAGCTCGGACAGCTCGACGCCGAACTGTCGGCCCTCCAATCGCTGGAAGGGGCCCTCGGGACCGTCTCGTCCAACCCCCTGGGACAGGCCCTCGGCAACTTCTTCAGCGCCCTGGAGCAACTGGCCTCGCAGCCCGACATGCAGGCCTTCCGCGAGCAGGCCCTCTGGGCCGCGCAGGACCTGGCCGGACAGTTCAACCACCTTGACACGACCCTGGCCGACCTCCAGCACAGCGTCGCGGCGCAGGCCCGGGAGACGGTCGGGCAGCTCAACGGCCTGGCCGACGAAGTGGCCGAGCTTAACGCCCAGATCGCCAGCCTGACGCTGTCCGGGGGGAACACCAATCTGCTGGCCGACCGGCGCGACCAGGCGCTGCTGGAGATGTCCAAGCTGATCGACATCCAGGTCGTGCAGCGGCAGGACGCCAACGGCATGGTGGACGTGCTGGCGGCGGGCACGTCGGTGGTCGCGGGCCAGCGCGCCGGCCACCTGGAGATCGTCAGCGCCGGGGCGGACCTGGGCATCCGGCGCGAGGGGGCCCTCACGTACGACACGCAGGTCGGCGGCGGGCAGCTTGCCGGCCTGCTGGCCGTCCACAACGACATCCTCACCGGCGTCCGGGCCGACCTGGACACCCTCGCCGCCCAGGTCATCCAGCAGATCAACCACGCCCACGTGCAGGGCGTCGGCACGGGCGGGGCCTTCAGCGAGCTGACCGGCACGCCCGTCAGCGACCCCGACGCGACGCTGGCGGCGTGGGAAACGCCCGTGACGGCCGGGGACATCCATCTCCAGCTCGTCGGGCCCGACGGCGAGTCGGTCCGGTACAGCCTGGCGATCGATCCGGAAAGCGACACGCTGGCGACCGTCGCCGACGCCCTGGCTGCGCTGGACCCGGCCCACCTGTCGACCTCGGTGGTCAACGGGCGGCTGCACGTGCAGGGCCTGGGCGGCTGGCGGCTGGACTTCCTCGGCGGAACCGACCTGGAGGCCAACGGGGCGTGGACCGGCACGTCCGGCCCCGCGGCCGGGGGAACGTACGTCGGGACCGACGACGAGACGTACACGTTCACGGTGCTGGGCGACGGGCAGGTGGGCGTGACGGACGGGCTGGCGGTGGAGGTCCGCAACTCCGCGGGGCAGCTTGTCACTACGCTGGAGGTGGGGCAGGGCTACTCGGCCGGCGAGATGCTCGACATCTGCCGGGGCGCCCAGGTGGCGTTCGGCGTCGGGACGCTGGCGGCCGGGGAGAAGTTCGACCTCCGCGCCGTGGGCGATTCGGACACGTCGGGCTTCTGGGCCGCGGCGGGGATGAACACGCTGTTTTCCGGCGAGTCGGCCGGGACGATGGCGGTGCGGCAGGAACTGCTCGGCGACCAGCGCCTGCTGGCGACGGCGGCCCAGCAGGCCGGCACGGACAACCTGATCGCCAAGCGGATGGCCGCCGTCCGCGACACGCCGGCAGCCGGGCTGGACGACAGCACGCCGGGGGAGTTTTACCAACTGCTGGTGACCGGCACCGGCCAGCAGATCTCCTCCCGCACGGCGCGGCAGGAGGCCTTCCAGAACGTGGTCAACCAACTGGAGAACCAGCGGAGCGACGCCAGCGGCGTGGACATCAACGACGAGGCCGCCAAGCTCATCGTCTTCGAGCAGATGTTCCAGGCCATGGCGAAGTTCCTGGGCACGCAGAAGCAGGCGATGGATGCACTGTTCGACCTGCTGTGACGATGGCGGCCGGCGGCCGGCAGCCGGCAGCGCGGCGCGGCGGGCTTCGGCACTCGCCGCTCGCCGATAGCGGAACGCCGAAGCTTCAGCGGAGATCAACATGAGCGGCTGGGGCACGATCTACAACGGTACGCGGCTGGCGCTGTCGCAGCAGACGAGCGTGCTGGCCAAGCTCCAGGAGCAGGTCTCCAGCGGCGCGCGGGTCAACCGTCCTTCCGACGCGCCGGTGGACGCCTTCCGCATCCTTCAGCTTCGCTCCCAGACCGGGACGATCAAGGACTACCAGGCCAACCTCGACCAGGTCACCCGCACGCAGCAGGCCGGCTACGACGCCCTCCAGAGCATCTCGACGACGCTCCAGGACGCCCTCCAGAAGCTCCAGCAGGCCGCCACCGACACGTACAACTCCAGCTCGCGCGACATCATCGCCCAGGGCATCGACTCAGACCTTCAGCAGGTCCTCATGCTCGCCAACACCTCCAGCCTCGCACGCTACGTCTTCGGCGGCCTGCGCACCGACATCGCCCCCTACGCCACCGACGCCGACGGGCAGTACGTCACGGCCGTGCGCTACCAGGGCAGCTCGCAGGACCTGTCGATCCCCGTCGCTCCGGGTGTGGAGCTGCCCGGCACGCTCGTGGGCGAGGGCATCTTCTCGCTGGACGATCGGCAGGGGGCGGCGTTCTTCGGGCGGACCGGCGCCGCCGCCGGCACGGGCACCAACAGCGTCCGCGGGCAGGTGCTGCTCGTCGCCCGGCACGACCAGACGACCGTCGTCGCCGACGAGGAGGCCACCGGGCTGAAGCTCTCCGCCGACGGCGGCTCGGCAGACACGATCCTCGGACGCTACGACCTGACCGTCGACGTGCCCAACGGCCGCGTCCAGTTCGCCGGCGGGCCGTGGGTCAGCTTCACCGGCACGGAGACGGACCTGGCCGTCGCCAACGCCGACGGCGACGTGGTGCACCTGGACGTGACGGGCCTGAACGGCGCGCTGGCGGCCCCGGCGACGGTGACCATCCAGGCCGACGGGCTGCTGTCGATCGGCGACGGGCCGGCGGCCGCGCTGAACGACTTCGGCGAGGGCAACGTGCCCGTGATCGACGCCGCGGGGCGCGTGCTGTACGTCGACGCCACGGGCATCCGGCGCACGGGCAGCGAGCTGGTCTCCGACAGCGGCACCGGCGACCTGTTCGGCACGCTCATCTATGCGCGCGACCTGCTGATGGGGCGCGTCGCGGTCAGCGGCGCCGACCAGGGCCAGCTCCTCCAGCAGGCCATCGACGCCCTCCAGGGCGTCCTCGAGAACGTCACGCGCGGCATGACCACCACCGGCTCGCGCCTCCAGGCGTTCGACACGCTCAGGGGGAGCCTCGATGCCGTCCGCAACACCGCCGGCGATCAGGCCGACCAGATCGAGAACGCCGACGTCGTGGACCTTTCGGCCGAACTGGCGCGGGCGCAGACGCTCTACGAGATGACGCTGGCGACGGCGTCGCGCCTGCTGAAGCTGAGCCTGCTGGATTTCATCTGATGCGCGCCGCGGCGGCGGTAATTCTCTTGGCGCCTTGGCGCTCAGAATCTTTACGGCCCCGCGGCCGCAGCGATTTGCGCGCGGCGCGCGGTGCCTGCGAAGGTCCGCATCGGGCGCTTTTTCGCCCCTCCCCGCCGACGCGGCGGAAGCGGCACAGGCTTTGCACTTCCGCCGGCAACGGCCCGGCAACGCCGCCGCAGGAGACATGCGCGAAGTGACATCGCACGCCGCCCAGAACGACGAACACCGCCGGGCGCTGGCGCTGGCCCGCGCAGGCCGGCATGAGGAGGCCCTCGCCCGGATCCGCGAGCACCTGCTGCGCTGCCCCGCCGACGCCGAGGCCCTCAACGACGCCGGCGCCGTGCTGTACGAGCTGGGCCGCTTCGACGAGGCCGTCGAGCATCTGCGCAAGGCCGCCGAGCGATTCGACACGCCGCCGGCGCTGGTGCTGGCCAACCTGGCCGAGGCGTGCCTGGCCGCCGGACGGGCCGCCGAAACGCTCGCCCTGCTCGACCGCCTTCAGCAGGCCGGGCAGCTTCCGGCGGACCTGCCGAACCGCACCGCCGCGGCGCTGCTCGACGCCGGCGACTGCACTGCCGCCGTCGAGGCGATCCTGATCTCGCTGCGCGCCCGTCCGGACCAGCCGCCGCCGTGGGGCCTGTTCGCCCGCGGCGCCGACGAGCCGCGCCGCCGCCAGCGCTACCAGGTGCTCATGGAACTGGGCGACTGCTACGCCTCCGTCGACCAGCCCGACAGCGCCCGCGACTGCTACCTCCAGGCCGCCCGGCTCGACCCGCGCCGCACCGGCCCGCACGTGGGGCTGGGCATCCTGGCCCTCCAGGACGGCGACCTGCCCGCCGCCGAGGCCGCCTTCCGCGCCGCCGCCGACATGGACAGCCGCTGCGCCGAGGCCTACGGCGGCCTGGCCATGGTCCTCCAGCAACGGCAGGACTTCCCCGCCGCGCTCGACATGTACCTGCGCTGCCTCCAGCTCGACGCCGACAACCTCGTGGCCCTGCTCGGCCTCTTCCAGACCTCCTGCCGCATGGGCACCTTCGCCAAGGTCATCCACTACCTGCAGGTCTACCTCGATCGCCACCCCGGCGACACGTCGGTGCTGTTCTGCCTGGCCACGCTGTACGCCCGCGACGGGCGCCTGGCGGACGCCGAAGGCGCCCTGCTCGACGTGCTGGCGCTGGAGCCGGACAAGCTCGAGGCCGCCGAGCTGCTGGCCGAGGTGCGTGCCGACGCGGCCGGGGCACAGCTCCAGCAGGCCCGCCAACCATGAGCGCGCCGCAGCCAACCGACGCCGACGCCCTTCTGGCCGCCGTGGAGACGGCCCTCGGCCGCTGCATCGCCGCCGCCGACCAGCCCGCCCCCGCCGACGTGCAGGCGGTCGGAGGCGACGTGCAGCGCCTGGCCGCGACGTTCGCCGAAGCGCCCCCCAACGCCGAGCAGGCGGCCAGGATCCGCCGCCTCCGCCGGCTTCACGAGCAGCTCTGCCTGTGCCTGGCCCAGCGCCGCGGCGAACTGGCCGACCGCCTGGCCGCCATGCGCAAGGGCAAACCCGCCATCCGCGCGTACACGCGAACGTCGCAAGCGTGAACCCGCGGACCGCCCCATTCGACCGGCCCGGTCACTTCAGCGATCCCGGTCCCCATTCGTCCTCGTCGTCGGTCGTTTCTTCGTGTGTCGCCCGGACCATCGCCGGCAGCACGATGGTACGGGCCTACAGGTACCGCTCCAGGTGCTTCCTGCTGGCCCGGTCCAGGCGCGTGATGTCGGCCACCTCGTAGACGTTGCCGTCGGCGTCGCGGAACAGCACCCGCGTGGCCGAAAGCGACCGCACGTCGTCCTCGCTGCGCACCTGGAAGGTCACCTCGCCGCGGTCGGTCTCGGCCGTGATCGACGTGATGCCGAACTCGTCCTTGCGGCTGAGCACGCGCCGGATGCGCGGGTTGAACACGACCGCGCTCAGCTCCTCCTCGACGATGCGCCGGCTGTCGGGTGGAAGCTGCTCCAGCGACTCCAGCAGGGCCAGCTCCTCGCCGTCCTTGTTGAGGATGGACACGTATCGTCCCGGCAGCGACCAGGGAAAGCAGCGCGCGACCTTGGCCTCGGTGGCCGGCTCGGCGCGCCCGGCCAGCTCCACAGCCAGCGTGCCGTCCGGCCGCCGCTCGATCCGCCGGATGCCGCCGTCCGGCCCGCCTGTTTCCGCCTGCAGGCCCATAGCGACAAGTATAGCCTCTCCGCCCGCGGCCGAACAGGGCAACCGGCTCGCCCCTTTGCCGCAGTGGACGCTGCCGGCGGACCCGGCGGCCTCATCTGAAAGAGACGGTCTGCCGGCGGCCGGCGGGCAAAGG
>Ga0172362_10004934_pt1 | contig 11578 bp, 13 predicted proteins | sample LakKivs1_kivu2a2_FD_114534 | JGI IMG/M metagenome (GOLD analysis project Ga0172362, IMG submission 114534) | Sediment microbial communities from Lake Kivu, Rwanda - Sediment s1_kivu2a2 | ecosystem: Environmental > Aquatic > Freshwater > Lake > Sediment | place: Rwanda: Western Province, Lake...
CCATCTGTGGCGCCTGACCAGCCCGTCCACCAGCTCGTACACGGGCTCTGCGGTCCCCAAGCCCTTCAGCTCCACGTCCACGGCGACCCTGCCCTGGAGAGCAGCGAAGACCTCGTCGAGGGTGGGTATCTTCTCCCCCTTCCCCGCGTCCAGTGCCCTTAGCTCGCTCAGGGTCATGCCTCCGACGCTGCCCGACCCGTCCGTGGTCCTGTCCACTGTATCGTCGTGGATCACTACAAGCTCCCCAGAGATGCACAGGTGGACATCCAGCTCCACCATGTCGGCGCCAAGCTGGACCGCCCTCTGGAAGCCGCGGAGCGTGTTCTCCAGCTCGTAGCCAGCCGCGCCCCTGTGGCCGATCCTGATGACCATGAGTGAAAGGTGGGGGCCGGATATTAAACTGAGTCTAGTGGATAGACATCCGGCGGGTGGCTACTTCAGGTTGGCCACTATGAAGGCCAGCTCGTCTGTGTACTCTTCTATGACCTTCATGGTGGGCTTCCCAAGGCCGTGGCCGGCCCTGGACTCGACCCTGATGAGTGTCGGCGAGGGCCCCGCCTGGGCGTGCTGGAGGGCGGCGGCGAACTTGAAGCCGTGGGCCGGGTAGACCCTGTCGTCGTGGTCGGCCGTTGTCACCAGTGTCGGCGGGTACCTTGTGCCCTTCTTCAGGTTGTGGTACGGGCTGTACGCCAGGAGCGCCCTGAACTCGTCCGGGTTCTCCACGGTGCCGTAGTCGCTGGTCCAGCCCCACCCAACGGTGAACTTCTCGAACCTGAGCATGTCCAGGACGCCCACGGCGGGCACCGTGACGCCGTACAGGTCTGGCCTCTGTACCAGGCACGCCCCCGTGAGGAGCCCCCCGTTGCTGCGGCCGCTGATGGCCAGCTTTGGCGTGCTGGTGTAGCCTTCCCGGATGAGGTGCTCGGCCGCCGCTGTGAAGTCGTCGAAGACGTTCTGCTTCCTCAGCTTTATGCCCTCCTCGTGCCACCTTTTGCCGTACTCGTCTCCGCCTCTGAGGTTGGCGAGGCAGAAGAGACCGCCCATCTCCATCCAGATCAGGTTGCGGACGTTGAAGAAGGGTGTGACGCTGATGTTGAAGCCCCCGTACCCGTAAAGGTAGGCTCTGTTGTTGGCCTTCGGCTTCACGTCCTTCCTATAACAGATGTACATTGGGACTCTGGTGCCGTCCCTGCTACTGTAGAAGACCTGATCCACCTTGTAGTCGGCTGGGTCGAAGCCGAGCTTGGGTTCCTTGAACACCTCCACTGTGTCCCTGTTCAAGCCCATCCGGTAGATGGTGCCCGGGTACGTGAAGCCGGTGAACTGGTAGAAGGCTTCATCGCCTTCCCGTCTCCCGGTGAAACCATAGACTGTGCCCATTGTGGGCAGCTCAACGTCCTTCAGGTGCTCGCCGTCGCGGCTGTAGACCTTGATGGCGCTGTGGGCGTCGTGTAGGTATATGGCTAGGAACCTGCCGCCTGCCATGGAGACGCTCTGTAGGGCGTCCTCGGCCTCGGGGATCAACTCCCTCATGTTCCCGGATTCGCTGATGTCCACGGAGACCAGCCTGCCCATGGGGGCGCCTAGGTCCGTGAGGAAGTAGAAGACGGGGCCGTCGTTGGAGACGAAGTGGTACTTGGCCTTGAAGCCCGTGATGAGCTCGACGACCTCGCCGCCCATCTTCATGTCCTTGTAGAGTATCTGGGTCTCAGGGTAGGTGCCCCGCGTCACCGTGATAACTAGGTATCCACCGTCTTCGGTTACTTCGCCGTGGAACCTCCACTCCTTCTCGTCGTCCCGCTTCATGATCAGCGTATCATCGGACTGGGGGTCACCCAGCCTGTGGTAGTAGAGCTTCTGGTGGTAGTTGGCCTCCTTCAGGGACTCCCCTATGGGCTCATCGTACCTGCTGTAGTAGAAGCCTGCGCCGTCTTTGGTCCAGGACGCGGCCGTGAACTTGGTCCACCTGAGGAGGTCCCCCGTGTCTTCGCCGGTGTCTACCAGCCTCACCCTCCACTCCTGCCAGTCGGAGCCAGCCGATGAGACGCCGTAGGCGAGCATCCCGCCGTCGTCGCTCACCTCCAGCCCCGTGAGGGCCACGGTGCCGTCCTCGCTCAGCCCGTTGGGGTCCAGGAGCACCCTGGGCTCGCCCCTCAGCCCCTCAGTCCAGTAGAGCACCGCCTGGTTCCTGAGGCCGTCGTTCAACGTGTAGAAGTACCGGGCCCCCCGCCTGAACGGGATGCCGTACTTCTCGAAGTCCCACAGCTCGGTCATCCGTGCCTTGATCTGCTCTCGCTCTGGGACCGCCTCCAGGTACCTGAAGGTTACCCTGTTCTGCTCCTCGATCCACATACGGGTCTCTTGAGAGTCTATGTCCTCCAGCCACCGGTAAGGGTCAGGGACCCTGACGCCGTGAATAACATCTAAGTGGTTGACTCGTCGTGACTTGGGGTACCTCATTCTACGTGCCATACATGTCTAATCGAGGCTGATTAGTTAAAACCAGCGCAGATTCACAGAGAGCCCGCCTGGATGGAAGTTGTACCACACTATTGTTTTCTAAGCAACCTAAGTAGAAACCCGTGAAGGATCAGGGAGGCTGCGATCGCCAAAGTATACGATGCGCCGACCCCCCAACCGACGATGAGGGCACCAACTATCAAGAAGAAGACAGCCGGCGTGAACAGGCCAACCGTCGCCCCGCGAACAAACTTAACAGCCGCGGCCGCCCCTTGTCTGCGGTGTATCGACGAGGCCAGGACGCTCGTGTAGACGGGGAAGGGGGTCAGTAGGCCGCTCAGCCTCGACCCCAACAGTGGGGCGTTCTCGGTGACGACGAGGATGAGTAACTCGGTGGCCACGATACGGGCCGCGATATCCCATCTGGTGTAGGCGCCTGAGGAGGCTGGCTCAGAGAGGTGATTTGTTTCCGGGAAAAACCTAGCCACAAGGAATAGCCAGGCTACTACGCCCACAAACGAGGCTATGAGGGGCACCGAGGCGTAGGCTAGGATGAAAGAGGAGAGGAAAAAGACGCACCAGCCGAGAGTCATTGAGTAGAGCCAGCCGATTCCGAGGCGCAGTGAAAGCCAGCTGTAAGCCAGAGAGAACGCCGACAGGGAGACCAGGCCCAGAAGGGTGCCTCCCGCCGAGCTGGACGCGAAGCCAACTCCCTGCTCCAGGGCCAGCAGGAAGATCACGGGCGCGGAGGTTAGGGGCAGGCTCACGATCCACCCGCTGACCGTGTGCCCCCAGCGGTCACCGGCGATGCTTGCGCCCAGGATCAACGCTGGGGCCAAGGCGACCTTAAGAACGAGGATGGCGTCCAACAAGCCCTGTTTTCATCTTAGTCACCGAAGTACGCTAAAAGAGTTCGCATAAGATTGCGCACGGGTTGATTAAACAATTAATTTCGGAGAGAGAACGCGGTTGAGTCTCGTCGCAGTAAATTACCTGTGTGGTGATCGGACGAATGTATCTTCCTAAAAGCGTCACGAACCCAGTAGCCAACGGGCACAGCCCCGAAAACGCTAATATCAAGCTACCTGATACAGGGAGTTATGGCGGGTCTGAAGGGAATCGAACCCTTGGCCAATGGCTTAAGAGGCCATCGCTCTGCCTGACTGAGCTACAGACCCAACGCCTAAGACCATACAACAAACCTAATTAAAAACGTTTCACAGAGACAGCCGAACCAATTAAATACAGACGAGCCCCCAGAACATACGATAAACATGGTTAAAATCGAAGGCCACGAGTTCCCGGAAGACCTCTACTACCACAGAGAGCACATGTGGGTCCGCCTCGAAGACGGAAAAGCCCGCGTAGGCTACAACGCCTGGGCAGCAGCCGCCGCAGGCAAACTCGTCAGCATAAAGACACGGCCCGCCGGCAAAGACGTGGCCGCCGGCAAGACCCTGGGCAGCGTAGAGTCAGGCAAGTGGGTGGGCAGCCTCAAGGTACCCATCAGCGGCACGGTCCTGGAGATCAACCCCGCCCTGGAAGGGAAGCCCAGCGTCATCAACGACGCCCCCTACGGCGGCGGCTGGGTCGCCCTCATCAAGCCCAGCAACCTGGACGCGGAGCTCAAGAGCCTCATCAAGGGTACAGACAAGGCCGCCCTGGAGGCATGGCTCAAAGAGGAGAAGGCCAAAGCCGGAGTATAGCCACACATCCTTATCGCCTAGAAAACGTATGGGGCCAGGGACTGCGCGGCTCTTCTGTTTATCTGAGGAGCCCTCCAGCCCCTAATACGCCCATTTGTTAAATGAAAAAACCCTCCACCCAGCCCGACGGGCGTATTAGGGTATTAAAAAAGCTACTTCATGATCCTGATCTGGCTTGGCTCCACGCCCGCCTCCAGAAGCTCGGTGAGGCTCATGGGCTCGCCGCCTGCCGCCCTGATCTTCTCGAGGGCGCCCTCGCTGAAGCTGAAGGCAGCCACCTTCACGGGCTTGCTCAGGCCGCCCGCCGCCAGCACCTTACCGGGCACGGCGACCACATCGCCTTCGTCCGCGAACCTCTCGATGCTGCTCAGGTTGACGGCCACCCTGCTCCGCTTGGACCTGTCAAGCTCCCCCGCGAGAGCCCCCCATAGGGCCGCTCCGCTCTCCTGTGAGGCCTTCTCCAGCGCCTGTATCGTGTCCATTAGTTGTCGGTTCTTCATTCCTCTACATCTCCCGTGAAGTCTTCGTCTTCTTGGGGCCCGGCGCCCTCCTCTTCCTCCTCGTCGAGGTCGCCTGAGCCCACGCTGTACAGCTTGCCCTCATCTAACTCGGGTATCTCGAAGTCTCTGATCTCGTCGTGCATGTCGTCTGCGTCCATCTTTGCCGAGAGGTCGCCGAGCTTCCGCTTGAGGACCTTCACGGCCTCCTTGACGATGCGCTCCGGGGGCAGAGCCCCGTTGCTCTCCACGATGAACAGGAACTCGTCGCCCTTCAGGTTGCTCATGATCTCGCCGTGGCTCACAAGCTCCCTGCAAACCTTGCAGCTCTCGAACCTCTGTATGTCAATGACCTTGAGTTTGTCGCCTTTGACGGCTGCTGAGTCTCCTCCGCACGCGTCCACGCACTCCTGCATGGCGGCCTTGCCCTTCTCGGGTACGAGGGCCACGTTCTGGTACACGCACATGCTGACGGGGCTCCACTTGACGTGGTACTTGCCCTGGCCAAGCTGCGCGTACGCCTCGAACCTTATGGACTGGCCAGGGGCCAGCTTCGCTAAAGGTATGCGGGTCGACGCCGGCGTGATCTTGGGGTCCTGCGAGACCAGGTCCCCGCTGTACACGGTGACCCTCCCCTCCTTGGCCTCGACGTCCATGGTGAGGACGGCCCTGCACTTGGGGCAGCCCAGCTCCGCGTTGCAGTCGCAGTCCTCAGGAAGCACGTACGAGTCCAGGTCAGTCTTGAGGGGCACGAGCCCTATCCTGTGGGCCAGCAGCTCATCCGGTACCAGGCTGGAGTTGTCGAAGTAGAAGATGTCGTCTATGGTCATCGTGGGGACCTCTGAGACCATAGTCCTCCGCAGCGCGTTGGCGAAGGCCACATCCACGCCCTCCAACAGGAACCTGATGGTGTCCTCGGTCAGGCTAATGATAGTCGTCTTCAAGGCTTCCCCACCAGTCTCCTAAGGCCTTCTGCCTCTCCTGCCACCCGGCTTCCGAGTGCCGTCGTGGGGGATCGGCGTCGTCTCCTCGATCCTGCCGATCCTGAAGCCGCTCCTAGCCAGTATGCGTATGGCTGACTGGGCTCCCGGGCCGGGCGTCTTGCTTCCGGTTCCGCCTGGCGCCCTTACCTTGATGTGGATGGCGTTCACCCCCTTGTCCCGCGCCATGTCGGCTATCTGCTGCGCCGCCTTCATGGCCGCGTAGGGGCTGGGTTTGAGCCTGTCCGCCTTGACGAACATGCCGCCCGAGGCTATGCCGAGGGTCTCGGCGCCGGTCAGGTCGGTCATGTGTATGATTGTGTTGTTGAAGCTGCTGAAGATGTGGACTATGGCCCACCTTTCTCCTTCACTCATTTAGCTCTCTCCTCCGTCACCGCTTCTGCCACCTCGAGCCCTCGCCTCAGCGGGTGGTCGGGGTTCCTCATGGGGCTTGACTCGGAGAAGTCTAGTGTCTCCTCGTCCATGATCCTCACCTGGTAGCTTGGTGAGGTCACCTTCCTGCCCTCGATCTCTATGTGGCCGTGGGCTATGAGCTGCCGTGCCTGGAACAGGCTCTGGGCCATCCCTCTCCTGAATATATATGTCTGGAGTCTCCGCTCAAGCAGGTCCTGTACGCTCAGGGTGAGCACGTCCTCGAGGCGGCTGTTCTCCTGTACCAAGCCCCTCTTGTAGAGCTTGGCGATCATATCGGCCTCTCTGACCGTCCTCTCCTCCGTGCCCAGGCTCAGCAGTTCCCTTGCCCTGCCTCTGAGTGTGGACAGCTCTGTGTGTACCTTCCAGAGCTCCCTCTTGTTCCTCAGGCCGTAGGCGCCTATGGTGCGCAGGTCCTCCATGAGGGACTCGGTGTCGTAGGGCACCTGGGGGGTCGTGTACCGCTTATGCTTCTTCTTAGGGTCTCCCATCTGTCATCTACCTCGGCTGCTGCGCCTGCTGCTGCGCCTGCTGCTGTTGTTTCTTGCTGACGCCTACGCTGCGGCCTGTCCTGCCCGTGGTCTTTGTGTGCTGCCCGCGGACCTTCAGGCCCCTGGCGTGGCGTTCGCCTTTCCAGCTTCTCGTCTCCCTCATGAGGTCTATATCGTCCTTGACCCTGAGGTCTAGGTCTGATGACAGCAGGTGCAGGTCGTTCCCCGTCATGGGGTCCTTACGCCTGTTGAGCATCCAGCTTGGCAGCCCTACGGTCTTAGGTTCGTCGATGGCCTCCTCGAGGCGTCTGACGTCCGTGTCGCTTAGGCTGCCGAGTCTCTCGGTCGCGTCAAGCCCCAACTGCTTTACAATGCTGCGAGCGAGTCGTATGCCTACACCTTTGACCTCGGTGATGGCATAGGGCACCATTTTAGTTCCATCTATGTTGGTGCCGTGGAGCCTGACAATGTAGTTGAACTCTCTTGACACGTTGAGATCTCCTTGTCAGTGTAACTAGGGGTAAGTCTAATCATCTTATTAAAGCGTTATGTTAAATGGGGTTGAGACATTACCCCCGCGTACGCGATAAACCCCGGCATCAGTGTTCCGCGGAGGCCCAGAAACGCATAACTAGGCTCAGGGGCGTTTACAGGTCATGAGCGTCGAGCTCCCCGAGGCGCACATCCTCGCAGAACAGATGAACGTGGCTCTACCTGGTCGACGCGTGAATGCCGTCAGCCTCAGCGACTGTGAGAAGCTTCAGAGGATGGGCTTCGTGAACAGAGACCTGGGTGAGTTCAACTGGCTGATAGGGAGAGCCGTTGAGGCCGCCTATTCCAGGGGTAACACTGTAAGGGTCAGCCTAGACGGAGGAGTCAATCTTCTGCTGGCCCCGGAGTACGGCGGCGTTGTTTTGCTTCACCCAGCCGGCGAGAAGGTGGTTGGGAAGCGACATCTAAAGGTTGATTTTATGGACGGGAGTACGTTAACCGCGAGGCTCACCAGCATGGGCCTCATCTTGGCTGTCAAGGACCACGATCTCGAAGGATCATACATGTATAGGAGGGATTTCCTGGCGGGCTTGTCGCCGCTCGAGGACGAGTTCACCATAGGCGGGTTCACTGGACTCATCTCAGGGGTGAACCGGGGGCTGAAACAGGTTCTGGTGGGGAAGGAAGCCGTCCTAGTGGGCTTGAGTAACAGCGGGTTCCAGGACGTCATCTACAGGGCTGGGCTTCACCCCAGGAGGAGGGCGTCGTCGCTCAGCCCCGAGGAGACGGCGAGGCTGTTCAACGCCATTAGGAGCCTGGTTGACGAGAGGTTGCGGCTGGGCGGCAAGGACGAGTGGGTCGACCTCTATGGTAGGCGGGGCGGCTACACTCCGCTGATGGGGCCCAACATGAAGAATCGTGCATGCCCCGCCTGTGGGTCAAGGATCGAGCGGATCCAGCACGGAGGAGGCACAGTGTACCTGTGCCCCGTCTGTCAGGTCTAGTTGATCTGAACGCTGCCTATGCTGGTCTCTGCGGCGATCTTCATCTGGATCTCCTTGCCCAGGTACCCGTCCGTGGATGCCACCTTCCTTCGACTCTCGTTGATGGTGTAGGACAGGTTGGGGAGGTCCACGTTCACTGAGCCCAGGCTGGTGCTCAGGTTGATGTCGTAGCCTATGTTGGTGGACTTGGGTAGTGTGAGGTCTATAGAGCCGTTGCTGGTGTCCAGCGCGTAGTCGCCGCTCCTGGTTGCGGGTATGGTGAGGTCGATGCTGCCGTTGCTGGTGGACAGGTCGACGATGGAAGCCTCCACTTCACCGCTTATCCTTCCGTTGCTTGTGGAGCCTCTGATTGTCTCGGCGTACACCTTGTCCAGGGTCATTCTGCCGTTGCTGGTGTGCAGCACCAGGTCTCTACCTGATACGTCCATGATAACTATCTCACCGTTGCTGGTGGCTACGTCGAGATCCAGGGTCACGCCTTCGGGAACCTTCGCGTTCACAGTTATGGCGTAGTTGCTCCAGTTATCCCCAGGCACCGTGAACTCCAAAAAGAGCCTCTGGGTGCCGGCTACGTCGTTATCAGAGAACAATATCTGCACCTTGTCGAGGTTTTCCTGCGCCTGCGCGTCCGTGGCTCCCTTTACCTTAATTATCCGTTCGATTCTATACCCAGGCTGGTCCCATGTCTCAACTGTGATTCCGCCATTTTTATTGTCTATTTCAATTAACAGCTTCTGCAGATCAACGTCACCGGTGAAGGATTCAATATCCTGGATACGGTAATTGGACCCTACTGTCCCGAAGCCCTCGCCTATGCTCTCAAAGATGGCGAATCCCTGCGTGAAGAACAGGGCCAGGAAGAGTCCGCCCACCATGCCGCCGAAGAGGCCCTGTATGGGGCTCCTTCTGCGGCCCTGTGAAAGCAGGGCGTTGATTATGATGCCGGCGCCGATGAGGATGAGGATGTAGCTGATTATGTTGAGTGAAACATCCATGTACTGGAAGACGTACCAGCCTCCTCCGAGTCCAAGGAGGAAACCGCCGAAGCCCATTCCCGAGTCGCTCATATTTGTCATCATCAGTCTGGAGCTGTCGAATAAAACTGTATCCTTGTTTTGAGGAAGCCAGAGATTATTGTGAAGGGGGGTTCTTTATAATACTCTGGCCCTCAGATTGAACCGGGTCCTTAAGGTATATTGTTTTACTGTCCCATGAAAATATGGGTGGTTGGTTACTCGTTGATTATCGGTTCCCCGTATGTGAGCAGCGTGATTGTGCTCTTGACGTGCTCCAGGCGCCTAACCTTATTGAATACGATCTCCTTGATCTTGTCCATGCTCTCGGCCTCCATCTCAATGATGAGGTCGTATATACCGTACAGGCTGTTGATCGCCCTGATCTCCTTGACGCCCTCAAGGGCCTCGATTATCGACGCCTCCTGGCCCAACTCGGTGTTCAGCAGTACGAACGCTTTCATGTGAGTCAATAAGGAGAAAGAGCCCCTCAAATATCTATTTTTTGCATTTGGGGCCGCTCGAATTTGTTGAGTTGGCTTGTTAGAAGGGCGTGGCCGAGACCTGTGTTGTGGACGGCGCCGTAGTGAGCCTTATCTTAGACGGCGTCTGGGATGAGCTGGAGAGCCTTATCCAAGGCTAAGTGCCAGGGTCTCCTCGAGCCCTAGCAGCTCTTTAAGGGAAAGCCTTGAAACTCGATTCACCCAGACCCTGTCGGGGACCCTGACGCGCGCTAGCCTCGACCTGGCTTCGCGCTTGGTTTCACATAGCTGCGCCCGAATCAGTGCCTCCCTGAGGGCGTTCTTCACAAGCCTGTCGCCCTGTGTGAGGAGGCTGCGCATCACCAGCCTAGCTGGCTCCTCGGGCTCCGTGGGCTGAAGCTCTATGATCCACGTCGATGTGTCGGGTTCGGGGATGTATGCCTCCGGAGGAACAGTGTCCACGTGGCTGGCGGCATAGAATAGCTGTGAGAAGTAGCTGAGCTTGGTGTACCCCGCTGCGCCCATGGGGGCTATGACGCGCTCCCCGAAGCTCTCCGAGACGATGAGCGCCGCCTTCTTGAAGCTCAACCTTAGGAGCCTGTGGAGCATCGCCTCGCAGATCATGTAGGGTAGGTTTGAGACGAGCCTGTCGTGCACGGGGTAGTCCACCTTGAGGGCGTCGCCGAGGACTATCTCCAGGTTCGTCGCCCCGGGGAAGCGGCTCAGCAGCACCGGGACGTACTTGGGGTTCTTCTCCACAGCCACCAGCCTGCCGGACACCTGCAGCAGCTGCTCCGTTATGTTGCCCAGGCCGGGCCCAACCTCGACCACGACGTCGCCGGCCTCAACCCCGGACGAGGCCACGAGCCTCGCCACGGCCTCCTCGTCGACGAGCTGCTGCTCGTCGCGTGACGGGTCTGGCTCCAACCCGTATTTCCTTAGAAGATGTAGGGTTCTTTCTCTGAGGCTCATATCTTATAGGAGGTAGCGGGGCTCCCCCTTGATGGACTTTATGAGCTTCAGGGTCTCCTCGACTTCCTCGTCTGTGCCATCGACGAGCAGCCTCACGGCTCCCTCGGCGCCGGCCACGCCCCCCGCGGAGTAGAGGTACGCGTCCACGCCAGTCAAGATGGCCAGGGCCTCGATCTCTGTGATTATGGTGCCGGTAAGCGGCCACATCCTGGGGCCCTCGTAGTCCTCGTCAGAGGCTAGCAGGTGGAGCTCGTTGATGTCCTCGTAGGTGAGCTTCTCCAGGCCGATAGGGATGATGAGGTTGATCTGTTTGCCGACTATGTGCCCGATGGTGTTGCCGACGGTTGCGCCGTCCATGCCCCCGATGAGGACGCCTACCATGCTGCCCAGGTAGTCTAGGACGTTGGCTCCCTTGATGTACACGTCGCCCTTCTTCATGTCCTTGACCGCGGTGACGCGGTCATATTTGGGCTCCACCTTGCCCTTCACGAAGACCACGTCGGGTATCTTCTCCCCCTGGGGCTCTGGGCTCTTCTCGGGCTCGTCCGGGGTTGTGGTGCCGCTCCTGTAGCAGCGTTTATCGATCCTCCTGCCCCACAGCTCTTCCAGCACGTACCCGTTTGTGGTGCCCGTCGCCACTACGACGGTCCTCTCCTTCATGGCCAGCTGCACCTCTGGGAGGGCGGCAACGGCCTTGGCTATCAGCCGCTTTGACTCGGCTACGGTGAGAACGAACTGCCTCTTCATGCCTTCAGTATTGGTGCCCCCGCTATTAAGCTGAATCATAACCCGGATAAGCGGAGACCTCACAGTATTCACAGCCATGCTGGAGGAAGCCCTCAGGAGGATCGCTGAAAACCTGGAGGCCATGCGCAGGGGTCTAGACGACCCGGGGCGGGCCCAGGCTGAGCTCAAGGAGAGCCTTCAGAGGGATTACCTGTCCACCGAGTACGGTGAAGGCTTCGAGTGGGGCAGCTTCCCGGCGGCCACGTACGGCGACCTGGAGCCGTGGCTGAAGCGGGTCAGGGAGGGCGACCACGGCGCCGTTC
>Ga0172362_10004935_pt1 | contig 11577 bp, 2 predicted proteins | sample LakKivs1_kivu2a2_FD_114534 | JGI IMG/M metagenome (GOLD analysis project Ga0172362, IMG submission 114534) | Sediment microbial communities from Lake Kivu, Rwanda - Sediment s1_kivu2a2 | ecosystem: Environmental > Aquatic > Freshwater > Lake > Sediment | place: Rwanda: Western Province, Lake...
AAAAGAAAATTTGGGCTTTTGGAAAGAATTGATTTGGCATGAAGAAAAACCCACTAATACTGAAATTTTAATATGTGTAAGAGCGTCCGATTCTTTGGACGATTTGAAGCTGTTGCCTTGGGACATTTGCTTTGTTTCAAGAGATTCGGACAGATTATATGGTTCAACCGGAGCAATCATAAGAGATCTATTTAACTTAGGACTGGATGGTAAGAAGTATCTACAATATAAGGTAGAGATGACAAGTGATAGCCGAAATATATCGCCGCAATTATTGGATTTAACCATTACTTACGCTACTAAATTTGCGGTTTATTTCTTTACGGTTAAATTTGCTTTAGAGGCGGAGGCTAATGTACAAGCGGGGTTAATAGTGGCGAGCATAACTCAACCCCAAAATACAGAGGTTAAGTTTGGTATTACTTATAAAAACTCTACAGATTGGAATGATTATACTATTGTCGATCCTAATAAGTTTTTTGATTTGCAAAATATGGACAATATTAAGATTGGTATAAAAATGATCTCTTATGACGATCATATTCCGGAGGTTGCGGAATTTGCTTTGATAACGGGAGCTGATAAGGATACTTTAATTAATTAGGTGAAAAATGGCTGTTGCTTTTATAGAATATGGTGTAAGCCCTGGAGCCACTAGTACTACTTGTGTAATTACCAAACCTACTAATTTGGCTGTCGGCGATTTAATGATAGCCCACGTAGCATTTTATAATAATGCTGCTATTACTGCCCCTGATCTTACATGGACTTTGATACAATCTATTGTAGCTGCTAACCTTATGTTTGAATTTGCAAGATGTGCCACTTTTTGGAAAATAGCAACTGCTTCCGATGTTGCGGCTACCGATTTTACTTTCACTGGTGGTAATGCTTCAAATAAAGGTACAATTTCAACATGGAGTGGTTTTGATACAGGCGTTCCAATTGGTACCAGTAATGGGCAAAATAATAGTATAAACGGTACAGTAACTTCTCCCGGTATTACACCTATCGCTAACTGCATGATAGTATTTGTTACGTATGCGGTTACAACATGTAATAACGATTATACTTTGGTTACTTCTCCTCCGTCATTTACACAGGCATATGAAGTAAATTATTCACCAAACTATCTTTCTCTTGCATATGGATTAAGAGCGGAAAGCACAGCCACTGGTAACGGAACGGCAACTCTTAGTACTGCCGCTCTAAATATTGGTATTTTATTTTCTATTCAACCTAGAGGAACAACCTCTAGTTCAAGTTCTTCAAGCAGTTCTTCTTCAAGTAGTTCCAGTAGTAGTTCTTCATCTAGTTCGAGTTCTTCAAGCAGTTCGAGCAGTAGTTCTTCATCTAGTTTAAGTTCTTCCAGTAGTTCTTCCAATAGTTCTAGTAGTAGTAGTTTTATGGACGAGACCAGATATGTATCCCTTGCTGTAAGGGATTATGGAGCGGGGCATATTTGTATCCATACTGATAGGGTGGGTGGTGTTCAAACAGGACATGGCGAAAATCCTATTGATTTTTGGCGCGGTTTGGTTGGATGGACGGCTAAAAAAAATCCAAATGAATTAATCAAAATCGGACTAGTAATTAATACAGACATTCATTCTGCCGAAAATTTAAATAACATAAAGCCTGTTTCTGTAACAACTATTGAATATAGTGATTTGTCTACTACCACATTGAGTAATTATGATTGTTTATATTTTGTGGGATTACCTTCTGTGGTCACTACTACTCTGGCTGCAAATATTGCTACTTATGTTAATAATGGCGGGGGATTAGTTATAGAATATCCCAATAGAGGCGAAGAGGATATTAATATACTGTCCGGTATCGAATCACTTTATTGTTATTCGGCTGAGAGGGCTTTAGACACATTATCTTATTGGACATTAGATGGGATAAATCATCCGATGTTCTATTCTCAAGCCAAGATAACTTTTATGTCAACGTTACGAATGCTAGATTTTTCTACCGCTTGGACTATTTTAATGTCCAACATAGAAAATCTCGTTACCACTACAACAACTACATCGGTACATGGATATAATTTAATTGGAAAGGCTAGCTCTATAATTGGTATTTCTTATATAAGCACTATGCAAGAAGGAGTGGTCACGTTAGAAGATTTACTTTCTTCTACTTCTTCTGAGTCTTCTAGTTCTTCTGAATACAGTAATGGTAGCAGTAGTAGCAGTAGTAGTAGTTCGGAAATGACAAATTGGGATATTTGCGATAATATTATAGCGCAATGGAAGATGAATGATAATGTGGCAACTTCGGTGGTAGATGTTAATCCTAATACATTGACTTATACAGGGCTATTTAAAGATGCTAGTGGTGCTGTAAATACTAGCACTAGACATGTACCTGGGAAAATTAATGGAGCGTTAGAGTTTGATAGTTCTCAATATCATTATGTTCAAACAATAGGCGTAAATACAGAGTTGAGTTTCACTAACGGCACTACCACTAATTATCCATTTACTATTGCATTTTGGATTAAGTTAACTACATTACCGGCATCTTGGTATGTAATTCTTAATCAAGGTATTACTGGTACTACGGGGTTAACCAGTGTCTCTTGGTCGCTTATGGTGAATGATACAGGCGCGATATTTTTTATAGAAAGAGATATTACTAATACCGGTATTTATAAAAGTCGATATACAAACGGAGGGGCTCTATCTACTGGTTGGCATTTTGTTAATATTGTTTATGATGATTATCCCTACACAAGAAGCGGAACAGATGTCGAAGCGGTTAAAATTTATGTTGATACGGTTAGAAAGGATGCCAATAATGCAGTAGAGGGGTCCTATACGGGGTTTGCCAGAAGTAATAGTAGATTATATATGTCTTATAATTCTTCACAGGCTTTAAATGGCATATTAGATAATGTAATCTTTTTAGATAAAGCTTTAAGCACGATTGAAATAGAGGCTTTGTGGAATAAAGGGGAGGGTACAGAGGCATGTAGCGGAATATTCTATAATACAAGTTCGAGTAGTTCAAGTTCAACAGAATTAAGATCAAGTAGCTCTAGTAGTTCTATCTCTAGTAGTTCGTCTTCTAGTTTGTAGATAAAGGATAATAATGACTACTATTAATATAAACGGTGTTAAGACAATACAAAGGAATATTAACAATATTCTTTCTGTTGATTTTCGTTATCTAGGGCATAAAGTATATTCGGCGGAAAAAGTAGATAAAATGATAGGAGTCTTTATTTCTCAAGCAGTAGTGGGAGATTCTTTATTAGTAAGGTGGGATCAATTTAAATGGATAGGGCATAAATATACTGGTACGGATGTTTGGATATATGTTAAAACAGCTACCAGTTTAACAGGATTAGAAACAGCAGAATGGCAAGGTCCTTATTTAAATAGTGAAAACGATATATCAGAAAATAAAAACAGATATTTGCAGTTTTTAGTAGTATTAATTAATAATGGCGTTTCTAGCCCTCATTATGAGCATATTGATGCCATTACGCCGATTATTCATAGTATTGAAATTACATATTTGTCTTCTCAAACTGCGGTTAAGTTTTATAGTAGGGCATTTAATCTAGGCTTTGTACCCAAACATGTATTATTAACATATAACGGTACTGTTTCTGATGATTCTTATGTTAAATTTGCTATTAGTGGTTTTGACTCTGTAGATTCTAATGATTATCAATATATAGATCCGAATAAAGTCGAAGAGCTTTCTGAGCTTTCGACATTATCCGACAAAATAAAATTAATGATTGAAATGATAGGTAATTCTAAGGTTCCTATCGTTATTAATGAAGTGGCTTTGATGTTTTCTGGTACAGGACAGTTAACACTGAACGATATTTCCAGCAGTTCTTCAAGTTTTAGCAGTTCTTCCAGTTCGTCTAGTTCTTCCGGTAGTTCAAGCAGTTCTAGTTCTTCAAGTAGTACATATGAGAGGAGTTCAAGTTCGTCTTCTAGCACATATGAGAAAAGTTCTAGTTCGTCTTCGAGTCTTAGTAGTTCGTCTAGTTCTTCTTCAGATTCAAGTAGTTCTAGTACATATGAAAGGAGTTCAAGTAGTTCAAGTAGTTCAAGTAGTTCAAGCAACATAACGTGATAGGAGTAGACTAGGAAATAACGAGCGAATTATTGAATAATAAAGTAAAAGCATTTCATCATGTCTAAAGAGTCCCAAATATATAAATTAGATTATTTTAATGTGGGATCGTTTTATAATGCTAACGCAGATTATAGACGATTTGTTACGTTGGATTATAATTTGGAGGCATATGTTGGTATTGTTGGAAATGGCATTTTAAGCGGATGGGAGCTACAAGATTCTACGGGACTATCTCTTTTGGTTTTACCTGGCAAGGGCATCATTAATGGTTTTGCGGCAGAAAGTCCATATACTGTAAAACAAAGATCTAGTATGACAATTGGTGATAGGGAAATAGAATTAGCCGACGAAACCGGAGTTACGTATCCTAATTTAACATTGGCACAAAAAACTGTTTATGTTGCAGTTATACAAGATTATAATCCGTCCTATGTTCCTCCTACTTACATAGAAAATACTTATGTTAAGGTTGTTAGACCGGCGACTTCTTCTTTATTAACTCTTAATGATAACCAGGATAATTATATTTTTGCTAAATTTAATTCGGGTACTTTTAAACCCTATCCTTTATTAACTGATTTAAGTGCCTTAATAACTGCTTTGGGTAGTCCTCCAAATAGAGCTAATTATTCAGATTATGATTCTTATAGTGTGGCTAAGAATATTTATGATGATAAGTTGGCAATTATACAAAATTATTCTTGGTATACGAATTCCACTAATCATTTTACTACCGTTACTTTTGAAGTTTCCGCTACTAATATTTACAACGATTGGAAAGTTTTATTAGGTAAAGTAGTAACTCGTAATGGTTCAATTTCGAAAATAGATACGAGCAATGTTATCTATATAGGCTCGTTACAATCAAAAATAAAGGATGTTGCTAAAAACTACATAGTTAATCATACTCATGGAGGATCTAAATTTTACGATCCTCCGCGAATCAAACTTCAAACAGATATTCGTAATGCCGTTTTATATGATTTTGATACAAAGAATGGTTATGTTACATACAAAGTTTTGGAAAGTGATGAAACAACCATAACACAAGGGCACAAACATACTTATGATATAGATTCGTCAGGAAATGGCTATACCGTGGAACAAGTTGGTTCTGGTGTATCTTCTCATTTTCACGAAATTACTGCGGGAATCGTTGGAACGCCACAAACAACGGTATCTACCGTTCCTTCTCATATTCATGTTATTGAAAGCCAAGATAGTAAAACAAATATTTGGGAATCTGATAATTCATATATTGTGTATCTAAATGATAACGAATTTGGTGACCAAACTAGTAGTTATATTATTGCCGACCCTACTAATAAAAAATTGACTTTTACCAAGGGGGTTGGCGTTTCTTTTAATACTTATTTTGTTGAAATTCCTATATTTGGAGAAGTATATCAATATAGTGCCAGAGCATATTCCTTATCTTCGTTTATATTTCGGAAATTATGGCCAGATTTTTATAATAAATATAACCCCTTGTTTAACGAAATCTATGCGGGTTTGTCCGGAGATTTAGAATATGATAGGTCTCAAGACGATCCCTTTTTCTTTTTTGGCTCAACACTTACGGGTACATCTACAACTTCTTTTACTTTTTCTGATGGCAAGACGGTTCAAATTACTGTTTATCCTTCTTCTCAAAATTCAAACGTAAGCATTAGTGGATATTCCGAACTAAACGATCAGTGTATTATCGGGCAGTCATTATTGAAAAATATTGGTGATAGCTTTATACTGACACCTAATGCAGCTCATAATGTTACGGTTAGAATGGATGCCGTAAGTAATACTGATAAAGTTCAAATAGAAATTTTGGGGGATGTCGAAGTTTTTGGCAAATTAAAATCAGAGAATATCTTTTATGTAAATGCTAATAAAATTTTAACGGGTCAATTTGAGCTAGCTAGAATCCCCTTTATTAGTCATATTGGCAGATTAGAAGAGGAACTTTTACCTCTGCAATACGCTTTAACTACCAAAGATGGTTTTCGGTATGTAATAAATCCCACTACTACAGATTCTTCTTTGGGACATTATCATGTTATTAACATAGACGAAAATGGAATTGGCGCTACTACAGATACTAAAGTTGGTACAGATGTAGTCTATTATGAGACCACTTCTTCTGATGAAACAGTTTTTATTGCCCACAACCATTCTATCCAATCTTATGAGGTAAGTAATGTTTCTTCTAGTGGACTGTCAACTTGGATTAATTCTAATTCATCTACGCATTCGCATAATGTGATAATTCCCGTAAAAGGAAATAACGCAAGTGTATATTCCGTGTTAGAGGATTCAGAGGGTAATCTTTATGCAGGAACCTCTGATGGATTTAAAATGATCCCTAATTATCCGTCATATTTATTTGTTGTTAATGGATATGATTATTACGAGTTCGGTAATGATTTGTGGCAATTGTTTTTAAACGCAGTAGCAGAATATGAAAACGAAACCCAAATTTTATTCACGGCAGATGATTCCGTATATATGCCACAAATTGTATCGGCAGAAAGTACTTTGAGTGCGGCAGGTAAATCCGTTATGATAGATGGACCCGTTATTCCTACTAGACCAAGAGATCAGGTATTTATTAAAAGGGTTAGTGATTTCAATTTGCCCGATTTTAAATATATTACAAGTAAAGATCCAAGCGATGTTTTAGATACTGAAACTATTATTGGAGAAGAAACGGTAAAACTGTCTGATGGCGAGGCGGTAGATTTGGCAACGTGGACAGAGGAAGACGAAAGCGATAATCCGACTAAGAAAATAGTTACGGTTGAAAGAAATTTTAATGATGTGCCGGTATGGTCGCTTACTTCTAAAAGTACTATCAATCCAAGTGTTTCATATGTTAACGAGACCACTCAAATAGATTTTATGGTGGTTGGTTCTAATTTGATTACAAAAACAAGTAATTTAAATATTAGACCTGATCAGACTTGGGAATATATTAGTATTCCATTTAAATGTGGCATTATAAGGAAAATAATAAGAGCGAAAGATAATTCTTATTGGCTTGCTACAGATAGTGGAGTAATGGTATCGAGAGAATTCCGTAATGGAAGTACTTTTGATTCTGTCGCTTTACCTGGTGCCAATCCCGATATACAAGACATATTAGAGGGCGCTAATGGTTATATTTATATAGCATCTTCTGCCGGTCTTTTTATGACTTCTGATGGGGGTAAAACTTGGAACACAATTTTTGACATAGTGGGTGGTTTCAAACAAATTTTAAGAGATTACTATTTAGATAAGTCCAATACTGTCGATGAACATTATCACTTAACAGATATCAACTCTTTGGGGGATGGTTTTTTAACCGAATCGATAGGGGCTGGTATTGAGCACGTTCACCAAGTTAATAGTTGGAATGTGGCATCTACAATGGGGCACACTCATTCGCTAATTGATACATTATTCGCAGTTGGTAATGATAAAACGGTATGGAAATCACTTGATAACGGAGTTAATTGGGCACAAATCACTACTTTGCCAGATGGTGAAGTTGGTAAGTTTTCGGCGGCTTTTGGCAGGATATTTATTAGTCAAAACGATGGTGTTTATTCTTTAGATGGTACTTGGAAAAAAGTTTTAAGCGAATTAGCTTATACTTATGATTGGACTTACTCACGGAACGGGCTGCTAATAGGATGTAACAATAAAATATATGTGACTTATGATGGTGTTATTTTTAGTTTGGTTTATGATTTTAACGGGAATCCCCTTGCAATATTGTTAAAAGGGGAAGATCGTTATTATTTTGACTATGCGTATAGTAATAAATCGGGACAGTTTCATTTTTATAATTTTCCACAGATCAATAACGATTTATTTAGTTTGGTAGATTTTAACAAATGGACGGCTTTAAATGGCAGTTGGAGTTCTACCGCTCTTTATGACGTTTATATAAATTACAAAAGAGTTTTATCTACTAAATATAACGAAGACAAAAGAGATACTTACGATTATCATTTTAATGTTGAACCGGCAGATGGTCTATTTGATTTTTCCGCAACCAGTATATTAACCGACGATGTTAATATAGGGGATTCTTCTATTTCTGTCGATACAACAGATAATTTTAATGAGGGAGATGTTGTTTTAATAGAATCAAATTATGTGGTTGGTAATATTCCCTCTCAAGGATCTTTATCGAATGCGGATTATCAAGCAGAACTTAATGTTTATTATCAAAATTTACAGGCAATAGAGGAGACCAGGACATTTGCTGTTATTTCTGGTGTTTCGAGTACGGCTATGACTTTTACCGAAGAAATACCTAGAGAGATACTTATGCCAGCGAAAATTTATAAGGTATGTGCTTTAAATGGCGATTCTTATTTACTTACTAATATTTACGAAAGCAAGTTGTCTAATATAGGATCGTTTATACATGACGAAATAGAAGATGGCTTAAGTAATTATAGTGATGGAAGACCCTATAAGTTTAACGATACATATTTAAGCAATCTATTACAATTGACACAAGCTTTAAGATATGTTTATCCCACTATTAATTCTGAAATGATCAATAATATATTTTATGATTTTCGTTATTCTCTTACACCATCCGACCCATATTATATTGGTAATTATATTGATACTACTACAAGCGAAATTTATAGCGAACGTTTTTATGATTCTAATTTTGTAAGTAAATATGCGAAATCTATTAATAAAATTTTAGTAGGGTATGGCAATTTTGCAGGAAATGTTATTGTAGCAACAGATTTGGGAGTGTTTTGGTCCAAGATAGAAAGTAATTTTGAGGCTAATTGGTTCTTTGTTAATGATTTGCCATATGCCGCTTATGATCTTTTTATTTTTGACAATAAATTATTGGTAGCCACTCAAAATGGAGTTTATGCCACAACGGACATGAGTAATTGGACAACAGAAGCATCTCTATTTTTCCAATATCCTACATATGCACTAGGTCTAAGATGGATAGATCAAACAGTTATTTCTACTTCTGCACATCAAGCATATTTCCAATCCGCAACAAATCAAGGTTATATAACCGCTTTTGATGGAATACCTTATGTCAACTTTTCAAAGGGACAAGGAATTATTATTACTGGAGCTGGAGATAAAAATGGTACTTATATAATTTCGGATATAAGTGATGGTGGAAGCGGATATGGTTCCAAAATAACAATCTCAACTGTATTTAGCGGGTCAGATGGCTGGAGAGATGGCGTTGTGATAAAAATGTCATCGTGGTGGCAACAGTGGAACGGTGATAGTAATCAAGTTAATTCTAATTTGACAAACACTTTATTGATAGGTGCTAGGGGGAAAATAGCTTACAGTATTAATAGTATTGATACTGATTATGTTTGGAGCGAATCGGACATAGTGGTTTCAGATTTTGCGGGTAGGGAGTTTTCGCCATTATCTAACGGTATGGCTTTATTAGCGGCACCGGGAACTAACACATCTGATTTAAACAACTATATTTTAAAAACTACTGATATTGGAGAAAATTGGAGTATCTTTAAGGAATACAAAACGGTATGGGCTAATATTATCGGGTACGAAGTTACTTCGGATAACAATACTCGTTTGACCGTTACTTATGAGAACCCTTACAATTACACTTATATCGAAGGTTCTTTAAGCGGAAATTCTATTGTTGTGACTAACAGTTTAGGAACTTATAAGAGTACGGTGATATGGAATGAAAATAGGGATGGACAGGATATCTTAATAGTATATGGTAACATTATAGCGAGCGATACAACTGGCGGAACGGTTTCGATAATTCCTCAAAAAACCAATACAATATTAGAAAGTGTTGACCATACTCTTTTCTTTGGTAGTGATAAGGGGTTGTATTATGACTATAATACTGTAATTAATAATTTTAGCCCTACAGGAACCATTAGAAATGTTGGTTATAATGGTGTTGTTAATCGGATTGACATTTCTGCTACTATAAATTATTCTTATACTAATAGTAGTACCGGGAAGACAGTTTTTTCTATTACTCCAGATACGAATGTAAGAAAAGATGAATTGGTCGATAAAAAAATATATGTTATAGATAGTGATCCCGTAGAGACTTTTATTGTCGCTTCAAATGGCTCTTTTAGCGAAGAGGGTGAATCAATTATTGAATTAACCACAACTGTTACGGGATCTTTATATATAGGCAAGAAAATTGTAATAGTAGGTAATAGCTCCAGACTTTATATAAATTATGAATTACCTATACAGGAAGGGTTATTCGATGGAGGAACTGTAACGGTAACTTCAAACGAGAACGATAATATTGGCACGGTTTATAATATTCATCATAGTACAAATTCGTATGTGGATTTGACAACCGCCATAATTCCAGGTAGCACTTTGGAAACGGCAGACCCAGATAAAAACTTGAAGGTGGGGCAGAGAGTAGCGTTTCTTGACTCAAGCGGTAATATTATACTTTGGGTTAATATGGATAGAAAGGTTAGAGATAATTCTTATAATAATTTGGTTTTAAAACTTATTGATTCCACAAGTAAAGCGGCTAATTTGTCAAATATTACGGTTCTTCAAAGTACTGAAAATAGTTTGACGCTAAAATCAACAGATATTAATAGTCAGTTACAATCGGTATTCAATCAAGCTTTAGCCGCTGGTGTTAGCGAAGCTCAGTTATATAATCTTTCTCCTGTTTTTATTTTTAATGCAGGGGATAGTTTTGAATTAGACGGAATGACGTTCGAACAAGTTCCTAGTTTTTCCAATAAACAGACGAATATAAGCTCGGACCATTATCATGACGTGGATATGGTTAATAATTTCGTTTATGGCAAAATAGGATCTTTCGGTTTTAGCAATGATTCTTATGTAGATATTAATGTGTCAGAGACAGTCAATTTTAATACCGCTATAGTACAATTAAGAAATGATTTATTTGAGGATGCTAAAATTGTATTTACAAATGACGAAAGTTATAATCTCAGATATGTATCGGAAGTTATTAGCCATACTGCGACCTCAATAAGAGTTAGAATAAAGTCCTCTTCTTATTGGAATATGTCTGCTTATGACATTGATAATATTTCTGTTGGGTGGAAATGGCAAATAGATGCAAATAATTATGGTTATACAAATGGGACATATTATGATGATTTTGCTATCTCGACCACTTATGTCACAGAACAAATAGATAGAGGAGATACAACAATTTTTGTGGAAAGTAGTAGTGGAATTAGCGTGGGGGATAAAATACGGTTACAAGACGATACTCTGTCTTTTGAGCTAAATACGGTTCAACAAATTATAGACGCTACAACTATTAAGCTTACTAAGTCTGCAACTAGAACATATTATAAATCTAGAAATCCACAGATTAAAGTTTTGAGCGATGTATTTAGTAATACTCATCAGCACCAAATTAAAAATAACGAAGTAGAGATTTTAAATATACCGACTTATACCGTAACTGGTTATCCG
>Ga0172362_10004938_pt1 | contig 11573 bp, 8 predicted proteins | sample LakKivs1_kivu2a2_FD_114534 | JGI IMG/M metagenome (GOLD analysis project Ga0172362, IMG submission 114534) | Sediment microbial communities from Lake Kivu, Rwanda - Sediment s1_kivu2a2 | ecosystem: Environmental > Aquatic > Freshwater > Lake > Sediment | place: Rwanda: Western Province, Lake...
TCGAGATGTACTTTCGGGCCTCGCCCTCGAAGAAGGGCTGGTCCTCGCCGAGGCGCCAGGCCAGGCGCTTCTCCTTATGTATGATGGTGCGCGTTTCGCTGAGCTTCTGGGCCACGTCGGCCAAGGCCACACTGTGCCGGCTGCCGAGCGGACCGATCAGTACGACGGAGGCCGCCACGAGAATCGTCGCAGCGACCGAATACCTCGTGATTGGGCTTTTCATGATGGTTCTCCAAAGAACTGGACCCGGCGGTAATGCCTGCGGTCGGTTGGCGACGGTGTTTGCCAGAGCGGCGCCCGCCCGGCTCAGGATGCGCTCGTCGGTCGCTTCGTCCGCCCGGAGGCGGGCCCGCCCGACGATCTGTTCCACCTGTCTTGCGGATTTCACTGTCGTTGCTCCCTACAAGAGGGTCCTGAGTCTCTCGAGGCCGTAACGGTAGCGGCTCTGGACGGTGTTGATCGAAAGCTCCAGTTGGTCGGCGATTTCGCGAAACCGCATCTGCCCGTGAATGTGCAAGGTGATCACCTCCCGCTGCTCGGCCGGCAATTGCGCCAGGGCCGCGAAGACCCGCGCCGATTCCTCCGACGCGATCAACCTGTGCGTCGGGCAGTCACAGTCCTCGGCGCCGGCGGCCGGGCTCTCCGGCTGCTCGGGCAGCCTCTTCTGCTTCTTGAGCAGGTTCCGGGCATGGTTCGCTGCACAGCGCATGAGGTACCCGCGCAGGTTGCGGGTCGCCCGCAGGTCGGCGGGGGCCTCGGCGAAGTGGACGAACACGTCGTGCACACAATCCTCCGCCGCACAGCGATGGTTCAGCAGGGACATCGCCACGGTCAACAGCTCGTCTTTGTACCGATGATAGACCTGATGCAGGGCCTCGACATCCCCACGACGCAAACGATGGACCAGACGTCTGTCTCTCAAGCCCGCCCTTTCCGCACCCGGTGCCGGTCGAACGTTCATCCACAGTCAAGACAACGGACCCCTCTATATTAGTCTGGACTTCTGCAAAATGGACAATTGGGCCTACTTTAGGAAGGAAAAATCTTGTTCCTCGATTCTTCCTTCCTAAATCCTCACCATCCTGCGAATAATCAAAACCCATGTCGATTCTTCAAGGAAATCGAAGCCCGCAGCGCCGCTGCGCGTCGGGGAATGAGATTTCCTTGAAGAATATAGGCCCAATTGTCCATTTTGCAGAAATCCAGTTAGTCTGCCGTCCCGCCCATAAAACAAGAGAAGCCCCGCCGTTCGAGGCAGGGCTTGTTGCATCTCTGCGCGGTGAAACGATAGCTTTCAGACGGCCGTGCGATGGCATTGGGCTCGCCGTCTGCGATGAATGACGAGCCCGGCTGCCGGGAGCGTCCCGACACCCAGCCAGGCGGCGTTCTCCTTGAGGGTGGATTCCACGCTCAACGGCGTGTAGTCCGCGGGGATGTTCGGGTCGAACAGGGTCGCGGGAAGGTTCGCGTCATACACCATGTCGTAGTCGTGGCAGGCGATGCGCAGCTCTTTGAAGACCGTGAGCAGGCCCCGGCCGGTCGTCACCTCCACATCGGCCGCCACCGGGAACGGCTGGTCCCGGCTGAGCCAGAATTGCCACTTGATGTCCTTGATTGGGAACAGGAACCGGTACGACTCCGGGATGGGGAAGATCCCCGTGCTGGTCGTCTCAAAACCTTCCACCTCGTAGCCATCGACCGTCGCGGGTCCCAGGTCCTTGCAGCCCCCGGACTTGAAATGCTCGACGATGGCCTTGGGCGTCAGATGGTTCATCAGCCGGGCCCAGGAATCCGCCAGCGGGATCTTCACGTACTTCTTTTCCCCGGGAAGCACGATCGTGATCTGCGGAGGGTCCTTCAGAATGTACGCTCGGGCCTGCAGGTTTCCGGCTTCGTCGTACTGCTCCTCGACGATCCCCCGATCGAAGGCGACGTACTTGACCACGTCGGCCCTGAGCATGGGCTCGTCTTTGCCCCTCTCATAGAATATCCTCTTCTCCTTGTTCGTGATCGTGCGCACCTGATCCATCCGTTCGACCGTCTCCGCCAGAAGGACGCCATGCCGGCCGCCGAACAGGCCGAACGGATCGGACAGAACGAGCGCCGCCGCGAGGAGAATCGTCGCGGCCGCGGAGTATTTCGTAATTCTGCTCTCCATAATGGTTCTCCATAGATTCTTGTGGGGTTTGGGTTTTGCCTGTGACTCTTTCGCAGCCAGCCGCGCCAGCCACGTCTCGCGGTCGAACTCGACCCGGCCGAGATCGACCGCTTCGGAGATGATCCGATCCAGCCGCTCTTCGTCATGCTTGTGGCTCATGGTTCCATCTCCATCGACTGGCGCCGCTGCAATTGCCGCCGGATCGTCTTGCGGGCCCGTCGCAGCTTGCCGTTGACCGCCTCTTCGGACACGCCGAGCAGGCCGGCGATCTGCTCGTAGGTCATCTGGTTGTAGTACCGCAGCATCACGATGTCCTTCGCGTCCGGCTCCAGCCGGAAGATGATCTCTCGCACCATCTCGACGGTGTCGTCCTCATGGTGACGAACGTCCCGGACGAGACCGCAGTCGTCGATTCCCGCCCGTCGCTCTCGGGCCCGTGTCTTGGCCATATCGACGGCGGTGTTGCGGCAGATCGCCGCCAGCCAGGGCAGAAAGCGACCGGCGTCCTTCAGTTTCGCGACATCGCGGAATGCGACCAGCAGCGCTTCCTGAGCGGCGTCCTCGGCCAGGGCGCGATCCGCCAACTGCGTGTACGCAATCGCCACCAAGGCCGGATAGTGCTGCTCACACAGCCGGCTGAAGCTCTCGGCGTCTCCGTTCCGGGCGGCCGATACCAGATTGGTTTCGCTATTGTCCGTCACATTCCACTATTATGTCCCCTCCGCCTCACACGAGCGGGCGCAAAAACCCGCGGAAATGAGAAGGCCCGGCGGGTCGCCGTCGGGCTTTCATCAGCATACTCGGGGTTGGGGTCGGGTGTACAGGAGGTCAAGACGCCCCCGGCAAGGTCAATTCCTGGAATCACCTGCCGGCGTCCGGCCCTTTCTTCGCCTTCGGGACCAGGTCCAGACAACCGCACCCGTCGGGATCGCGCCCAAACCGGCAAGGGCCAGATTCCCTGGAACCAGGTCCGTGAGCTTGAATTCCGTGTACCCCTCGGGGATCTCCGTGCTGAACAGGCTCTCATCCAGCTCCACGTTGTAGCTCTCCAGGTCGGCGACGACATGGTGGCGAAGTTCCGTGAAGAGGGTCAGCATGCTCTTGCCGATCAGCAGGTCGCCCTCCAGACGGACGGGCAGAAGTTCTTGGGCATCCACCCAGAGGGTCGCTGTGCCTTGCTGAAGATCGATCAAGTTCTTCGGTATGACGTCCTTCATGGACTCGATATCCTGGACCTCGAAGCCCTCCGCGGTCCTTCCGTTGATCTGCGCGGGCGCGAGCTTGCGATGGGGCGCTGCGCTGAACAAGTCGATCACTCCCGTGGGCGTCAGCTTGTCCAGAAGTTTGATTTGCCCCTCCGTCCACGGGCGCTTCACGCATTTCTTCCATACGGGCAGCAGAAGGAGGAACTGCTTCTGGGGCCGGTTCGCGATGACCCGGTACACCAGGGCGCCGTTGAGGCGGCCCTCTTCCACCGTGCCGTATTGCTTGGAGAAGTGCATGACGGAGTCGAACCGGAAGACGAGGTTGGGCTCGGCCACGCAGGTGAACGTCTTCTCGCCCCGCAGGACCATCGTGTCCACTTGGGCCACTTTCTCCCGCACGGCCGCCAGCGCGACCCCGCCATGCGGCGACGTTCCCAGGGGATTCAGAAGCACGAGTGCCGCGGCCAGGGCGACGACCGCCGCCGCGGAGTATCTTGTCATTTTGCTCTCCATGATCTTTCTCCATACAGGAATGCGGGTGACCCGCAGGTTATCGATATGTCTTGGACTCATGGCGGCGGAGGCATCGCGGACGATGCGCTCATCCGCCTCGGTCCACGCGGACCCGCCGGAACCTATCCGACAGGCCGCTCTTATCAGGTCCTTGATTCTCCCGGGTCGATTCATGGTTCCACCTGACCATCTAACTGGGACCGCAGTCGCGCAATCCCATAGCGATACCGGCTCTTGACCGTATTGACCGATTCGCCCGTCTGACGGGCGATCTCGCGAAACCGCAGCGCGCCGAGCACGTGCAGGACGACCGCTTGACGCTGTTCTGGGGCCAGACGTGCCAGCTCAGCTCTGACCTTCTCATGGAGCTCCGCATCCGCCGCGATCTCCGCACCATCCGGCGGGGGTCCGACCGGCGGGAGTCGTTCCGGACGGACCGGTCTGTCCCGGCGACTCACGTTCCGGGCCCGGTTGGCCACGCAGATCGCCAGGTAGCCCTTGAGTGAGCCCTTCAGCTCGAATCGGCCCGCTTGAGAGGCGAAGGCGACGAACACGTCGTGGACCACATCCTCGACCGCCGCCGGGTCGTGCAGCAGGGCGCCCGCCACGTGGAACAGGTCGAACCTGTACTTCTCGTAGATCCGGCGTAGTGCCTGCGTATCCCCTGCATTGAACCTTCGGACTAAGAATCTATCCTCGAACACGCTCGATCTGCCCTTGCATGCCTGGGCGTCTTCGCCCGTCACTATAGAAACACGCAGCCTCATGGCTTGGGTGTAGAGACGTGAATTCTTCGCCATGATCTTCCGCTGATATGATAAGACCGACGCGGCACGAAGAAAAGGCAACGTCCTGCTGAATCCTGGGGACATCTTCAATGACCGAAACGCCGTCGCCCGCCGGGATCTCCGTTGGAGACATTGGGATTTCGATCATTCGTACTTGGGATTTGGGATTTCCCCGCCTTGAGCCGCTCTTATGTCTCCTGACGACGTCCCGTTCCGCGCGCGGCGCGGTACTGCAATTGACAGGTCACCACGAGCCGCTTAGACTGGGGACTGTTGCGGGGTCACATCCTGAAACGTGGAATTATGGCTCATCTGGTTTTCGCGTACTTTCCTGGTTCTTGGGGGGCGCTGCCCCCAAACCCCCGAGGTTTAGCGCTTTGCGCCAATAGCATGATCGGGAGCAGAGGGCGGCTCTTCCCGCCATGACGACACGGCCCTCCGGGGGACGCCCGCGGACTCCTGCGGCAACGCCAGGATACCGGAACCACAGAGTCGCCGCACCACCCTTCCATACTATGCTATTGGTGCAAAGCGGAAAACCTCCTTCGCACGCCCGCCTTGGGGCGTGCCCGGATCAGAGAAGTACGCGAAAACCGGATGAGCCCGAAAAGGGACACAAGGGAGGCGCCCCACATCTCGATCCTTTTTTTCGTTCTCTTTCGTTCTTTTCGGCTCACTTGTCTTCTTCTTCCTCCCGGTTCTTACCAAGAAAACAAGATTGTTGCGGCTTTGTAGTACGGACCCAGCGTGTAGTACTGGGACCATCCCAATCTGGTGAGCAGGATGGCATGGACAAACTCGTTTGTCCGTGTTCTCCGGACCGATGGAACTACCGTGAGAGCACGCTCAAACGAGTTTGGGCGTGGCACCCAAAGCCAGGTGCTTTGGCCAGACGGCTCACTCTTTCAGCGTGGCCGTAGTAGTAGTCCCCCGCAGAAAGCCAGGAGGGTCCCCCCGGAGGTTCACGGACGGCACGAGCGGGCGGCAGCGAGAGTGCTCCTCTCACCCTCATTTGGTGATCGGCGTGCCTGGGTACGGCCCGTTTGGAGTTCCGCCTTTAGGCGGGTGTGAGAGTCTTCCGGCGCAGCCGGCTCCTCGCTCGGAGCCCTGGAGGCGGTTCGGACTGTCCGGGCCCGCGTAAACGCGGAACTCCAAACGCGATCCCCAACGGTCCGTACGGCAAATCAAGATGGTCACAGTAGTAGAGTGAGCTATTGTCCACCGATTCCCTTGGGTGAGAGGCCAATGTCACGTATACTGAGGCGCCAGGCAATGATTCGGCGGCGGGCGTGGCTGCCGCATCGACGGAATCGCCCCTCCCGGCCGGCACGGTGGAGAAACAGACATGAACCGAAGAGAATTCCTCGCGCGTTCCGGCGTCCTTGGCTTCGGGCTTGGCGCCCTGTCGGGCTGCACATCCGCCGCGCGGCGGCAGACCCTGTCCCGACGGCCCAACGTCATCTATCTGTTCGCGGACCAACTCCGCTACCAATCCTGCGGCTACGCCGGCGACGCCAAGGCCCGCACCCCCAACCTCGACCGACTCGCCCGCGCGGGCGTCAGCTTCCGTCAGGCGGTCTCCAGTATGCCCGTCTGCTCGGCCTACCGCGCCTCGCTTTTCACCGGCAAGTACACCACCGGCACCGGCATGGTGATCAACGAGCTGCAAATGAACCCCCACCAGACCTGCCTCGGCCACGTCCTCACGCAGGCCGGCTACGACACCGGCTACATCGGCAAATGGCACCTGTACGCCAACGAGCTGGGCCATCACGAGGAGCCGAGGAACTCCTTCGTCCCGCGCGGACCCCACCGCCTGGGCTTCGACGGCTACTGGGCCGCCTACAACTTCCACCACGACTATTACGGCAGTTATTATCACACCGAGTCCCCCGAGAAGATCTTCTACGGCGCAGGCGTCTTCGAGCCGGACGCCCAGACCGACATGGCCCTGGACTTCATCAGGAAGAAGGCCGCGGGCCCGACCCCGTTCTTCCTCATGGTCTCGTACGGCACGCCGCACGACCCCTGGGCCCGGAACAACGTCCCCGCCCCGTTCCACGACCAATTCAAGGACGTCGAGTTTCCGCTCCCGCCGAACTACCGCGACGAGATGGACCCCTACGGCGACGAATGGTCCAACATCAAGAAGGGCCCGCGCCTGATCGACGAGTGGATGCGCAATTACTGCGCGATGACCGCGAACCTCGACGGGAACATCGGCCGCATCCTTCGAGCGGTGGACGAAGCGGGCCTCGCCGATGACACGCTGATCGTCTTCACCTCCGACCACGGCGAGATGTTCGGCGGGCACGGCCGCATGAAGAAGAACATCTTCTACGAGGAGGCCGCCCGCGTCCCGTTCCTGATGCGGTGGCAGGGCCAGATCCCCGCCGGGACGATCTCCGACGCCTGCCTGAACACGCCGGACATCATGCCCACGCTGCTGGGCTTAGCCGGCCTGCACGCGCGCATCCCCGCGAGCGCGGAAGGCATGGACCTGAGCCACTTGGCAAGAAACAAGTCCGGTCCCGAGCCCGAAGCGGCCCTGCTGATGAACACGGGCGCCTGCGCCATCTGGGAGGACGGCCACGAATGGCGGGCCCTGCGCGACAAGCATTTCACTTACGCGGTCCTGCGCGGCGGCGGTCCCAAGGACCTTCCGCGCAAAGAGCTCCTATTCGACCACGTGGTCGATCCGCTCCAGATGCAGAACCTCGCGGAGGACTCCGCCTATCGCGACCTTCTGGAGAAGTATCGGGCCATGCTCAAGGTCCGGCTGACCGAACGGAACGACACGTTCCCGGCGTCCACGTGGTACCGCGATCACTGGACCGACGGCCATCGTCGGATCACGGCGAGCGCGAATGGCCCCTTCCCCGTCGCGACATCCGATTGACACGGGTTCCCTGCCACGCGGCGCAGGTGCAAAAGGACGCACGATGGGGCACCAGCAGGCGTGGGCGGAACCCACCCTGCAACTGTGGCCATCTTGACCTGGTATGCCGGAAATGGGGGACATTGTTTGGAGTTTCGCCTTCAGGCGGGTGTGAGGGTCTTCCGGCCCAGCCGGCTCCTCGCCCGGAGCCCTGGAGGCGGTTCGGACTGTCCGGACCCGCGTAAACGCGGGACTCCAAACGGGCCAGGGCCGGGCGCCGCGATTACCATAATATAGGGTGGGCGAAGTGCTACCGCTGCCGCCCGATCAGAGGTCCCTTATGTTCTGCTCGGCCTTGTCGACCCAGGCGTAAAAGCAGTCGGCGGAACGCATCTGGCGGACGGCTACTTCCGTCCGTACGAGAACATCAGCGTCAGGAGAACAGCAACGTGCAGGATGACGAGCACCAGGTTCATGCCAAGATCCTTCCTTCAATGCCTTCACCCCTACTAAGGCACCGCACGAACGCCTGGTAACAGTCGCGTGCACCGCCGCCTCGGTCGGTAGCGCTCATGATTCCCCTTCTTCCAAGTTCGGCCGTCCGATAACAGTCCACTCTGCGTGGACTATTGCACGGGCCCGCCCGAACAAGTATAGTGTAAGAAGTAAGTTGGGTACTGGGGGTCTTGCCGGTCACGTTTTTTCGGCAAATCTCGCCAAAGGCCAGGAGGGGCTCACGGTTTCGAGGTTGATCGAGGTACGCCATGAGAGCCATGAATTCCGGCCGGGCGTTGCTGCTGGCGGTCTGTCTGACCAGCCTGTGCCGCGGCGCCATCCGGCTGCAAAGCCCCAACGGCGGCGAATCCTTCTCCGCCCAGAGCACGCAACTCATTACCTGGCAGTGTGATACGAGCATTACGCAGGTCGTGATCGAGTTCTCCTATACCGATGGCGTCCTCTGGGAGACCATCGCGCCCGCCGCCCGGTGCGCCAATGGCTGGGGCAGCTACTCGTGGCAAGTCCCGGCCGTCTCGTCGCCGCGCTGCCTGATCCGTATTACCGCGGTCAGCAAGTCCGGCGACCGGGACCAGAGCGACGGGGTCTTCACCGTGTTCCCCTGCGCCCTGCGGATGGATTACGACGGCGACTGCGCCGTTACGTTCGCGGATTTCGCCGCCTTCGCACAGGAATGGCTCCGCTGCGGCGATCCGTACGACCCGCAGTGCCTGGGCAACAGCCCGCCGCGGATCGTGAGCCTGCCGCCGACGCAAGCCTCGTTCGAGCAAGGGTTTACGTACACCGTGCGAGCCGCCGATCCTGATGGCGGCCCTCTCACCTACGCCCTGCTGCAAGCTCCATCGGGTATGGCCATCGACCCTGCTTCCGGCACGATCACCTGGATCCCCGGCGCCGGCCAGGCCGACGCACGGGCTGTCGTCGTCCAGGTCCGCGACGAGTTTGGAGCGGCGGATGTCCAGGCCTTTGCCCTCGAGCCGGACAGCCCCCAGGTGCAGCATCTGTTCACCGGCGCTCCCGTCAACGGTTATCCCAACCTCTTTGAGCGACGGGTTCTGGTCTATACGAATGCGGTCCGCATGGCGCCGCAGCAGTATCGCGACCGGTACATGGCCGGTTACGACCCTGACCCGAGCAACATCATGCAGTCGAATAGCCCGGCCGAGCCCCTCTACTACGAGCCGGCGCTGAACCGGTCCGCCCGTGCCCATGCCCTCGACATGGCTGAAAACGGCTGTTTCGACCATGATAGCTGCGACGGGACCCCGTGGTCCGACCGCATCTGGGGCTTCTATCCCCAGGCCCGCGCGATCGGGGAGAACATCGCCGCCGGCTACCGGACGGCGAAGGACGTTGTCGATGCCTGGCTGTGCGACGAGACGGGCGGCCAGTGCGCCGCCGACGGGAGCTACCAGGCCGGACACAGAACCAATATGCTCGACACGGACCTGAACCTGATCGGCATCGGCTATATGCCGGACGCCTTCAGCAACTGGGGCGGGGGCTACTGGGTCCAGGACCTCGCCTCGAATAACCCGGCGACCAGGCCGCCCATCGTCGCGGCCTGCCACGACTTCCTGCTCGCGGGCAAGACCTCATTCCTGCTGGACTACCGCGACACGACAGGCCGGGCGCCAGCCTCGGTGCAGGTGGTCCTGGGCGGCGTGTCTTACGACATGGCGCTCGATATCGGGTCGGCCGCCGCAGGGATGTACCGCGTGGACCTGCCCAAGGGCACAACCTGCCGCGAGTACTATTTCCTCGCGACGACCGGCGGGGGCGAATCCTGGCGCTGCCCCGGTCCCGGCGTCTTTCTCACCGACGGCGAAGCCGCCTGCGGCGCAGACTACCGCTGAGCTACGTTGGCGGTCAGGGTCCGCCGGTCGGGTGAATATCATCAAGTCCGTCGTCCCACTGGTCGATAGATGTAACCGCGGGGGCTCTCTATACGCAGCGTTTTGGCGTCGGGAAGCCCGGCGGCGTTCGGCCTTCCGTCGTTTGGCGCAAATGCCGGCGGTGGAAAAGGTTAGAACAAACCGGCCTCCGGGCGGTATAAAGGCTTTTGCCGTTGGGCACTGGAAATTGGCCAACCTTGATCGGAGTGCTGTATGAAGATGATTGCTGCTCGGTCGGTCCGCCGTCTTGCCATGGTGGCCGGGTTCGTCGCTGTCTTACTGGTGATTCAGGGGTCGGGCTGCCGGAAAGGGACGCCGGAGCCGAACGCGCCCGCCGGGGCAGGCGCCAGGGTGTCGAAGGACGCTGCGGAGCCGCAGATCGACAGGATCATGGCGATCGTCAATGGCCTGGAAATCACCGAGCGCGAAGTCAAGCAGCGCGTCGACGTCAAGTGGAAGCCCCAATTGGACAAGATGACGGCCCAGGCGCCCCAATTGGCCGCCCAGCAGGAGCGAATTCTCCGAGCCCGCGCCCTGCAGGAGCTGGTCATCGAGCGACTCCTCGAAAACGAGGCGAAACAGGCGGGGATCGAGGTCACCGAAGCGGACCTGGTCGCCGAGATGACCAAGCAGCTCGCGGCCCAGACGCCGCCGATGACGGTCGAAGGATACAAGGCGATTGTCGAGTCCCAGGGCGGGGATTTCGAGGCGATGAAGGGCTTTCTCGCGAAGAACATGAAGTACCACAAACTGCTCGAAGCCAAGGCCGCCGGCAGCATCCAGGTGACCGATGCGGATGCGAAGCAGTATTATGACGAGCATCCCACCGAGTTCCAGGTGCCGGAGAAGGTCCAGGCCAGTCACATCCTGATCTCGACGGAGTCGAGCGATCCGAACGCCGATCCGAACCAGGTGAAGGCCCAAGCCCGGGCGAAGGCCGAGGAGCTGCTCAAACAGATCAAGGAAGGCGCGGACTTTGCGGCGCTGGCCAAGGCGAATTCGAACTGTCCGTCATCGGCTCAGGGCGGCGATCTCGGCCTGTTCAGCCGCGACAGCATGGTCAAGCCCTTCGCGGATGTCGCGTTTGCCCTGAAGATCGGCGAGATCAGCGACCTGGTCGAGACCCAGTTCGGCTATCACATCATCAAGGTGACCGGGCACCAGGACCCGAACACGATCGCGTTCGACCAGGCCAAGACCGGGATCATGGACGACATGAAGACGACGAAGACGCAAGAGGCGTTCCGCACCTATATCGAGTCGCTCCAGAAGACGGCGAAGATCACCTACCCGTCCGGGGAGATTCCGGGGCTTCGTCCGCCGGCCGACGTGCCGCCTGCGGATGCCAACCAGGGATAATGCCAATTACGATCGGGAATATCACGTCTTTGGGTGGCAGCCCCAAGGCCTTCAGCCTTGAAGCTGCCGCCCAGACGGAGTGTTGCCGACGCCTCTTCCTTCTTGTGTTCTTACTGGACTTTTGCAAAATGGCCATTGGGCCTGCTTTAGGAAGGAAGAATCTTGTTCTTCGATTTTTCCTTCCTAAATCCTAACCGCCGTCTAAATAACGAGTTATGTCGATTCTTCAAGGAAATCGAAGAATAAGATTTCCTTGAAGAA
>Ga0172362_10004940_pt1 | contig 11571 bp, 5 predicted proteins | sample LakKivs1_kivu2a2_FD_114534 | JGI IMG/M metagenome (GOLD analysis project Ga0172362, IMG submission 114534) | Sediment microbial communities from Lake Kivu, Rwanda - Sediment s1_kivu2a2 | ecosystem: Environmental > Aquatic > Freshwater > Lake > Sediment | place: Rwanda: Western Province, Lake...
AGTAGCGCTCATTGGCTTTACCAAGATATCATATTCAATATAATTACAGAAAATCCACATTTAAGAGATAAAATCGTATCTATTTTAACATTACAAAATGATAAAAGTTTTACGCTTTTTAATAGTGATTCTGGTGTTTTTCCATTAAATTGTAATGGAACGCCTACAGGCTCTCAATATACAGATTTACCTAGTTGGAAATGCACTAGAATAGTAAATGTTGGCTCATCATCGTTTGAAAGTCCCACCCCAAATTTATACATTGGAAGAGTTAGATTAAGATTTGAAATATTTAACCCATCAAAATAGTAAAACCGGTGTATAATACATAGTACATTTTTTTTGGAGAAATAATAATGGCTCGTTGTGATCGTATTTATTTCGCTGTCCAGCAATTAGCTATTGCAAAAGAAGGCAGCAGCACATATACTGCAGTAAAAGGCGCTCAAACTTTATCATTAGGTTTAGATGTCCCATTGCAGGAAATATTCGAATTAGGTAAATTAGAAGTTTATCAGCAATTAGAAGACTTGCCTGATACTAATGTTACCGTAGACAAAGTTTTAGATGGTAATCCTTTAATTTATCATCTAGCTACACGTGATGCAAGCACCCCAACCTTAGCAGGACGGGCGAATGCTCGATGTTCATTAGCTTTATCAGTTTTTGATTCAACTAATGATGCAGCTAGTGGTGTTCCTGAATATACTGTTCAGATGACTGGCATGTATTATCAAAATATTTCTTATACTTTCAGTGTTGGCGATGCCTTCCGTGAAAGTGTTGGATTTATTGGTAATGATATTTTAGTTTCAAATGATCCTAAGATTCTTAATACTACAGATCAGGCTCGTTCAACTGGTATCACTGTAAATGGTCAGTTCACCGGTGTTCAAGATCCTCCTGATGGTGTTAATCGTAAGCAACATTTAATATTTGCTTATGATGCAGTATCTTTAGATTCTAATGGTCAAGTTGCTGAACCAGATGCTACCATTCTACCAAACATAATTGATGGTATTAGCAATTCTGGAACTAATGAATTCGTAGACAATGCATACAATTCAAACGTACAGAGCATTACAGTATCAGCAAACATAACTCGTGAGCGTACTGATCAATTAGGCACTTTAGAACCTGTTTGTCGATATATCCAGTTCCCAGTAGAAATTACTACTGAGATTCAGGTAGTTCCTCGCTCTCACGGCTTAGTATCTGCTACCGCAAATGGTATTCTTAATACTGGTAACAGCGCTTGTTGGAATGGCGATATGAACTTGAAGAATCATACTATTCGTGTGGCTTCTTGCGAAGGTACTAGAATTTACCTTGGTAAAAAGAATAAACTTCAATCATTGAATTATTCTGGTGGTGATGCTGGTGGTGGTTCAGTTAATGTAAGTTATACTTTTAGAACTTTCAATGACTTTACTGTTATGCATGATGCTGACCCCCACACTTCAGGTGCTACTTGGTGGACTAATAGAGCAAGTTACTTGCTATAATAATGTTTGATGATACTAGGATAAAAAAATATATTTATCGCTTGCTTTCAGGAAAAGCATATATAAAAATAAGCGATGAATTTATAATATATACTCCGCCTTGTGTAGACTTACTGCACCAGGCGGAGTTTTTTTATGAAGAAAAATATTTTGAAGGAATATCTAGTGGCTTTATTACATTAGATGATTCTTATGATATGGCCATATCTAAAAATATTATAACAAAAAAAGAACTAGAAGAAATAGAAGAGCTACCAAATAAAATTGATGATATAAAAGTTGACTATTTTTTTGCTTATCAACAAAAATCTGAATATAGTATGAAAATTTTAAAAAAAACTATAGACGCTTTAAAGAAAAAAAATAATAAACTTTTAAATAAAAAAAATATCTATTATAATACTACAGCAGATTTTTGGGCAGACTATAATACAAAAATATGGATATTATCTCAATGCGTATATTATAAAAATATGTGTAAAATAGATACTGATTCTTATGTTTTTATTAATAAGGTGTATAATAATCTTGAGCAAATACCTTCTGATTTTTATAGAAAAATAGCAAGACATCAAGAATGGTCTTTATACTGGGGTTGTAAAGATAATTTGTTTAATAAATCTAGCGATTTTTTAAATGAAGAACAGATTACTATTATTAATACTTCTAAAATGTTTGATGCTATACAACAAAATCCAAATTGTCCAGATAAAGAAGTTTTAGATAATTCAGATTTGTTAGATGGTTGGTTAATTAATAATAGTAGAAAAAGAGAAGGAGATATAGCTAAAAGAGATATTGATAAACAATTAGATAAATCTGGTATTAAAGGCGGCAATATATTTGTTGTTGCAAAAGATGCTGAGGATGCTAAAAAAATAAATAATATGAACAATCAAGCAAATAAAATGGTTGCTAAAAACTTTTTAGGGAAATTAAATGAAAAGGCAAAGAAATGAAAGATATGCTCAACAAGCTAAGCGCAGTCTTTTAAATTATACAGAAAAACAAGCTGAAACAATTATGATAGGAGCTTTGGCAGCTATAGAAGATAATTTTGGTTTTTTATGGGGCCATGGAAAAGATTATAACGAGTTAACTGACAATCAAAAAAAAATCAGAGATGCTTGGCAAACTACTAGAACAAAAATTTTAGATTTAGGTAATAGCAGAATTTCTTTAATAGAAAAAGAGTTTAGCTATTTTATTATTGAACATGCAAATTTTAGTTATGATTTTAATTTAAGAAAAGAGGATTAATAGGATGAGTATTATTACAAAAACTTTTGAGTTGAATGGCAAGTCTTATAAAGTTATAGAACCAACTATCAATATTGAGAGCGCGGCTAAGAAAATATATATGACTGAGTATAACAAAGCTCTTAAGAATGACAGCGTACCTAGAGATAGGCTAGATGATAAACTTAAAGAACTTGGCTTATTGTCTCAAGAAGATTATGATAAAATGGACAAACTCCGCGATGAAATTGATGAGCTTATCAGACCTTTAAAGACTGGCGGCATTAAACTTAAAGAGATGAAGGAGCGCGCAGAGAAGGCGCAGCTTTTGAGATTGCAGCTTTATGGTTTAATTAATTATAGAACAAAATATGACGATTTAACTGCAGAAAGCGTAGCTGAAGATGCTAAGTTTAATTTTTTGGTTTATTCATGCTTATTTGATACCGAAGGTAAAAAAGTATTTAATACATATCAAGACTGGGAAAACTGTACTGATAGTGAGTTATTAGAAAAGGCTGCCTCATCTATGGTAGAAATATTATATCCAGATAGAGGCAATTTCTTTTCTACTTTACCTGAGAATGAATTCTTAGTTAAATATGGGTTTTATAATAAAGATTTAACGCCTATAGATGCTCCTAAACCAGAAGAGTTTAAACCATTTCTTGATGAAGATGATAAGCCTGTAGTAATTACAGTAGAAACTGTCGCAACTTAGTTATAAAGGTTGTAAAAAATAATGGCCGATTTTAAACTGCGTGGGCAAGTTGAATTAACTTTTAGCCCAAACAAAGGCGTCTCAGCGATAGCCGCTCAAATTCGTAAAGAGTTGGGCGGCTCTATTCCTATTGACTTAGCAGTTAAAGGAGTCAATCAACAATCTATTGATCCTATTAAAAACAAAATAAGAGAGGCTGTTAAAGAGACTGAAAATCTTGGCAAAGGAATGTCTTCTTCTATACAAAGAAATACAAGTAAAAGCATAGAAGAATATAAAAAATTTATAACAAATGTTGAAAAGGAAACAAAAAGATTAGGTAAAACAGTCAATTTATTTGATTCATTTGTTGGAGGAGTTAGCACAAGATTTGCACAGTTTGGTAAATTCGCGATTGCTTCTGCAGGAATTCAAAAAATAGTTCAAGCTATTGATTATGGTTTTGATGCGATTATTAAAATTAATAGCGCTCAAATTAAACTACAACAGATTACAGGAAATACTGCTGCAGAAGTTAATAAATTTTCATCTAGTATTATTCAATTAAGTCGCAATGTTGGTGTTGCATCGACTGATTTACTTGCAGCTTCAGATACTTTAGCGCAGGCTGGTTTTGGATTAAAAACTATTCAAGGATTAATGAAGAGTTTAGCTAATACTCAGTTAGTTCCTACATTCGGTAATTTAGAAAAAACTACTGAAGGCGTTGTGTCTGCTATTGCTCAGTTTAGACTAATTGATGTAGATGGTTCTACTAGAAATGTTGATAAATTTTTAAGTACATTAAATACTTTATCTAAAAAATATGCTGTTGAAGCTGGTAGTATTATCGAAGCCATTAAAGGTGCTGGTGGAGTATTTGCTGCATCAGAGGGTATTTTAAGTGAACGATCTTTAGGACTAGGTCAGTCAGCTAATGCAGACAAAAATTTAGACAGATTAAGAGAATTTGGAGCGATAATAACTAGTCTTCGCAGCACCACGCGGCTTTCTGATAGTGTTATATCTACTGGTTTAAGAACTATTATTAATAGATTACAAGATCCATCTGTTGAAAAAAAATTACAAGAAATATTAGGAGCAAATTTTTCTCTTAGAGACACTAGAGGAGAATTTATTGGTACTTTACAAGCTGCTGAAAAATTAAATTTAGCGCTTCAAGATGTTGGATCTAACACAAGAACTTTTATTGAAGTGGCTAATGCTATTGGCGGTGGAGTAAGACAGGCAAAAATAGCTATACCATTAATTACAACTGTTGCAGATTCATATAAAGCTTTAAGCGAAGCAAGAAAAGGAGATAACTCATTATCTAAAGATGCCGAATTAGCTGCAGAATCTTTATCTGTTAAAATAACAAAAATAGGTCAAGATTTAGCTGCCTTTGGCGTGAAAGTAGCTGAAAGCAGTGGTTTTAAATTAATGTTAGATCAAATAAGAGAAGTTATAAAAGGAGTAACTTTCTTATTAGATACTTTAGGTCCAGGATTACAAGTTGGCGTAGCTGCTGGATTAGGCAGTATTATAGGACCAGGAATATATAACGCCGTACGTGGATCAGTTGCTGGATTAAGTGGAAAAGGTCCAGGATCACTTATTTCTAGAGGTGAACTTGGTATTTTTTCAGGATCGCCAGTACTTGATAAAATAAAAGTTAACAATCCTTATTATGGCGATAGTGCTACAGATGAAGTATATGCTGCTTTAGGAAACAGGCGTAAAGGATTTTCTAAAGGTGGATATGTAAATGCAATGTTAATGCCAGGAGAAATTGTATTTAGTCCAGAAGAAGTAAAGCAAATCGGTTTATCAAATTTAGAAAGATTAAATAGACAAGGATTGCAAGGAGTAGATTCTGTACCAGCTATGTTGCCACATGGCAGCTATGTATTAAATAAAAATTCAACAAGACAAATGGCAGCAGGAGGATTGTATGATGATAATCTTCAACCTTTAATAGACGAAGGCAGATTACCAAAAATTAATGAATTTATACCGACTAAGGATGCTTTAAAATTTTTAACTGGAGTCGGAGTTAAAAGCATGATTGGTAGAAACAGCGAGGTTGATGATAGAAATATACTTAGTCTAAGAACATCAAAAGATCGTAGATTTGTGAATAGTTCTACTCTTGTTCATGAACTAGTACACCATCTTGGTTTAGATTATGAAGCAATACAAGCCAGCGGCAAAAATTTTCCTAAAAATTATGGCAAGCATATGTTTAACTATCTGTCTTCTGGTTCTGAAGTAGATAGAAATTTTGTAAAAGCTAATAATTTAGATTCTGAAAATCCTATCCATTTAAAATTTGCACATTTATTTAAAGCTCAAAGAGGGTATGGATTACTACCTCTTGAAGGGGCCACAGTATTTGCTGAAGAGAATATTTCTTTTAAAGATTTGAAAAAAATATTACCAGACACTAAAATTACTAGTAGTATGGTAAAAGATATAAAACAAGCCTCAAGGAATGCTTTTTTTCAATCTCCATCATTACTAGGGCATTTACATAAATTGAGACAAGAATCTGAACAGTATTTTAGCACCGGAGATAATGATCTTTTTAATAAAATTAAAAGCAAAGATTTATTAGATGCTTATTATGAAAAAACTAAAATATATAATTCATCTTTATCAGATCCAACTCTTTTAAAAAGAAGATCTGCTCTTACAGATTATTTAAAGAGTAGATTGCCAGGGTTCGCTAAAGGTGGTTTCGTAGGCACAGTTCCAGGTTCTGGGAATACAGATAGTTTTCCTACGTATTTATCTAATGGTTCTTATGTATTAAATAAAAAAGCATCAAAGATGCTTAGAAATAATTCTATAAAAAGATATGCTCGTGGAGGTAGAAAACCATATTCTTACAATCCAACAGGAAGTGTATATAGCGATGTTGGCGCCACTTTAGGAATACCTCAATTAATGGCCATTTTTGATGACAGGCTTAAAAAACAAACAGCTGTTCAAAGATCTGGCGGCATAATGTACAATCAAGCAAAAATAAAAGCTGGAAACATAGGTAGTGTTTTACCACATGAAATTGCGCATTTTCTTGGAGTAGATTCGCTTAGTAAGAAATATGGTTCTGTTTTTGAACCAGAAAGACAGGCGTCTAATAAAATAAGTGGAATAAATCAAGACTCTAGGGAAGGGGTAGCACAATTTTTAGGAGAAAATAAAGAGTTTAGAAATTATTTATCAACTTTGTCATCTACAAATAAATTAAGTAAAAAACAAATTGTAGCTTTAAATCAATATTATAGACAAGTAACTTTAAATAGTAATGTTTTAGCCGATCAAGCAAAAAATATTAAAAAACAAATAGGACTTGAAAAAGCTAAAGGAGCTGGCGCGAGTCAACAAAATATATCTGTTTTACAAAAACAATTAGTAGATACTCAAAAAAAATATAATGCAAGTATTAAAAGCGCTGGAGAGAGAGTCAGGAAACTAGCTATAGCTATGAATCCTGCTATAGCAGAAAATTTAGAAAATGTTTTTAATACAGGGAAAAAAATTGTATTACAAGAAGTAGTTAATAGGTCTAAAGTAAAAGTTGAACAAGAACAAGCTAAAAAAACTTTAGATAGGAGAAAAGTTTTAGAAAGGCAAGTGGCGGCCGGTAATACCGCGAGACAAGTATTATCTAGAGTTGGATATAATAAAGTAAGTCCGAGTGCTTTTAGGGGAGTTTTTTCAGATGCATTAAGTCAAGAGAGACAGCAGACATTTAAAAAACTTGCATTAACTGATTACGCTCAACGAACTAAACAAGAATTAGTTAGTTTAAACGTTCCAACCGCGCAATATAAAGAGTTAGAACGAACTAAACAACAATTAGCTTCATTAAAAAAAAGCACTCAAGTAGGAGGTTCATTACGTTTGCAGTTCGGAGCTTTTCCCGGTGTTTCGCTGCCCCCAGCTCCTCCGATTCTTAAAAGTGTTAGGAGACAAGAGCAGAAATTAGAAAAAAGAATTTCGGTACTTCAGAAGGACCTTCCCGAGGAGAAGAGAGATCCTGCAGTTATTAAAAGTATTAGGAGGCAAGAGCAGAAATTAGAAAAAAGATTAAAAGGTTTAACACAACAAATTTCAGCAATCGACCAAGAACAAAGTCGCTTCTCTTCAGCGCGATTTGTTGGCGGGATATTGCAAACTAGAGACGCAATTGCTACAGGGTCTTATGCTAAAGGCCTTTTAAACAAAGAAGATTTTGAAAATCGGTTAAAAACAACAGATAGAGTATCTACTAGCACACAAGTTAGAGAAAGACAAGCAATAAGAGGAGATTTTTTTAAAGCTAGAAATATTGCTGGGCAGAATTTAATCGAAAGAATTAATGCCGGCGGCGGTAATTTAAGTGGAATTAAAGATTTAAATAAATTTTTAGTTTCATTAACCTCAACTTCGAAAGATTTGAGTCTAATCTTTCCTACTTTAGTAAAGGAAGTAAAAGATTATATAAAAATACAAAATACAGCTGCATATAGTCAAAGAGCGTATGTAGAAGCTATAAAAACTAATAAAAATGCTATAGCTCAAGCGGCTGGAGGTTTTACTGGAACTAGCGGGCAATCATTCGTAAGCGCTAATATATTAAATACAATAAAAGAAGATAAAAATAAACCAAAATTTATTAGACCTGATGGTCTTACTCCAGTTCAAGCTGGAAATGCTGCTATTAAAAATTTTGTTTTTGGAGAAAGAGTTGATCCAGAAATAAGTAAAAATGCTAGAATGGCTGCGCAAGAATTACCAGCACTATCAGGTAAAGCAAGAGAAGCCGCTTTACAAGATATAGCTCTTTTTGATCAAAAATCATCACAGATAGAGCAAAAAAGAGCTATAAGGAATCAAAGAATTGGTAGTACGGCGCTAGCTGCTAGTTTAATCGGAACAATGGCTGCAGGTAGCCAAAATAAAAATATAGCAGCAACAGGAAATATAATAGCAAATGCTGGACTAGGAGCTTCAGTAGGAGTAAGTTTTGGCGGAGGCCCTGTTGGAGCAGCAATAGGAGCTGTTGCTGGCGGAGGACTGGCTGGTTTTTCTATGCTTTCACAATATCAAAAAAATGCTGAGGACGAAAGAAAAAATGAAGCCGCAAATACTATAGCTGAAACAGTAAATAAAGGCTTTAAATTTAAAAATGATCCTGGCGCTTATAGAAATATATCTAAGCAAATTGATACTTTTTCAAGAATAGGAAAAACTAGATTCGGAGATAAATATGGGTTATATAGAGGTGATGCTGAAACTGAAAAATCTAGTAGAAAATTTGCTTATAAAAATGCTGGAATAGCTCTTTCAATGATTACAGGAGGAACATCAAATTTATTTTTTGATGCGGATAAAAAAGCAGAAGAGGATTCATATAAAGCTCAAGCTGAAAGAGATAAATTAAATAGAGAAAGAATAGGCGAATATATAAATAAAACAGATGAAGCTCTTCCAAAAATTTTAGAACAAACAGCTCCAGATAGAGCCGAATTAGCCGAATTATCAGTAAGACAAAAAAGAGGAATAACTCAACCTCAATATCAACTCACAAGTAAAGAAGCTGAAAGATTAAAATTATTACAGACAAGATTAAAACCTATAGAGAATTTAGAATTTAATTCTGAATTTTTTGCTGAGATAGGAGAGCAAGGCGTTTCTGATTTTGAGGCATTTACTAGAGATCCTAAAATTAGAAAATTGAGTTTAGATGATCAAATAAAAGAATTTACAAAAAGACAAACTTTGCAAGGAAAAGATAAAAATAAACCAATACCTGTTCAAAATACTTTTGCTGATGCTGCAGATAGAGTAAGAAAAAGACAACAAGATAGAGAAAAATTAATAAATAAAAATTTTGATATAGAAGATGCTTATAAACAAATAGAAAATGAATCAGTAGATATACAAGTTGCATCAAATAGACAAAATATTTTACCTAGATTGCAGGCAATATCAGACACTACTAATTTTAATACTTCTTCATTTTTAGAAGCCGCTGAAGCAAGAAAAAGTGGTAACTTAACCTCTTATGGTAGAGCTACAAATATAGGAATGGTTTTAAATAATAGGCGTGGTTATGATCAAAATACTAGAGAAAAGGCTCAAAAAGATTTAGAAAATATATTTGGAAAAGATAGTAGAATATCTAATATATCTAAAGAAACAAGCGCAATTGAAGATTTTGGCGCAACATTTTCTCAAAATTTTGCTAAACAAATGCAAAGTCCAGATGCTGATGCCACACAAACAGCATCATCTTTATTAAATAATTTTTTAAAAAACTCTAATCTTGAAAACACAGATACTGGAAAAGTACTAAAACAAAAATTTGACAAAACTATATTAGCAGACAATCAAGCAATGCTTGGGTCTGAAGAAAATATAAAGTCAAAACTGCGCTCTGGTGATTTCCAGTCATTAATTAATGATACGATTGCAGAAGGAAAAAATATTGTTTCGCAAGGTGCTGAAGCTTCTGATCAATTAACTGGCCAAAGAATAAATTTATTAAATCAATATTCTGATGCCAAATTAACAGAAAGAAGGAATAGATTTATCCCTATACAACAATCTGCTGAATTTAGAGATCAGTTTGAAGCTTTAAGTGGAGCTAGTAGTGTAGATTTGGCAGCCAGACAAGCTGATTTAAAAAAACAAGAAGTTAGAAATTTAGTAGGTACAGGAATTGGTGGAGATTATTCAGTTCAAGAATTAATAGACAAAAGAAGTAAGCTTGGGGCTAGAAGAGATGAATTAGATATAAATAATAAAAATGCCCAACAAGAAATGGCAAATCTTACAACTGAGATAAAAGCAGTTGATGAAGCTATGGGTATTTTAAGTTCAGATACTACTAGAGCAGCTTTAGCTTTAAGTAAATTTGAAGAAGCTACAAAAAAAAGGAATGTTGATAAACAAAATGCTTTAAGTTTTGCTCTCGGTTCTGATGAGCAGCGGGAAGGTTTGATTAGAAGGAAACAAGCTTTAAAGGCATTAGAGACTGGAAATATAAATTATGGACAATTAACAGAGGAAGAAAGAGCAGATTTATCATCAGCTATCGAAAATGAAAGACAAAGAGATCCAAAAAAGGCTGAAGAATTAGAGAAAAAAGTTTTACTTGGAATGGATGCTGCAAGAGGAAATACTCTTTTACAACAATTTAAAGCTGGAGGCAATATAGCTAATATAAGCGAAATTGATAGAGGAGAAATACAAAAAAGACTTAATGACGAATTAAAAATTGCAGAGCAAGGTGGAAAATCTAAAGATATTAGACGCGCAAAAAAAAACTTAGATAGATTTGGAAAATCTATAGATCAACTTGGAATACTTGGTGGAGTAGATACCAGCGGCTCTGAAGATTTTGCCGGTAATAAAATTGCTGATTTAGCTAAAACTCAACAAGAATTTGCTGCAACAGCTCCTCAAAAAGCTGAATTAGATCAAGCGCTAAAAACAAAAGAAGAAGCTGCTCAATATTTTAATGATCAAGATAAACAAATTATAACAGATATATCAAATGCTTTTAATAGTTTAAATGAAAGTATAAAACAATTAGGGCAGATTGATTTTGGAAGCATAAATTTTGATCCAGCAATACAAGCGGCACAAACTTTTGAAAAAGCTGCAAATTTATTATCATCTGCAAAAGTCAATATAGAAGGTAATGTAACTGTTACAGGAGCTGTAACTGGAGGAGGATCTGGAGGAGCTAATGATACTGTATTAGCAAGTGTTCAAAGTGTTGTAGATAAAGCATTGACTGATTTTGCAACAGCAAACAATATGAATTATTCAAAATTGAGTTAAGGATTTAAAATGCCAATAGAAAATCAAGATGTAATATTATATTATAATGGATCTGCTGTAACACCAAGTCCATTAATAACATCTATAGTAAAACAAATATCTAGAACACAATCAGGATTACAACTTGGTTGCTCATATACTATTTCTTTACAAGGTTTAATATTAAGACCTGATCCAACAGCTTTTCCACCATTAAATGTTGATACCGCTGCTGGTATATCTAATATTTTATTAGCTAAAAAAGATTTATTAGATATTTTTAATTGTGATGGTGATTTAATTATAAAA
>Ga0172362_10004941_pt1 | contig 11570 bp, 10 predicted proteins | sample LakKivs1_kivu2a2_FD_114534 | JGI IMG/M metagenome (GOLD analysis project Ga0172362, IMG submission 114534) | Sediment microbial communities from Lake Kivu, Rwanda - Sediment s1_kivu2a2 | ecosystem: Environmental > Aquatic > Freshwater > Lake > Sediment | place: Rwanda: Western Province, Lake...
TCCCGCAGTTCTGGCAGGTGCTTCGGAAAGTGACTTCCCCACATGTGCTACACCGACGCCTTGCGATCTCCACATGAAGAGTGCCCTTGGCAACCGCTGTTACGATGTTCCTTTGACTACCCCCAGCGAGCCCCACGGGAAAGAGGACGTGAACCGGAGGAGACATGTCCCTCCTCTTAGCCTTCTCCGGCCGCCCCATCCTCGCTCCGACAAAGGTCAGCGCCTTTTCCCTAAGGGGAATAGAGGAGAAGGAGGAGAGCGTCTCCACAGTGGATCTCTGTCTGCTTAGTTGAGTATTTGATTCGTCCGCGCGTAAAAGAGTTCTCAAGATTATGCCGTCTTCACTAAGGTATATCTCGTCTCTGCCAAGGGTATGGGGGACACATAGCCTCTCCAAGAGTCGCTTTACTTCAGCCGTGTAAGGGATCTTGACTATCTGTTCACCGTCCTCCCCTTCAGCAACCCTGCTCTTGACTAAGGCTCTCTGAAGAACCTGCAACTCCTCAAAATCGATATTACACCAGAAGTACGTGAAAAAGGGATGTAGAGGAACCTCAAGTTTCCTTGAGATTGCCAGCGCCTCTTCGGCAGTAGGCCTAAGATGGAGGGGATCTCGCATCATCAACTGGAACCGGGAAGGGTCGATGCCTACAGTCTCAGCCGCTCCCTCAACCATCCCACCGTAAGTTGTCAAGATCTTCTCTCTAAGTTCCTGGGCCCACCACTCCTCCGTATAACCAGAAGGCGCTAGTGATTTATTGTTCTCTAGGAACTCCCCGAAGGCCACTAAGAGATCGCCTAGGAAAAGTATCTCCGAGATCTGACTATTTTTGGCGACGGCCTCTTCATATTTTTCGATACGTGTTACAGACCCGTCGATCATCTTCACAACGGGAGGCTCTAAGGTATCGACAGGTAACACGATACATCCTTTTCCAGGTCCTTCGATCCGCATCTGAGTCCCTGAAGCCAGAAAGCCGCCGAGTACCTTCATGGTCGCTGGGTGAATTCCCAGCGCCGCCAAGCCGGTGTTGCGGGAACGGCCATACCTTAGGCGGAAACCTCCTCGCCTCGAAGGAAAGGCGAAGATCGGTCGGCCCGCAATGATATCCTCCATATAGGCCGAGTCGTTGCCATTCTCGTCCCGTCTCTCGTGCTTCAGTTTCCTTAGCCAGTCCCACCCCGTGATTCCTTTCTCTTCGACTATTCTCAGGACCTTCTGCGACCGCCCAACTATTCCGTCATTGACGACCCTAAGGCCTCCTGCCCTTATCCTGTTAGTCTCGATACGAGGGAGATTCCTGTAGGAGGAGACCTCCACGCGATCGGTCTCCGTACCCGTCGCCTCAACCGGCAGGTTCTGGAGTGCAAAGACAAGATTCTCGTCAGATATGTGGTATTGAAACCGCGAGACCTCACGCTCGTAGAGGCGAAGCTCTTCCAAGAATCTACGAATCTCGGCATCAATAGGCTTGTATGACTCCAGCCCAAGGATCCTACGAACGTAGTCGGCCACGACCAAGGTTAAGGCCTGCTCGGTTCCGCCAGCTGACCTTATCGGCCCAGCGAAGTACACTGCCAAGTAGCGGGTACGGTCCAGATTCTCCTTGATGCGTACATGGGCTATTCCCTGTATAGGCGCGGCCGTTATGCCACCGGTCATAATAGCTAAGGCTGTCCTAATTGCCTGCTCCGCTGCTCCTTCCGGCTCCGTGTGGCCAAACTTTGCGTGAACGACATCAGAAGCCACTACGAAGGCCATCTCGTATTTGTCCATCTTCGCCGCCACGAGTTCTCGGATCCTGTCAGCAACTCCCTTAGGACCTACGAGCCCTTCCACCATCTCCGCGAGGTCCCTAGCCACATATGGCTCGGGCTCTAAGACGGGATCCAGCCCCCTTGATCTAGCCTGCCGAGCAATCTCGTAGAGGGATGAAAGACCCTCCTCAAGAGTCATCAGATATCTAGTGCAGTCGTCCGTCGCCACAAGTTGCAAGATAAGTCTCCGACAGACTCTAGACTCCTGAGGATAAATGGGTTATCTCAAACTCTGGGAGGAGTCAAGACCACACGATAGTCTTCTCGATACTTGCTATCTGACGCCTGATCCCTTAATGCCCTCAATGATCCTCCTCACCGTCTCCCCTGAAGGGTCTTCTTCGCCTATCGTGCCTGTAACAATTATGGATGCCCCAGCCTTTACTATTCTAGCCGCATCTTCAGGCGTCCTTATTCCGCCCCCTACGATTATCGGGATATCTACCATGCTGGCAACGTGTCTAACCATGTCTGGGGGTACTGATGTCTCTGCCCCGGATCCGGCCTCAAGATAGACGAAACGCATACCAATGTATTGCGCGGCAAGAGCATAGAGGGCCGCCACCTCCGGCTTCTTAAAAGGTATCCCATGAGCCTGTCCGATATAGGCGGCTGTGCTACCCTCACCCACGATTATATATCCCATAGGTATAGCTTCAAGACCATACCTCTTAATGATCGGGGCCCCCAAGGCTTGGTATCCCGTAATGAACATGGGGTTATTGGAATTCAATAGAGACATGAACCAGATAGCATCTGCGTAACGGCTTATTGCTGTGACATTGTTGGGGAAGAGGACGACAGGGAAATTCACCCTCTCCTTCAGTGCCTTGACTACTTCGTCCAACTGGGACGTTGAAGCTAGGGTCGAGCCCCCCACCATCACACCCGTAGTACCCGCCGCAGCCAAGACCTTAGAAAGCTCCGCCACATCCTTGAGCGAAACCTCCTCAGGATCAATTAAGGTGAGGTGAATAGCTCCCTCTTCTCTTATCCTGTCAAGGAGGAGTCGTTCAACCTTTCCCAGAGCATTCAAGTCAGTTTCCCTGAGTGATACATGTCAGCGAACTTACAGTAGGCGTCCACCGCTTGTTCAGCGGTTGATGTCGGGACGTTTGCCGAGAGGCCACATTTTTCGTTACCGCACATCACGGAGGCCATGTGATTTTCCCGTGATATCACGACCTTCACGGAATTCTCACCGCATTTTGGGCATGAAAAGACCTTCGGCAAAGTCTTCCTAGGAACCTTGACTACTTTCTTTCTCCTTCTACCCAACTTCCATACCTAGACAGCGTCTCATTATATGTCCTACCCTATTTGCTTTGCGCGTTACGCGACACTCATAGAGAATCATGACGCGCTCCATTTATAGCGGCCGTTCCTGAGAAAAGTTGACCAAACAGTCCAGAAAAATGGAGCCCCTGATAGTATAAGCCTCCCTCTCTACCCTCGCGCCCCAACCGCAAGCTTTAACACGTTGTATACAAATCTGTATCCGTTTGAAGTGTGGCTTTCTTGCAGATTTCTAGCGAGATCGAGCTTGTCCGAAAGAAGATAAAAAGCCTATTTCAAGATCCTCTGTGCAAAATATTGATGGAAAAATCCTTTTTCACGGAAATACAGCTAGAAACTCTTCTGATCGACTATCTAACACATCAAACGATCGAACCCAACATCACCCAAACTTCCAAAGCTCAAGCGAGGCAGAGAGCAAAGGGAAAGTCCAGAGGATCCTACAATCGAGTCCTACGACAATCACGAACAAAGCTGGAGAAAACCCTGTACTCGATGTTACTCCTCGGATACTTGGGAATAATCGGCGATCCCCGATGCTCAACGTTCATTGAAATATCACAGAGAATGAATGAATACCTCGAAGTGTACCGTTCTCGGGCAATAGAGACAACTAAAACGCCAACACAAAGAAAAACGGCCAAAGAAAGCGCTGAAATGGAAACAGAGCTCAGAAAGCAGCTCTACCAAATACTATCTGGGACAAATCCGTGACATCGTGATATCACTACATAACCACAAATCATGAATAATCGTGATATCTCCGTGACATCACAAAACCAAGTACGTCGCCTTTAACACAAGACGACGTAAAAGGCCCGAATCTCAGGTCACATCTACTGATAGCGCTGCTTCTGGCGCCTCAGTCCGTGATATAAAAACAATCTCCGAGATCGTACCTCATCACGAATGAATCACATGTGATTCGCATGATTGGGAAAGAATGTACTATGATTTGAATGATGGAAAGATTTATGTGATATCACGTGACATCGTCTTTAGAAGGGCAGTGATAGTGTGACATCACAAGTAGGTTTTGTGATTGTGGACGATCTGAAGAGGCTTAGGCGCGCCGCAGGATTAACTCAGAAGCAACTCGCGGAGAGAGCAGGGGTGAGCCAATCGTTGATTGCTCGAATAGAACGCGGAACTGTTGATCCCAGATTTTCGACTGTCAGAAGAATCGTCGCGGCCCTAACTCCTGTGAAAAGTGCTCGAACGGCTAGGGAGATCATGTCCTCTCCTGTGGAAGGTATCGGTTCCAGAGACTCCGTCAGGATGGCTGTTGATAAGATGAAGAGAACTAGTTTCTCGCAACTGCCCGTCTTAATGGATCAGAGGCTTGTTGGAAGTGTCCACGAATCTACGATCTTGGATAGAATTGCTAGGAGCAACAATCCAGAGCGCGTCCTCTCCAGCATAGTTTACAACATAATGGACAAGCCCTTCCGTACAGTAGCTCCTAATGAGAGCATTGAGAAGATCGTAGATTTATTGTCTTCGGGTGAGCCTGCTCTTCTAGTTGTGGAAAATGGCTCTTTGCTGGGGATAATTACAAAGATTGATGTTCTAGCCGCAAGGGCGGGTCAGCTATAGGGGGTGAAGAAGTGTTGTCAGATCTCACTCTGACCTTGGCGATCTCCCTCCTATGGTTATCAACCCTCGCCTTCATCGTGTTCTACCTCTGGCGCCTCAGGGCTGTTACCAAGGAGTATATGGAAGCCCGGGGGATAGTTGAGGGCATCGTCACGACTTTCAAGAGAAGATATGATCAGTTGTCGACGGGTATGCAGCAACTTAGGACTCAAGTTTCATCAACCCAATTGAAGACCCAAGAGATGGTCGATGCTGCCGCCCACCTAAGTAGACGTGTGGAGGATACATTGGCGTTTCTGGAAAAGGCTAAGACAGGAGACAAGGGACTCATGCAGAGTGTTACAGCGCTACAGGAGGATGTTAAACAATTGAGGGAGATGCAGAAGAATATTCAGTCCAAACTCTCCTCAATCTCCAACCCGACTCCAGCACCGAGTTCCCGATCAGAGATAAGCAAGGCGGATTCAGCGATGAGCATCGACTCAAAGTTAACCGATACTGAGAATATAGTTCTGCAATTTCTCATCACAGAAGGTCCTAAGACCGCTAGGCAGGTCGAGGCTAAGATAGGTAGAACCCGCGAACACACGGCTAGACTCATGAAGAAGCTGTGGGAAGAAGGTTATATCGAAAGGGAAACGCATAAGATACCCTTCACGTATAGAGTCGCAGGAGCTCTACGCAACCTAGAGAAGCCCTCCACTTAGGTGATCTCCCTCAACTCCTTCCCTCGGCAGGACGACGCTTCTCTTTCTAACCTCATCAACTCTTCGTAGCCTGTAGCGCCTTGTCGCGACTCCTCCTGATTTTGAGATCATGCCACGGTCTACGAGGCGTGCTAGATAGGTGGATACTGTGCTGAGGTTTATTGGTTCGTCGTAGAGGTCCTCATATGTCACCATAACGTCTTGGGATGTGAACCATCCCGCGGGGAACCTTCTTTGGAGCAATAGTTGGACCTTCTCGAATTTTGACATCTCTTCAGGATTCGGCGCCTGCTCCTCCGCGTTAGTTGTATCCAGTAGTTGAAGTATATCCATCAGGTGTAAAATACGATCTCTACTCATGCTCCCTTCTAGGGTGATGGTAATTTTCTCCCTATCGCCGTCTGCTATCTCTATCTTGACTCGCTTCCTCAGGGTGTCCACCGGAGGATAATACTTCACACTTCACAGTTTAAAACATTAACGTGCGAAAGAGTGAACCTGTAAATTTGTGATGACCCAGACCGCATTGAGAATAGAAAAATGCAGTAAATAAGTTAATAATTACGAGTTCACATACGCCGCTACGGGGAGGTCTCAGGGCCAAGGGCCTAATTGATGCCTGTCCAGTGGAAAAGAAGGGGTATAATAATTTCCACTCGAACAACGCCCAAATATTATCTATTGAACAAAAAGAACCGGAAACTGGTCTTCTTTCTCCAGCCTCCTTCACAACACTTCACAGATATTTTCCCCCTCCCCCGTAGTTCCACTGGAAGAGATTAGCAGATGATCAAGACAAATTACTCTACTAGTTTCGAGTAGGAGAATTACTTCAAGAGACCATCAACGTAAAAAGCTAAGGCCCGATTACTTCTGGGGGAATGTTCTATTAGAAAATTAAATATTCTCAAAAATGGGGGCTTTTCCTCCAAAGGAAATTTAGGGGTGGGGGATTTCATCGAGTCTATCCCATCTATGCGCGCCCTTTTTATTCTGTGAAAGCAGTTAGAATCGTCCGGGGCGTGGAGGGGAAGTGGCGGCCGATGAAATTATAGACGAAATATTCAATTCCTATCTCTCTCGCCCAAGAATATTCACCAATCGAGACGCCCTGAGAATAGACTATGTCCCTGAACGACTTCCACATCGAGAGGAACAACTTCGAATAGTTGCAGGTGTCTTGGCCCCCTTCCTACAAGGTTATAGGGGCTCAAATCTGTTCGTTTATGGTCAAACCGGGACGGGAAAGACGGCGGTTGTTAGGTTTGTCTTGGATAGGCTTCAGAATCGTTCTGAAGAGCGAGGGTCCATGGCAAAGACATGTTACGTGAATTGTAGATTGGTGGGGACAGAGTATCGGGTTCTTGCGAGTCTGGGGCAAGACTTGGGCGTGGATGTACCCTTCACAGGTTTGGCAACGACAGAGGTCTTGGATCGTTTCAAACAGGCCCTGAGTTCAAGGAGGATACTCCTAATAGTTGCGTTGGATGAGATTGACGCTCTTGTGAAGGAGTATGGGGACGCTCTCCTGTATCAACTCACTAGACTCAACGAGAGTCTAAATTATGGTCGCGTATCGATTATTGGCATATCGAATGATCTCCGTTTCAAGGAAAGGCTGGACCCCCGAGTTCTCAGTAGTCTCAGTGAAGAGGAGGTGGTATTCAGACCGTACACCGCCCTTGAGATCCGAGACATACTCTTAGAAAGGGCAGCCGTGGCCTTCCAGAAGGGTGTGTTGGATGATTCGGCGTTGGCCTTGTGTGCGGCCGAGGCGGCGAAGGAACATGGGGATGCTAGGAGGGCCCTCGACCTGCTACGGGTGGCCGGTGAGGTGGCTGAGAGAGAGGCGAGTAGGACTGTGAAGGATATTCACGTTGTGATGGCCCAGAAGAGAATAGAGACGGATAGGGTCTCCACGGTTCTTCACTCCATGCCGTTACACTCCAAGCTAATCCTGTGCGGTACCTACCTCCTCTCGACCCTCGGCGGCCAAGGGACTGTAACAGGCGACATCTACGAGGTATACAAAGAGTTGTGTGCTCAGTCGAAGACTGACTCTTTGACCCAGAGGAGGGTTAGTGGCCTGATCAACGAGCTGGATGTTCTAGGCCTTCTAAGTACACAACTGGTAAGCTTGGGCCGCTACGGGAGAACGAAGAGGATCAGCTTGGGTATTCCCGCAGAGTTCATCAGACAAATGTATAGTGACGACCCGTGGATTAGTCCCTTACTGAATTATGTCCCACTTTCAATTCGGAAAGGTGCTCACTAACAAAACTACTTCTATATCCGAGTCAAGGTATCTTAGACGCTGAATCCACTGAGACGCTTGTAAATATCGGCGGTTCGAGGCTAACGAAAGGTCCGACAAATTAAAGGGGTCGAGATTATTGCCTCCCCACAGAGATAGCGTGTCAACTCAAGTCCAGTCCAAAAAGATGCAGTAACTCTTCCTTTAGTGTATTGAGATGCAGCATAGGGTGTTCGAAAGCATAGAATTAAGTTACATAGACCCTTATCATGACTCGAACAGGGAAACTATGGGGCTTAGCGGTTTTGCCCCTGGACACTGTAGACAAAAATAGGTTAGAGGCGGAGTTAGTGGGGAATACACTCCGCGTCTACTGGTACCTCCTAGGTAAGGGACGGAACCAGAGTGGGGTGAGGGAGGTCCAGAGAGCTATGAACTTCTCTAGCCCTAGTTCTGCGAGCTACCATCTCGAGAAGCTTAGAGAACTAGGTTTATTGAATAAGAATCTCATAGGCAACTACACCGTCATCAGAATAGTTAAGGTAGGCATCCTAAACGCCTTCATCTTCGTGGGAGGATGTCCGATCCCAAAGCACCTCCTCTACGCGATGGCAACTACGGCATTGATCCTTTTCTTCGTTTTATCGTTCCTAGACGTGATCTCTTGGATGGCTATAGCTTCATTGCTACCTGGAGTCATGGCGGCAGTGATATTTTGGTGTGAGACGATCATGGTCTGGAGACGGAGGCCTAAATCAAAGTGAGGCGTTCGAGGACCTTGGATTAATGTTCGAAAATGTAGGATAAAATGTCTCCTGCTCCCATATGAGGTGGGGAGAAATGCGAATACAACTACGTGGATTTGCGGTCGTCCTCCTCATACTCCTGTCGCTACTTGTAACCGAAGCTACTGCACAGTCTTTTGAGACGCCGGATACCAAAGTCAGAGGGGTTGTCAGAAGCGTTCAACGCGAATATACGAACGTCCTAAATAAGAAGAGCTATTACCTGACCGCGTGGGTCAAGGTCCAAATTACCGAAATAATCGAGAAGGGCAGCAACATTCCTTATGAAAGCGACTTCGTCCAGTTGGGGCCAACAGTCGATATAGGATATAACTCCTCTCAGTGGCCTGATGTCAGAGTTGACGACCTCGTAGAGGTATACGGCTTATGGGTCGCGATACCCTTCGATCCGACCTCCCAGATGATCCGCGTCGATGATGCTCTCCCCGGTAGCTACCTCAAAGTTATCGGGGTCTACGACCTTAGTAAGGTTCTCCAAGCTCCTCCAAACGTTCAACTAATAGAAACTGGAAAGGAGTATGCCAACGGTTCTATCTCTCAAGACGGTGTGGATGTCTGGTACACGTGGATAAACTCGTCGGGCACTCAGGTCGCGTTCTTCACTTACTACTCCACGATCTATAACTCCCCCATAATGGCCTTCCTCGGGCAGCACTACACTACGGCTGATGGGCTGGAGGTCTTCATGGGGAACACCCTACTACTCATGGAGGCTTACAGGGACGCAAATGGGAACGGCGTCCCAGACATGGATTTAACCAGTGGAACAGGTGAGATAGAGTACTTCCTACTCGTCAATAGCTCTCTCCATTTTACTCCTATACCTCTTGAGAAGAGGATTGTGGGGGGTGCCCCGCACTATAGTTGGGGTATTAGGCACGAGGGAATAGATGGCTTTCTCCTCTACCCTAAGGATCGTATCGTGAATGGGTTCTCGACGAATCTCGGAGCGAAGGTCTACATAGACCACTTAGCCTTCACTTACGACTATTACGTTCAGGAGAACGTCTCATACATTAAGACTGGTATTGACGCTGGGGCAATCACCGAAGTAATGCCCCAAGTCGGCGCAGATGTTTCCTTAAGTGGGCTAAGCCTCTCCCTCCTCTATGGAACTACGGCCATCTCCTCCAAGCCGTACACGGTTCTGGTGAATGGTCAGCCCTACAACTCGACCATCGTCAAGGAACCATCTGTCTTAGCTGGTCGCGTCGAGGTAGTAATCTCCGACGCGAAGGCCTATGAGTTCCTCTTCGATGAGAACTACACGTTGCATAGGGACTCAATGGCTGAGAGTTTTAAGTCGAAGGCCGTCGCCTCAGCAACTGAGAGTGTACCACCTAACGCTCGTAACTACCTCTCTCCAGACTGGATCCGAGGCTGGCTTGGAAGATACTTGTCAGACGTGTTCCCCCAGATCAAGTCGATGCTTGGTGACCTCAGCTTGGACTACGATACATCAAGTTTCGTCTACAGGATCTGCTACCCTATATGGGATGGGCAGAGCATCGAACATGACCCGACCTATGTGGCATACCTAACGACCAAGCCTGTAGACTACGGTCCCGGAGGGCCTCAGGCTCCAAGTCTTCCCTTTGAACAATTGGCTGTGGCCTTGATAGGTTTGGCGGTTCTAACTATAGCACTACTAGAGCTCCAGAGGACGAGGCGGCTCATGAAGGTTAACCCATTCCCTTTACAGGTTTAGAGAGACAGAAATGCATGATCATTAAAGGCATGGCACGAGTAAACTACATTGGAATCATAGCCAGTATAGTCACGTTTACGTCGCTCCTCCTACCGTGGTGGTCTATAAGGGCCTCTGGCGTAAGCATAGACGTCTATCCCTTCGGTGTAAAAGCTTTGAACATACCCACCTACGATTCTGACTGGGTTGTCAGTCGCATCCTCGCCTTAGATGGAACCCTTTTGTTCATCACTTTGCTAGGAGTTATCTCAGGAGTTCTGGCGGTCGTTGGAAGCCTAAAGCTCCGACCTCTACTAGCTGCCCCAACCGCCCTGAATCTCGTGGCCGCTTTCCTATTCTATCGTCTGATGCACTCAACCTTGGGTAGATTGGCACTTTCGTACAGTAGTGGGACGAATCTGATTCCTGTTCCGGGGGAGCCTTGGGGCTTCGTCTGGGGCATAGGCCTATGCGCCCTCGCAGGACTGGTTTCACCAACTCCCCTGATCTTGTTTTATTGGAAGAGGTATAAATGACCGAAACGTGCTGACAAGAATCTACAGGGTATACTTGGTTAAATGAATCAGGCGATGATTAGAAACAGAGTTTGAGAAGGTTTTCGTTTCTTATCGCAACGATGCTGTCTGTGTTGTTTGAGGCCCTAGAACAATCAACTGGTTCCTACTACTAGTTTTCCAGAATATGCCGTCATGAGGTAGTGAAGTCGGGAGAAATATTGAGAACATTTTTTGAAGTGATCTAGCTAACTAGGGAATTTGAGTGACAGAACCGCAAGGTTCTTGAGGTTAACTACTGGTGCCACCCCTGGAGTGGGGACTAACCCCATTCTTTCTTGATACTCTGTCTGGGCCTGCCAGGTGCCCGAGTTCAGGAGCAAGGTCCCACGGTACATCTCATATCCTGCGATATGGACGTGACCGCAGTGCAGTATGTCAGGAGGCTTATCTATTACCAAGTGGTCATGGACCTGTGATATTATTGGCGTTCGAGCGCCGTAGGTAGGAGCCAAATGCCTTGCCCTAAGCAAGGAACGCATCGTCACGTTAATGGTCTCGTTGAGGTTCTGGTAAGTTACACCGGGCACCGTTCCCACGATATCGTCGAGGCTACGACCGTGGTAGATTAAAATCTCGACCCCGTGTAGGCGTACCCTCGCAGGGTCCCCTAGATTGGTCACATTTGGGCGGTCAAGTAACGGTCCCGCATATTTCTTAGAGATCGCGGGCTGTGGAAGTGCTTGGAGTGTGGCGTCGTGGTTGCCCGGAATCAGGATAATGTCGATGTGCTCGGGGATTTCTGATAGGATTTTGGCTGCCTCGGCATATTGTTGATAGATGTCTGTTATTGCGAGTTCTCTTTCTTGGCCCGGGTAGATCCCTATCCCA
>Ga0172362_10004942_pt1 | contig 11567 bp, 28 predicted proteins | sample LakKivs1_kivu2a2_FD_114534 | JGI IMG/M metagenome (GOLD analysis project Ga0172362, IMG submission 114534) | Sediment microbial communities from Lake Kivu, Rwanda - Sediment s1_kivu2a2 | ecosystem: Environmental > Aquatic > Freshwater > Lake > Sediment | place: Rwanda: Western Province, Lake...
ACATCGGCTATGTGTACAAATTCCGTAATGCGGACTACTCCCATGTCCCTATTCAGAAATGGATACAGGAAGACTGGGTGGAGTTCCGGGAAGTCACCACAATAACACCGCCCGGCGAATAGAGGATGATGTAAAGGGCATACCGCCGTCCTCATCAGCCCGCAAAGAAATGGAAGGCTGGTATACAGCAGCCATCTGGTTGGGAAAAGACCTTCGCGCTTATCAACACACCTTCAAATAAAGGATTGAATATGATACCTAAAGGTAAAAACTGGAAACTCCTCGGCCACGCTGCGGTTGACAGCGGGCAGCTCATGGTTTGTGATCCCTGTTACATCGAGAGTGAATGGAAACCGGGTACGGCACCGCAAGGCCATCCCGCCTACGTCCTTACCGCAGAAGGTAAAAAGCGTTTCCCGAAAGCAGGCCCAGATTGGTCATGGCGTTATAACTACGCCGGGACTACATACGACAGCCCGCAAGAACTTTTGGACGGCCTTTCAATCAATGAGGCACGGGATCAGAAATTGATAAAGGAAGTCCCTAACCCCAAGTCAAATGAGTTCAGCTACAAGGGTGCCTGTTCCCTTACCGTTTCAGAGGAACGTTCCGGAGAAATGACTTTCAAGAAAGGACATACCGGAGCCGGTGTTGCATTTTCCTCGGGGTACGGGGATGGGTACTATGCGGTGTGGGGAAAGTTCAACAACGAGAACCATATCATCGAAATCCGTGTTCTGATGGGGTAATATGAAATACGAATACGTCACCAACTGCATGGCCTCAACCTTTGAGGCCATCTCCTCTATGGTTGACACAGCCCGCAAGATCACCTACGAAACCTTCCGGCGGTACGTTGATATAAAGGGGCTGGAGGAGATGCTCGGATATGCGGGCAGCCCGCTACGAATCAAAGATGACTATGCAGTGTCCTTTTACCGCAGCAAGTACAAAGGCACCACCTGCGTATATGTATGCTGGTCAGCAATCGAATACATCTTCTGTCCATAAGGAGTACACCATGAAGAAAGATTATATCAGTCTCAAGGTTGATGATGACGGTGACGCCCAACTGAGGAATGTAACTCAGGAGGAGAAGGACAGACTCGAAGCCGCGTCCTTCGGCGGGGACGGCAACCTTTATTTTGATTCCGTGCTGGATGTGTGGGACGAACTCTCCAACTACGGCTTTGAAGATGAGGAGATCGCCAAAGCTCTTCAGGCTCTTGAAACCAGCGATGAGGTAACTGTATGAAGCCCAAGTGTGCCATCTGCGGAAAAGAAGGCCGGGTAGTTAAACTCCCGCATGGTACGATCAACATCTGCTATGATGACCGTTGCCTCAAACGGTTCATAATTTTAATAACAGATGCAGTCCCGATTCTGTGGTATGCCCCCGCTGACTTGTCTGAACATGAATCTGCCCATGAGGATGTAATTAAATATGCAACGAAGCCTGAGTACATATTAGATAATGGTGCACGTATGGCAGAGTTGATATGGGACGACATTAGAGAAACATTCCACGAAACATTCCACGAAGCCCTCAGTTATATCGGACGCGATCTGGAAAAACAGTTCATACAGGAAACCGACCTCAAGAAACTGATCCCGTATATCGGTGAATTCAAACATGATGAAGCCAATGAGGAACTGGAGAAGCGCCTCAAAGGAGAGTAACGTATGGCAAACTGGTGCTGCATTGACCTTACGCTCCAAGGGGCAGAAGAAGACCTCGACAAATTCATTGAGGAGAATAAAAGCACAGAAGACTGCCTGACCTTCCATGCAGCCGACCCTGATCCGAACCACTGGGGTACACGGGATGCCGTCGACCCCCAACTCGGATACGTCAGCAACTGTGAAGTCAAGTATCGGTTCAGCACCGCATGGACACCCCCGCTCAACTGGCTCACCATCGTCGGGGTAAAGTATCCCACGATCACCTTTGATATGGTGTTTGAAGAACCAGGCAACCAGGTTTTCGGTCACGCCCGGTTTGTTGAAGGAGCTTACTCCGAAGAACTGATGGAAGCGTTCGACTACTATCTCAAATACTACCCGGACTTCGCAGCCAAACTGGAAACGATCCAGAAGTCTCCCTACCAAGAGTTTGTCAAACGATACTCCGACCCGGAACTGGACGGACAGTTTGAAGAAACCCCTTTCTGCTACCTTGAGGAGCTGATCGTAAAGCGAATCAAGGATCGTGACCTTCCACTCTTCATTACCCGCACATGGGATACGTGTGATGCGGAAGAACTCTATCTCCAACGAACAACCGGGATAGGTACTAAACTTGATTTCTCAGAGGAGGAAGCATGAGCATAACCCTCAGAAATAAAAAACTCTGGCTGCGGCTTGGCGAGAATGCCGGGTACGATTGGTTCGAGGAGCTGGATGAACTTGTCGATACCCTTAAAGCAGCCTCTGTTGACAGTGGCCTTACCCGTTGCGTGGGAACGGGATGCTACCGGGAAACCCATTTACCAAGAGGTGTAATATGAAAGTGAAACGCTGGATTCGCTCTGGAGAACTCGACCCTGCAATGACAACTCAGGAAGAGATCATAGAGGCGTGCGGAAACATCCTCGATCACAACTGCGCCTATGACCTGCTGGGAGATGTACTGATTGAAGGAGATGACGGCAAGTTCTACGTTGTCACGGTGGAAGCCGTAATCTCAGAAGCAAATGCCGAATACGTCAAGGATGTCCTTAAAGAGGAGGAAGAATGAAATACACCGTCGTTGGTTACTATGAAGACAACGGACAGATATGGGTAGAACATGCGGAAGCCGACGATACCAATGGTGCTGTCGTTGCTGCCGTCAAACACCTTGAGGAACTCAACGATCGTCCGAACGACATATCGTTCCGTGAATATGTCTGCATCGTCAGTGTCTTTGAAGGACATCTTAAAGACCTCAGCGATGCCGAATTCGTTTCGGCTGCCATCGACTGGCCCGGTCTGGAGGTAGAGGAATGAATACCAAAGAAGCCCGCACCCTGGTAAGAGACTATGAAGAAGTCCAGTCTGGAATAAACCGGCTGTCAGACTGCGGAGTCCAGGTGGTCAACGTCCGTGTAAGGAAAACAAAAGTAGTCGCAGACGTTATTCACCTGGATTACACCGAGAAGACGACGAAGAGAACAAATGATGTAGAGTTCCCGATCGCCGACCTGGAAAACTTCAGGAAGCAGGGGTGACAAATGAAAGTGTTCGTGATTGTACGTCATTACGGCGGGCACTCCATCACGGTGGTCAAAGCCGTCGACGAAGCAGAGGCTCTAACTAAATACCGGGAACATCTTCACATGGATACGCTGCCTGTTAGTGGTAGCTATATCCGTGAAATAAAAGGTGATGTCGAAGAGGTGAGCGCGGGCCTAATATTTCAAAAAGGCCGGTTTATTTTGGCTAACTCATGAAATTCGAACCATACTCCACCGCTCAGCCAATGGGCAAACTCTTCCCCGAATGACCCACGGGCTTGGTCGATGACCGCTACGACAATCCAAACTATGAAGGATGACAAACATGAGTCGCATAAGCAGATGGCGGGATGCACGGGGTAAACTGAACGTCGAATTGGAACTGGTCGACGATGTATGGCTGACGGCCTCTGGAAAACGTGAGTTCCCCACCGCCATTGGGCTGGAGAAACCCGAAGGAGCCGGCACCGCCGAAATCCTGATGGAAGTATCCTCGTGTGGATACTATGATCCCGGCCGTAACACAGGATGTCCTGACAGCAGTTATCCGCCGGAGGGTGAGGATGAGAGAGCGCTGGTGGCTGCGTCATCCATCTTCTACAACGACGACGGAGAGAAGATGAAAGAAGCCGCGATCAGTTTTGATAATTGGGGAGAGCTGGAACGCTTCTTCAGTGAGGAGATCAACTCCCTCAACATCAACACCGATCAGGAACCACAACTGAGAGGTAATCAATGACCCCACAAGAAGAAGTATTCTACTTTCACTCCTACAACGGCGCAAAGCAGCTTGAGGCACAGAGTCGCTGGAGAGAGGCCGGGTGGTCCTGGAGAAACCAGGGATTCAACAGCGAAGCCCAAGCATGCGACATGATCGCGGCTGCCGGCGAAAAAGGTGATGAGTTCCGAGCCACGGTCAAACGGATCATGGCAGACCACCCAACATGGGCCCATACCTGTACAGAGTGCGGGCATGTGGATATTCCCTACCAAGTCCTGCAGGACGCACATGAAAGGGTGTACGGAAAATGAAAGTTAAATGTGTAAAGCGATGGTCAGACGCATCCAACTTCTCTGATGGCAAAATTTATGAATGCTACCATCAGAAGGGAAAAGAATACGTCAAGACCAAATGGATCATAGACAACCTGGGGATCACCAGGTGCATTCTGCCGGACGGCTCACACAGCCCGCATCTGCCTACCGGCATGCAGATGTGGCCGATCCCAGCGTCTATCGGATGTTTCGAGCTGGTAGATGACTCCCCCTCACAGGAACTGTGGGCCGATCCTTTCACCAACCCCTTCCCTTTAAAACAGGAGGCATGATGTACGATCATAGTCTGGATCATCTGGTTGGCAAAAAGATACGCCTTATAGAAATGCTTGACGACCCCGATCCGATCCCGCCGGGTACGACCGGGACAGTTGAGACTTCGACAAGACCCACCAGATCACGGTCAAATGGGATTGTAACCGATCCCTTTCGCTGATCGTTCCACCTGACAAGTTCGAGGTGCTGCCATACACCATCCCACAACCATGTCTCTGTGGCTCCGGGAAACCACGGTTCCTTTTACTTGATGCCCGCGGTATCCACTGTGCTAAAAAAGTGAAAGAAAAACTTCGCCAGGATGTGCTGAATAACCCTAAATATGTCGCCAACGAACCCATCGAACCGGAGGAGTGACTTCTTTGGGGCCTCTCCCCAAACGTAGTAGGCTTTGAATCGATGACGGCCCACCCCTAGGAGGCATGCAATGAACATGAATCAACTACGCTCTACGGTGCAAACTCACCAGAAAGCTCTCTCTCAACAAATGCGCCGGCTAAAGATTTATCTCCGGCGCCAAATACGGCAACTCCCCGACAACCCTAACATAGAACGCATCAATAAAAACTGCTACATCCTCAAAAGCTCTGAGTTGCTGAAGAAGCATATTTTTAGTATCCCCCAAAAGAATAAAGCTCCCCGAAAAATCAAGAATACCCGTTGGGATGTGTGGTTCCATGACTTCAAGAAACAGTACAGCTTCATCGCCCAATACATCGAAGCAACACAGGTGGAGCAACTTGAATCCCGCATGACAAATTTAATAAAAACCGGACGCATAGAAAATAAAAGGTTCCACCCGGATGTCATTGCCAATGTAAAGAAAGTGTGGACATAATATGCTCTACGTAATTGCCTGGGAAGATGATAATGACGCGGATTGGGAAGTGGTGGGAGATGGAGAAGCCCCCTCTTACAAAGATGCCCTCGAAAGATATGAACTCAATCTGAAAAACATCATAGATGATCTCAACCAGGAACATGCTTTCGACACAAAACATACAGACGATGTCCCCAAAGATCAAATCTGCTTGCTGTCTTTTAAAGGCAGCAACTTCGATAGTGATGACGATATCTGGAAAAAGATCGACGAAAAATACCTGCGTCGCTGGTCGGCTAAGGATGAAATTCACCAGGCGGAAACCTGTAACCGACTCCCGCTCATGCTCGCTAAACTGCGGTATGACTACGCAATCGAAATTGTCCAGAAACGTCTTATGGAAGGATCAAAAGTATGAGTGAACCCATGTTTATGTCATTTACCATCGGCGGGAAAATTAAACGCTCTATAATTCCTGAGCTTCTGGCAACTGTCAAAAATGAAGTAAGTGAAATAACAGGCCCCACAACCGAAGAAGAATTCCTCACGGAAGCTCACGGCCAAGGTCGGGACATCGAATGGCAGGGTATGGTAAATTATGGTGAACCTGACGAATTGAAAGTCTTCTGCGAAAAACATGACATCAGCTACATCCATCGATGTGGAGCATCATTTGAATATGGTGCTTCCATCGCCTTCTGGACTCCCGGCATGGAAAAGGAAAAAAGTTATCGAACCTCACATGACGGCGAACTCTCCGTGGATGTTAACCTCATCCGTCCCTACGTCGCCCTCCTCCTGGAATATGCCAAACACCAGGAGAAGTGCCTCGGAGCTTTCGTCGGTATCCCAACCCTCGAATCCATTGTCCAAAAAGGATTGCAAAATCCCAAAACCATTATCAAGAATATCGAGAAGGCTGTGAACATACTTCTCCCTGAAGAACCGTCAATACCGCCCCTCACTCTGGAGGATTAAATGCTCCTTGTGTACATGAAAAGTAAAACCCCCATTGTTATCGAAACCAATCTCCCGTGGGCTTTAGCCTATTGGGAAAAGAGAAAAAGGGATAACCCTGCGATCCATTTAAGGAGACTTCCATGAGAGACATACCTGTACCCTCAAACCTCCCCGCCTTCATCGGGATCAGTGAGGAAGGCGACCGGGTAATCACCCCCATGCTCGCAGGACAAAATGATCTGGTAAAAAATCTCCGGGCCCTGGGCAACCTGTGGAACGTCCGGGTATGGTTCGATCAACCCGTACAGATCATAGTACAACGACGCTATGTGTGGCACGACGCTACCCCGGAAGAACGGGACAGCGGCTATACCCGCACCGCCTCGAAAGCCCCTTCCAACATCCAGGTCACGGACCACGTCTTCCGCGGCGGCTTCTTCTTACATGGCGACGCCCTCTGCTACAAATTCAAACGCACCGGACGTCATGGACAGTACTTCCCCGTTGATAACGTCGTCAAATATGAACCCGTCCTGACGTCGGATACCTGCTTCGCCAGCTTTGAGGAGTTCAAGAAAAAGTTCGACCCCCAGTTCATATCCGATGAACTTGTCCAGAAACTCTGGACGGAGAAGAGCAATCAGACAGGAAGACGGTATTGCAAGAACGATTTCAGGTCCCTCGGCAAACAGGGCCGGAAAACCCTGACACGTTTCATGGAAAATTTCAAAGGGATCACCGCAGGTGGACCCGATGCTCCTGGCTACACCACTCACACTAAAGGTGTCACATGGGTGCTCGAAGCTGAACACCTCAGTTACCGACATCCTGGCCGGGACATCAGAATCTCTCATACCGCCGGTCTGGACCGGGTGTTCTACTCAAGTGAATATTCCGGCTGCGGAAATGGCCGCTACGGTCTGCTCGTTAATAAGCATGAGTACCTCTGGCTGGAAGACGATTAATCTTCCAGCACACCCCCTGTAAAAATTTCATTCACATTCGGAGAAACTATGAAAAAGGTTGTCCGTGTTGCAGCCAGCAATAACTTCAACTGTACTCCCGCGGAATGGAGACAGCTGGAACAATTCTCCGCCAATTACCCGGAGAACTACTTCTTCATCAACGCCAATATCATCACCCCTAAACTTGTGTCCATCAACGACCATAACTATAAGGCCGTCATTACCATTAACCCGAATCTGACCCCTGAAGCAGACTACTATGAGAAACTGACATCCATCGACCGGGATAAGATCGCCTTCGTCCGGCTTAAGTGGCTCCCGGATAACCCGGCAATACATGCACAGTTCATCAGCCTGCTCACCAGCGATTACAACGTCGTCCTGACACTGCAACGCTTCAACAAGAAAGCGACGCTGTGGAAATACACCGACCTGAAGTATTATCAATACTCTCACAGCCGGTACCGTCTCCACGGTGAAGCCTTTTCCTTCGTTCAAAACCTGGTGGACCACTACACCCAAATGGGCATGAAAGCCTATATCTGTGACCGGTCCGGAATGGGATGCATGGGCTGCATGCAGTGCTCAACTCTCAACGATCAGTCCGCACAGATATATTCTCTTAATCTCTCCTCCTCCGGCATATGCCCATACAACTGCCCGGACTGCTATGCGAAGACTCTCCAGCGGTTCTGTACTTCCTGCGGATACCGTCCCATGATATACGACGTGATCCGTAAGAATAAAAAACAGAACGGCAGCACTAAGCACATTAAGGCGGTAAAGGCCGAATCCATGGCATATAAACCGGAAGACTCATCCTCAAACAGGAAACGACCCCCGCATCCTGTACGAGTTTGAGAGTAAAGACATGAAGGTAGTCGCCAATTTCTTTTATGTTCCAGGACACGTCGAACTCCGGGGAATCGTGGGTGAACATGGAATCCTCCATGTGAAGTTTCCCACCACAATTAAACCCCCGTCCGCGGCCAAGGTACTGGACATCCTTATCAAGAAACTCAAGGCCAAAATGGTACAGCAGGTAAGCCGCAAGTTGGGGAGTGTACCACTTCGGCCATTGCGTAAACGTTGTGCAAAATGTTCTGCTTAAGGAGATTGTAGCCATGCCGCAAATACAGGTCGGTGATATTATAGAACGCCAGCGCCAAGACCAAGAAACCACCGTATTAATCAATGAGGTTTGGTTGCGTGGCAGACAAAATGGTGATGGGTGGGATAGAAAATATCGTGTTGAATTTATCGGTAATTGTGGTCGCGTTGGCCTGCGTTCATTAGGCGCTGGCTCAGATTTATGGTGCGCGTTGTTTTGCGATTGGTCAACCTTTAGTATAATGCGGCATGGAGAATGCTGTGGAAGCGCAGAACACTATCGCACAACAGCCGCAAACCGCAACTGAAAACTGACGGTTATGCGGCAAACGTTGTAGTCAATTGCCGAGCGCAAAGAAAGGATTTTATATGCCCGCCGAAAACGATTTGTTGCCGTGCCCGCTGTGCGGAGGAGAAGCGATATTTAATTTGGCCGGGTGGGCTGGTGAAGTTGTAGAGTGTTCTGATTGTGGTTTGAATATAGTGCGATTATTTGACAGTAAACCGAACGTAAGAGAGTTGTGGAATCGGCGGGCTGATATTAAGGAATGCGCTCGTCAACAGCCTACAACACCATAGTAGATAAGATATTGGACAAGGAACCTTTGGACGGCATTGAAGAACTTGTTGAGCATCGTTATGTCCATTTTAATCATAAAGGGATAGAGTATTTATACGATACTCTTACCACTTTTATAGAGTATCGTGATGATGAAGATAATACTTGGAAAGTAGTTTCAGACATCCGAGACTTTACTATGGCTAAGGAACATTGCAGGACTAATATGAAAACCATAGACATACATATCAATTTCATTCATCCCGGTCATGTCATAGTCTGTCGGGATGGTATAGTCCGAACTGTTACACCTAAAGACATCAAAGAGGATTCCTTCATGGGTAAGTCTATCTTTGGTGACTGCTATAACCTTGGAAGAATCAAAGTCCAGAAAATCATTCAACTATAAGGAGACTCTATGCCCAAAATCGTGATAGATACGACTAACGTATCCAAAGAAGAAGTACAAAAGCTTAAAGACTACCTTGAACAGAACTGTTGGAATTGGTTTGGGGACCCTATAGATGATGAAGTATCTAACAAATACAAAGTCCGTGTCTGTCGTACTGCCTACTCTCACCTCGAAATAGAGGTAGAAGCCTCTACCTCAAAAGAGGCTCAAGAGAAAGCTATAGATGAAGCAGGGGATCATGTATTCCCCTCTGAGAACCGTTCTGAGTACAGTGCCCAAAGCGTAACCATCATCCAATAAGGAGACTCTATTTAAACAGTAATATATTCCGAAAGGATCAACGAATCAGAGGAGATCTAAATCATGCCAAAATACCAAGTATCTGTCGAGAAAAGGCTCTACTGTACCGGAACAGTAGAAGTAACCGCCAAAGATCCTGATGCAGCCATCAAGAAGGTCAGGACCAGGATCAACAAAGGGACTCTCCAAACTACTCAGGTAGAATGGTCTACCCCAGAATATGAAGATGACTCCCTCAAATGCTACGGAGAAGTATTCTAATCGAGGTGGTGTAGAGAATGGCTACCCAAAAACGAGGCTCTTATTGGTAGAGCCTCTTTTCATACATATCAACATAAAGGAGTCTCAATATGGCCAAATCCACAAAGGCCACCGCAGCAAACCCCTTCGATGCTATCGCCATCGTCGGGAAGTCTTCCTCCAAGAAGTCGACCAAACCCCAGTGCCCCACGACACCCGAACAGCGTAAAGATGTCGACAACCTCATCCGTATAAACGGCGAGATCGCCAAACTCGCCTCAGAACAGGCCGACATCCAAACACGCCTTATCGAAATCGCCCGCACTCAACAGGACGCCGATGGCTTCGCCGGCCAGTTCAGCAAGAGCTACGAACTGGCAGGAAATGAGGGCACCGTAGTGTTTACGGCAACCGATCGCTGGTCTGAAATTAAAGCAGATATTCTGGAAGGCATCCAGAAATTCCTCGGTAAGCTCTTCACTATCTTCGTACGCAAGGTACGTACAATCGAACTGTCCGATAAGGCTACCGAAGATACCAACCTGCTCAATGCAATCGTCAAAGCCGCGGCCGATTGCGGATATGCTCCGGCAGAAGCCTTCACCGTCAAAGATTCCTATTGGCCGGTCAAAGGATGTGATGAACTGGTATACACCAACCTCAAACCGGCCCAACTGCCGGAATTCAGGTCACTCATATCCCAGTACAAACCGTCCGTCCGATAAGCTCCTCTGAAAAAGATAAAGGCTTCGTGATGTATTTGTGCATCGTCGAAGCCTTTTTCACCTTTTCCCTTACGAAGGAACTTACGTGGTAGCGCAAGCAGCTCTCCCATATAATATAATTAAACTCTCTCCATCTTCCAAAAAATATCCTCGGGGTAATGTATTTAAAAAAAATACTCCCCAAGGAACTCTAAAAGAACCCTACATGCGATACCCGCCAGCATTCCTCCTATGGTGGAATGAAAATAAAAATTCCGATGAACTCATAGAACGGTACCAAAACTACCGACTCGATATCATACACCGACGAAAAACCCATGTCTTTCAAAAAATGGGCCTTCGTCGCTTTTCAGGAGGATTAGGAGTAAATCATGACTAAAAACAGAATTGAACTGGCCAGACGCGCCCGTGATAAGGGCGCCTGGGATTACGAAGATGAAGAGTTCACCAGGGACGACTGGAAATCAGACGTCCTGGCCGGAGATACCCAACTGGGATACTTCGACTGGGTAATTCATAACCTGGACCGAGCACCATCGAAAACATCCCAGACAGGAATATCCCAGTTAGTTTTTTTATAGTGGATGACGGTGATAGGGCCATGTTCCGGGCATTGTACGGGTCCATGGGGTTTAGCGTGTCTGAAGAGCAGTTTTTAGATACACAGGACTACGAACCTGGTGACATAGAAAAGCTCACAGCCTTCTGGGATAAGGCTAAGGCTAAACAACAAGAGCTCATGATCCAAATTATGGACAGTCATCAAAGAAACCAACAAGGAGGGATATTATGAACGGGCACTTACGGAACGATACCGAATTACTCAAACATCTTCTTGGGCACTTAGTTGTTACAGAATCGGGTGATCTCGATTGGCCGTATAGTGATCTTGTGAGTGGGCTTCGTGATGCTGGCGAAAGTTCTGAGGT
>Ga0172362_10004943_pt1 | contig 11567 bp, 16 predicted proteins | sample LakKivs1_kivu2a2_FD_114534 | JGI IMG/M metagenome (GOLD analysis project Ga0172362, IMG submission 114534) | Sediment microbial communities from Lake Kivu, Rwanda - Sediment s1_kivu2a2 | ecosystem: Environmental > Aquatic > Freshwater > Lake > Sediment | place: Rwanda: Western Province, Lake...
CTTGTCCCTTGCCTCTTCAGCCGCGATCAGCCCTCTGCCAGACAAAATCTCTTTCCAAAAGGCTAGAGCACCCGAAAGCCCGGAAATCAAAGGCCCCACCGCCTCTACAGCCATCCCCGACATCTGCGCCCGGATGATTTCCAGTTGGCGGCTCGTTTGCTGTATCGAAGCGAGATGCGCCGGACTGATAATTTCGATGCCTTCACGCTTCTGAAGGTCGCCTATACGGTCAGCCGCCTGCACAATACGCCCGATGATCTCGGCACCGAACGCGAACCTGAACATCCGGTTGATGGACGCAACGCTGCCCTCAAAGCCCGTCATCCGGGCCTTTGCCTGATCTACCCCCCGATTGAAGTTGCCGGGATCCATCCCGAGGAACGCCATGATTCTCGCTGTCGCGCTCATTGCTCCACTCCCGGCTGACTGTTGAGGAACCGAATCCCGTCCTGTTCCTCCGGTGAAATCAGACTCTTATCCCCCTGCGTCTCGGCCCATGTGTCGTAGCAGCACCGCGCCAGGGCTACCGGTGCGTTCCACGCCTCCGCCCATCCCATCCCGAACTCCCGACATAGCACCAGGACGAAGTGATACTGCCACGGCGCGCGAAACCCCTTACCGTCGCTTTCGCTTTCCCAATGCTCGGGGGTCGCGGTGTAGTCCGCCAGGTATCGCACAAATGCGTCCCGCTCGGGGCCGATCCGCCGTTCGGGCCAACGTAAGGCCCACCAGACCAGCCGCCACAACGGCAACCGCCCGCCGAACAACACCCGCCCGTTCTCCGCCATCGTGCGCGAGCACACCAGCACGGCGGCAAACAGTTCCGCCCGGCTGCCGGTTCCCCACGCTACAAAAGGATTGCCAAGCCCCTCCAGAAGCAACAAGTGCCCCAACGAGAACGGGCGCAGTTGAACGCCCAGGACTCGCGGGGGTTGGCAGTAGGCCGCCTGGAAAAACGGGTTGGACGGCACGGGAACCCCTCCTTACACCCCGAGGAGGGTCATATCCACAGTCACCTTCTGCGCGCTCTTGCTCTTGACGATGGGCGCCGAATCCACGAAGTAGCCCGTCAACCCCGTCACCGCACACATGGTCCCGACCGGGAAATCGGTGGCCGGGGTTGCACCGGTCTTGCAAATCAGGGACAGCCGGATTTTCGCCTCGTTGCGGAACACGAGCCGGGTAGTCAGCTTCCCATCAGCATCTTCCACATCCTCAGAAACCACGTTGGCGTCGTTGATCGTATCCTCAGACACGATATAATTGGTGAGCGCGCGCTGCCCGCCGATAATCAGAGTTGAACCAAGTTGCGTTGTTGCCATAACCTTTATCCTTTCTCAAACATCCCAAAATCCTCATTCACCATCTCAACACTCATGTCCGCGGCATTCCACCGCGCCGTATATGCCACCCGATGCCCCACAACCACGTCGCAGTTGACCCCGACCCGATGGCCCTGCCCCGCCGCTGCTGTGCAAAACTCCCCATCCTCCCCGTGAGAGTTAGTCCACCGGAAAACCCCAAGCCCGTCCGTTCTACTATTAGCCACAGATTCAACCGCCGCACGGGAAATCAAGGTGAACCCAAACCCCACCACGTCGGCATCAATCACACCGTGGAAGTCATCTAGGGGCACCCCGGTAAACCCCTTTCCGTTCCACCGCATCGGAATAGGCCGGATCGGTTCGCGCCGACTGGTGAAAAGCCCGGACAGGATCCCGTGGGGGCTGTCCGTTGCGCGCAGTGCGCCTATATCCCCCGGCCGAAATACCATATCGTCATCAATCAGCAGCAGGGCGTCACATGCCGTCCGCAGGAACCGCGCCGCCAGCACGTTGCAAGCACACGCGTGGGGAAGGTGAACCGCTGGCATGAGTACCTTATCCCCTGGCCGAACCGCCCCAAGAAGGGCCTCTGTCCACGCCACGAAAAAAGCGGGGTCAACCATCTGCCCGATCCGCAACCCCAGCGCTATCCGGTCGGCCTTCATTGGGGCATCGCCACCGCTTCAAACTCATGCGTAGAAATGAACACGTTGCCCTGTACGTCTTGCGTCTCGTCTGTCAGGTCAAACGCCTGCACCGTACAATCCGTAACCGCACCGGCCTGCAACAGCGAGATGATGTCCGATTGGTTCAGGATGTCATACGCCACGGCAACCCAATGGTTATGCACGTCCTCCGGCGGGGTCTCATCACTTGTGATAACGCCCGTGTCCGTGGGGGTCTTGATGACGACCCGCCCTATCACCGTCCGTGTGTTGTCATCCTGCGCGGAGACCTCGGAGAACGTCTTGCTCGACTTGTCACAAACCACCACGATCACGGGCAGTGTGTCCAGGGAGTCCGCTGTGAACCCGACACGCACAGGCACCTGGGATTCCGTACCCTCCCATGTAGACGGGTCAACCAGCTTTCCGCCGCTGTTTGCAATGAGGCACTTCTGCACCCGGTCCGCCACCTTCCGCCGCAAGTCCCAATATGGAGCCGCCATGTTACGCCCCCCCGCTGTGCTGGGCGGATCGCGCCGCCACTCGCTTGGATATGTAATCCCTCATGTCCGCAACCGTCGCCGCCAACCCCGTCTGCATAGCTGTCTGCAACAACCGCTCCGCGCTGGCCGCCGACTTAGAACCGCGGCGCCGGAACTCGTACACATTGGATAGCGCGACCGTCAACCGACTCTCCGATGCGGGAGATACCGACGGGCGAAACCCGGAAAAGGACTTGCCGCCAGGAACAGGCTGCCCCGTCGTTGTGGATATCCGTTGTGCCAACACACGGAAGAAAAACCGCAAGAATGAAATTGCCGCCGTGCGGCTTCTGAGTATCTGCCCGGACACCTTGCGGGCATACTTGGCATAGGATGACTCCTCTTTCGACAGCATATAGGACTTCTTGTGCCCGCCCGCCGCCAATCTCCGTGCCCGCTCGGCTGCCACATATTGTGCCTGAAAAGCCTTGGATCCCGCACCTGCCCCCTTCTGTGTGCCAATCACCTTCGCCACCAGCCGAGGCCACCACGGCTCATTCTGCAACGCCCGAATTGCCGCCGCGCCCCTGGCTGGCTTGGTGTTCTGGATGCACTTAATGGCAAAGTTACGGGCCTGCCGGTTCAGCGCCGACGCGGAATCCCGCTTCGTCTCCGCCATGTACTCACGCATCGCCACCTGAAACTGGCGTGTATCCAGTCTCAAGGTCACACTCATGCGGTCACCTGCACGCACCGGGCCGTCACAGCCGCCTCGCCGGGGTCGTCCGTCAATTCCTCAATCCGGTACTTCAGGCCACTACGGGTCAGGGTAAACTTCTGCCGCAACTCCAACGGATCGGATTCGCCCACCCCATTAACCAGCAGGCTTTTTTGCACGGTTACAGATAGGTTGTATTCAGGGACAAGCCCCTCCTCCGCCAGTCGCCGCACCTGCGTACCAGACGACGCAAGACACGCAAACGTCCGGCCGTCTGGCTGGTCCATGACAATCTCGTCCGCCAGGTCCCCGACCATAAACGCCAGGTCCGCCGCCATCACTGTTTTGCTCAAGGCCATAAATGAAAAAGGGGCCGCCGCTTATCACGACAGCCCCCGCTCGATCTTCCCTTCCCCGTCAAACCGCCACGGGGGACTCACTCACCGGTGCAGGCATCACCTCATCGAACCGCGCGCGCTTGGTGTAGCTGTCAAACCGCAACACCTGCTTGTAGGCTTTCGCCCCGCGCCCCAACCCGATCCGCCCACGTCCTGCAATTAAGGACTTGACGAGGGCCTTCTGCCCCTCGATGTCTTTGTCCGGGAGGGCGAGGGCTTCCCAGCCGCCCGACCTCGTTTGCCCTATCACAACGGAGACTCGCATTACTGCCTCGCTTTCTGATTACAGCGGGCGGGGGCCTTCACCCCTCACCCGCCCTTGTTGTTGCCGTCGGTTACTGGCTCTTGATGACCGACAGAGCCGCCACCTGGGCCGCCGCGGCGCCGAACAGCGTCTCGAAGGTCCAGAAGGACTTGGCGTACCGGGGGCTGTACCACGCGCGCATAACCAGGGTGGCACCGGACTCAGGATCGCTCATCGTCCGAACTTCCATCATGGCGTTGCTGTCCTGGCACGGCACCTGGCGCATGGCAATGGCCATCGCGGAGGGGCGGCACATCCAGCCGCGCACATAGTTGGTCGCGTCATACGCCGTGGTGGCGTCGCGGATCACCGGGGCGGACAGGACATTGAACATATCCAGCTTCGGCAACTGGCCGTTCTGCACAACCGGGATACCCGATGCGCTAAGGTCCTGAATCGCGTTGTCCTTCTTCAGGGCCGCGTAGTAGGACGAATCAAGAACCAGGTAGTTCTTGCCGTCATCCGCGTTCCACCCGAGCTGCTGGGCCGCGTCGGCCATATCAACCACGTCATCCATATCGAACGCCGATGCCGCGCCGGTGAAGGCGGCGGTATTCGTGTACGTCCCAGGGATAATCAGGTTGAAGCAATACTTCAGGACATAATGCGCCACGGCATACGCCTTGTTGGCGATGATCTTGTCCTTGGTGTCCGCCATCACGCCGGAAGCAATACGACCCATGTCATAGTCCGTAAGCTCAAAGCCGGTGATGGGCTGCTGGTTCAAGGTCACCGGAACCGCCGTCGTGGTCGTCGCCGTGATAATGTTCGTGTGCTCACGGTCGCCGCTGGCCGTATCATTGGTCAGCAGATCCACGGCGGCACTCGACGCCGGGACGACCCGCGTGTTGACAACCGTGCCCTGCTGCGCGATGTCAGCCGAAAGGTCCGTGCTGAACACCCCAAGCGGAGTCAACGCCTTCAGAAACGCCTTGAAACCCTCGCGGGCGACGTTCTCAACCACCATACCATTGAATGTATTTGCCATCTTCCTACCCTCGTTTCCTTTTCTTGTTCACAGTCCGCCCGTTCATCGGGCGAACTTAATTGCCGCCTTCCATACCACACCCATCGAAACCGAGACGGGAACAACCGTCATCCTCACCTGGTCCCCCACCAGCACAACATCATTCACCCCGCTGGTGGACACAACACCGTTGCCGTCAAACTTCGGGATAGAGATAACCGAGGCAGTCACCGCCGCATTGCTGTTGCCGACTACGGGCGCGCCAACCGCAGGGACCGACACAATAGCCACGTTGCCCGTCACCCCGGCGGCCGGAACCGTAAGAGTAATCTCCTGCAACGCACCCCGGATCACCGTGTTTGTGCTGGTCACAGCATTGGTGGGGTTCGCCCCGATCGAAACGGACAAGACCGCCCGCTCGTAAGCCGACTCCGCCAGGAGGGCCCCAGGGAGCAGCCCCGCCACCAGCACAATCAAAATGTATTTCTTGACCGGCATAGGCACCTCAAGGGGTGGTCGTCTGCTTCAACACGTTGGTCGTCGCGCCAGCCATCGAGACCGTCACATTGGTCAGCAGGCCCGCGCCGTTGGCCACCGTCACAGCCGCCGTTGCGTTGGTCAGAAGACCCGCGCCGTTGGCCACCGTAACGACTATTGTGGCGTTCGTCATTCCGGTAAACGATGCCGTTGCATTCGTCCAGACAGTCGACACACCACCAGCGGCGTTAGTCACATCAACCGTCTGCGGCGAAAGCGTAACAGCAATCGTATCCATCTGCGGTGTGTTAGCCGCCGTCGCCGTCACAGTTGGTCCAGCCTGCGGAGTCACCACCGCCGTCGCCGTCACAGTTGGTCCAGCCTGCGGAGTCACCGTCCCGGCAACCGTCGCCGTCTGCGCGGAAATGTTGGTCACAATCGGCCCGGTCAGCTTGGCGAAGTTCGCATTCACCTTTGTACGGAACCCCTCAAGCCCGGTCTTGGTCGCATCCTGCGACGTAACCGAATCGAACGCCCCGAACGCGACCACCCCACACACCATCAACTCAACAATCAAAAAAGCCTTTTTCATCTTCATGTCCTCGGTTACCTATAGCCGAACCTTCAACCCTTGCGGCTCACCCGAGCCATCTCTTGACGCAACTTCGTTTCATTCTCATTCCAGAACTTCGTCCGGGCCGCCGGGTCCGTCAGCTTGTTGAATGCATCCCAAGTCGGGGTGCCTTCCGCCGCGACCGTCACCTCGGCGCCTTCCGTTACGCCTTCCTTGCGCCCCGCCATCGCGGCATCCGCAAAAGCCGGTTGCGCCAGGGCCTTCTCCGCAATCCCCAGGTTCTTCTGGAGGGCTTCACGCTCCGCAACGCTGGCCGCCAAGTCCGCGGTCAACTGCACATTCTTCTCCAGAGCCGCAGCCAAATCCTTGACGCTGGCATCAATCAACACCTGCGCAGTAGCCAGTTCCCCGGCCATCCGTTCAACGGTCTCCTTGTGCCCCGCGGCGACAGTTTCAGCCGCCGACAGCGCGCCCTTTTCAACCTCCGCCAGTTTGGCTTCCAGTTCCGCCGCCTTGGCAACCGCCGCTTCCAAATCCTTGACCATGCTCATATTCAACTCCTCACTTGTTTCGCCGGGCAATGATCGCCCGCAGTTCTTCCTTTGCACCCCCGCGGCTGCCTACCGCATCCACCAAATTAGCCTTCACAGCGTCCTCTCCGTAGAAGGTCTGTCCCTGCATCGCCTCATCCGACACCTTCCCACGCCCGGCGCGCACCGCTTCCTTGAACCACCCAAACACCTGATTGACACGGGACTGCAGCATTGCCCGCTGCTCCTCGGTCAAGGGCAGCCCGGTAATCCCCATGCCTTTGAACTTGCCGGTTGTGAACAACTCAACCTTGCGCCCGTCCATCTCCATTGCGCGGGACTCGTCAAGAAACGCCTGGTACACCCCGATGCTGCCGGTCTGCGCCGTCTTGGGGCTGACAATCATGGACGCCTGTGATGCCATCCAGTACGCCGCCGATGCGCAAAGCCCATCCACATAAGCCACCACCGGGATCCTTGCATTCAGTTCTGCAATCTTGGCGGATAGTTCCGGCACCCCCGCCACTACACCGCCGGGGGAGTCAAACGACAACAGCACACCTTTGGCCCCCAATCCCACCGCCGCGTCAAGTGCCCGCTCAATATCAAGCACGTCCGCCACGCCGCTTGACTTCTCAATAGACCCGACCCGCCGCCCGATCACCCCATTCACCTCAACAACAGCGATCTCCCCATCCATGCGCGGACCTACAGAACACTCATCCTCATCCTCATCCCCTCCAGGGAGCGCGGAGCCAGCCGGGGGGTTGTAGATGTTGTGCCGCCCGTCCGGCCAGTGCGCGCGCCCGGAGAGATGGTCGTCAACAATGGCACAAAGGTTGGCGTGTGCCGCAGGCATAATCACCCAGGCATCCACATACAACTTATACAGGACATTCGCCAACTTCATGCCGCGTCTCCATCCGTCGCTGGCGGGGGTTCCGCCGGTGGTGGTACACTATTAGCCGTGCCGTCAACCCCAATCAGGTCGCGCCATGTGACCCCGGCATCCGGGTACTTGGCGTTAATCGTGTTTGCCAACTCGATAGCATCCGCGATGTCTTCGCTCTTTTCCTTCAACAGGTCTGTCCGGTCGGCCCCCTCCGCCGCGGCAATCCGCTTGAGGCTGGTCTTGCCGAACCGCCAAGAGTCCATCTGTGCCTTCGCCGCCGCTTCCGGGTCAACCCACCCCATATTTGGCAGGGACCACTCCACCCGGTACCACTGGGAAACACCATTTTTCAGAGGTGCGCGGGGCAAGTCCCCCTCCTTCATAGCCTTGGCAATCCGCCAGTTCCATACCCGCTGACAGAAATACCGGGCCGTGTCGCTGTGCCACTGTATGAACTTGTGCAGGCCGTGCAGCAGGGCCGTGCGCTGGGCGCTGAAACTACCCTCTGTAAACACCATCAGAACGAACTCCCACGGTAAACCGAGGGCCATACCAATAGTCTTACATTGCCACTCCAGATATGGAACATGGCCGCTGTGCGGGGTCCGGCTTTCAAAGCTCTGAAGATCCTCGCCTTCCTTTCCGCGCCAGATCACGCCCCAGTCCTTCGATTCAATGCGTGTCTTGTTGCCGTCGCCGTCCGCTACCGTCCGGCTGTTGCGCGTACCAAGTGCCCCAAACCCCTGCCCCTCCTTGCGGGTCTCCTTCAAAAAGTGCCTGGCATCATTCTTGATCTTCAACAGGACAAACTTGTCCGCTTCCCGCAAGTGCGTGACCTTATTGACCAGCCGGGCAAGCGCCGGGACGCCGCGCGCCTGGGCCACTCGCCACGGATACGAAATATGAAACATCTCTTCACGCGGCAGGAACTCCGCCTTTGCCGTGTTCAGCGTCCCGTCCGGTGCGGTTTCGCAAACCCAATACCCCAGACACAGCCCTTTATCCGAAAACTTAACGCCGTGCCGCACGTTGGGGTTACTCTGTTCCTTGTCTGGTGTGCGTATCCGCGTCGTCTCGATCGGCTGCAACTGCCCATTCGCCAGAGGTATGAATGCGCTCTCACCCCGGAGGCACCGGTCAACAACCGTCATCCACTGCATCCGCCACAGGTCCATACCAGATCGCTGCCGGTAATCAGCTACCTTCCCCCACTCCATAAACCACGCCTCGGCGTCATCGTTCCATTCGCGGCTTTCCGTCTGGGCCTGCGGGCGCACCCCTGTATGCACAACGTAGTCAGCCATCCGGTCCACAATGCCGCCGATGAACTCGTTGTTGCGATACATGTCCTCCAGTGTGAGGATGACCGTATCACGGTCAAACCGATTCAGGTTGCTTTCCTCATCCGCCATGCGGGCGCGGTTCCACGCGGGATTCCACCCCTCCCGGCCGAAATCAGACGCTTCATAGCCGATCCCGCTGCCGGGTTGGGATATGTCAACCGCCGCGTTAAGCTCGGCCAGCGATTGCCTCGCTTGTGCGCGGCGCAATGCCGCCGCGGGGGCGGCAGCTTCAACGATCCAGTCGAGTAACTTCATCGGGCCGTACCTTTCGACATGTCCACAAGGGACTCGCCTCCGTAAATCAGGTCAATAAGTTCAGTCTCCAGGCCCTTGACGTGGGCCCAGAAATCCGAATTGTTCCGCCGCGTTACCGTGCGCCCGGCAATGCTGTAGGAAATCACGTCGTTGTCCGCAGCAGTCATGGAGGCCGCCTTCGCCCGGACGTATTCTGTGAGCTTTTCCTGGGCGGCCTCCTTGCGTATCCCCGCAGGCATCGCCGTAATTTCGGTTTGGATTGTCGTCTCAAGTGCCGTAGCCATAGACTATAAAGCCTCCACATTTAGCCGCTGATTCAACCCTCCGCCGTCAAGAACTCACATTGGAGCCTCCCAAACATGCGCGCCACCACCAGCATCATCGCTTCGCAGTCCCATAAATGGTCCTGGGAGCAGCCTTTGCGGAACCGCCACACCCCATCAACCCGCTCCTGGCTGCACACCTGTCCGGCGTATTCCTCCTCCACCCCCCGGTAAACCCGCCACTTCTGCACAGACTCACCACGCATCATCTGCACCAACAACATGCGAAACTGGTCCGTGTTCCACAGTGCCGTCATCAAGGCTATCCGGTTGCCCCCTTTTTTGCCGAGGTAGGGGTCCTGCTCCTGCACCCGCACGGAAACAGGCAGGTTGTCTTTACCCATCAAAGGAATCACCCATTGCGGCCCGTTGCCGCATCGCTGCACGGCGTAATCCATCACCTCCATCCTCCGCAACTCATACCCCATATCCACCCCGAGGCAGTCAACCCCGTGGGCCTGCACCGCCACATCAACCTCCCCCCACGTAATAAGGTGCCGCCAGTCAATCAACCCGCTATCCCCGGACCCTACGAACTCGCGGGCGGTGTACCAGAAATGATCCCGTTGCACGTCGAGGGCCGCAATCACTTGCGCCTGTTGGCCCACATAAAACTCCTTAACGCCCTCAGCGGCGCTTATCCGCTGTCCCTTGGCATAGTCGGCCTCGCGGTCCTTAACCACCTCCGCCGGTGCATCCTCCTTCGTGTCGTAGAATGGCTCCGCCAGGTACTCGTAGAAAAAAGTCTTGAGGCCCTGCCGGTTGGTTGCGTTGGCCGACACCCCCTTGTGCTTCGCCTCCAGAAACTTAACCGCAATATGTGCGAAGCTGCCCACCCGGAAAGGCACCATGAACCGCGTGACGTGATACCCACGCCGCCCGGCCATGCCTGTGGCGGTCGGCTTCCACCGCCCAGCCCGGACAATCCGCAGCCGGTCTACGTCGTCAATCCGCGTGCCGTCTGGTGTGACGTAGTGCGCCGTCGCCTCAACCCGGTTCAGGTCCCATCCTCCGTTGGGCGCCTTGGCGCCGCGATCCCACTTTAGTCCGTCCGGCGTTTCATCCGTCCCAAGCCGAAACACGAACTCGTTACCCGTCCGGGGGTCCCGGCAAAACCACTTGCGTTGGTCCGTCTGGCCATACTCCAAGAATATAGGATCCTCATCGCTGCCACGCTTCTGGGCTGGGTCGGGGCTGGAGATGCCGAGCAGGTGTGGAAATGCGTAGTTGGCCATCCGTTCCCGCAGCATATCCGCCGCGAACTCCGGCCAGATAGACACCTCATCCGCCAGCACCAAGGCGAAACCGGACTGCTTGAACGCCATCTTGTTGGCCGGCCATGCCGCCACAAGGTCCATCGTGTCAAACATGACTTCATGCTCGCGCTTCCGGGCGCGCCCATACGCCGCCGCCGTATCCGCCGCCAGGTCCATGCCAGCCTTGATCCGCGTTTCCATGAACTTTTCGACGGACCCCTGCTGCCCACTCATGTAAAGGGTGGGGACCGGATCGCACGCCACGGTAAACCGCAGGCTGGTGAGCAGCACGTTCTCAGACCCACCAGACCGGCTGCACTTCAGAACCCACACTTCCTTAACGGACGGATCGGTCCGCGCTTCCATCGGCTCCCGCCAATAAGGCATATAGTCAGCCGAATAGGGCCCCTTCCATTCCGTATCATAATTGCGAACCCGGCTGTAATCCACCGCCGTCTCCGCCCACTGCCACGCATTAACGCGGGGCGGCGGCTCAAACAGCCCTCCCAGGGAGGCGCGGAAGTCCGGCGTCACGGCGCCACCCGTTCCTTCATCTGACCCAGCGCCTTATCCCGCAGCCGCTCCGCCTCAGCCACGAGGGCCGGGTCAGCCGTCATCACCCGGACCGCCGCGCACCATTGGGACAGCACGTCCCGAAACATCGCCACCAGTTCCCGCGCGTTGGCATCAACCGTCTCCCTCAGGACGGACCGCCCCTCCAGTTCAGCCCGCTTGGCCTTCAGGATGCCGATCTCCTCACGCAGGCGATCAGCCTTGAGGTGGGTAAGCTGCCCCGCCCCTGGAGCGTTCCGCAAATCCCGCTCCGCCGACTCCTGCACCGCCTTGGCTATCTTGTCCAGGGGGTATAGCCCATCCTTTGCGCGAGGTCGGATGCGAGCCTTAGAACACAGTTGAGATAGGTTGTTGGGGGATCGGTTGAGGATCCCCGCGGCTTCCGTCAGGGTTGTCCAACGATTATCGGACTGTTCGGTCACATGTGACATATCTATCCCTCTTGTGAAACATCTCTACGCTGGAAAAAGGGCACATTGCGAACC
>Ga0172362_10004944_pt1 | contig 11564 bp, 12 predicted proteins | sample LakKivs1_kivu2a2_FD_114534 | JGI IMG/M metagenome (GOLD analysis project Ga0172362, IMG submission 114534) | Sediment microbial communities from Lake Kivu, Rwanda - Sediment s1_kivu2a2 | ecosystem: Environmental > Aquatic > Freshwater > Lake > Sediment | place: Rwanda: Western Province, Lake...
GCTCACCGATGAGGCACAAGATCCGGGTACTGTTCAGGGGGGGTTCCTTCCATGATAGCGAGCTGCTGGACTCGATGGTGTTCAGGTCCTGCTCCAAATTATTTCTATTTCAGAAACAAATTGTTTCTATTTTAGAAACAAATTATTTCTATTTTAGAAACAAAAGGGTTATTCACATAAAATAGATGAGGAGGAGAGCCTTTCCAATGCTACCAGAACTCTTCAAATCAGAAGACCGTGTGCGAATTCTTCGATATACCTCGGAGCGGAAGAGCGTGAGCGTCCGGTCCGTGGCAACCGGCACGGGGGTCTCATCACCAGTCGTCTCACGATACCTTAGTGTACTTATACACCACGGGTTGTGTGAACGGGAAGGGAGGACAATCTCCTGGGTATCATCCCCTGTCAGCACCGAATTGAAACGATTCATGAACTTTTTCCTGGTGGATGAGCATCTTCCCTCACTTGAATGCGCAAAGGGTATTGGCCTCTATGGTTCGTGGGCACGGGGAACCAATACCTACGAGAGCGACCTGGATCTCTGGATTCTCCTGGATGAGTATGACCAGGAACTCGAGTTGACCATCGCGGAATTCCAGCATGCACTCTCCCAAAAAATCGGATATGACGTGCATACCTTCATCCTCACAAAAAAGAAGATACGCGACCTGCCATCCAGGGATCCACCATTTTACAGGGAATTCATTAAAGACCATTGGGTAATACGGGGTGAAGGAATTGACATCGCTTGAGGACTGTTTCGCCGAAGGAAAATTACAGACTGTTCTCCCGTCAGAAGAAAAAGCACGGGAATCGCTTCGTGTTGCTCGGGATAATCTCCATGAAGCAGAAGAAGCAGGAAAATCCGGTCTCCTCCGGGCAGCAACAAACAGTACGTACGTCGCGATCTTTCATGCTGCCCGGGCCATTCTCTTCCGCGATGGTATCCGCGAAAAGAGCCATTTCTGTATTGAACAGTACCTGCATACCTATGTGACATCCGGAGCACTGGAATTGAAATGGGTCGTCCTGTATGGGAATATCCGGAGTAAACGGGATGTCAACCAGTACGGATTCGAACCCCCTGCAACAAAGGAAGAGGTTGAAGCAGCCGTCCACCTTGCCGCACAATTCATCGACCGGATGGAACAACTGCTGACGCAAGTATAGACTCAAGGAGTTTTCACAAGGTTTTCACAAATTGAAACATGCAAAAAAATAATTCATAAATTACGGCAAAAAACAAAAATAAAGTTCAAAAACACATTTCTTCAACCTGATCCTCCCTTCCCCATACCGCTTCCTTGTGCCCCTGAATCCCATCATGACCCGGACTGTCACCAGCACCAAAACCCCGGTGAATCATCGCCGGGCCACGGTTAGGGAAGGCCTGGTGTCATCGTTGGGAAAATACTCCCCAATCTGGCATAGCATAAAAAAGAGATCCCTGCCCTTACCTGCTCAAAGAACGCAACGAATGAGATGGCAAAAATGTGGAAAGGGTGAACCCCCCATTCCATCCCCTCATTCCCCAAACAGCATCCCGAGCTCGACCTTCTGCCAGGCGCTGTCATGGTCCTTGATCCAGATCGTCCGGGATTCCGGCCGGAACACGACCTGGTGGATTGTGGAGTAGAGCGCCTCAGGATGACCCGGGGAGAGGACCGAGTTCACAAACGTGGCCCCGCCGTCCTCCCACCGGACGTCCCTGATCTGCATCATCCTCTGTGCATCGATCGACCCTCTCGCCTCGTCAGCCTGCCTGAGAAGGCCATCGTAGCGGGATGCCGAGTGCTCCGCGGATGGGGGCAGGTTCCAGGCGGGGTCCACGAAGTGGTTGGCGGCCGCAACGACGCCGTCGCCGGTCCGCTGGCGGGTCAGGTTGGGCATTACCTCGTATACGTATGCACCATCCGGCCCGGCCACGTTGATGATCCAGCCGACATTCGTCGCCGCCCCCCGGAGGCCGACATCCAGTTCCGCAAGAGTTGAGTAATCGAGCATGAACCGGAAGAATTCCGCGACCAGGTCGGGGCGGGTATCCGGTGCGGACTCGATGAAGCCCGCGAAATCATCGGCGATGAAGAGCCCTTCGCTGTTCATGACGGTCTCTGAACGCACTCCTGCGGGACCGAAGGTCGCAACACCATTGCTGCCGTCCGAGGGCCGGTATACGACAAGGACATTCCACTTGTTGAAGGGAAGGGCGACATCGTCAAGATCCCAGTTGCGGGAGGCGATGACAGAGCCATCCTTCGTGTAATTGCCCCAGGCGGAGAGGTACGAGCAGGAGGCATCTGCCGGCGGAACCATGAGATAGATGACAAGCCCGTTGTAGAGGACCAGCACTTCATCCTGGGTCAGACCTGATGTCTCTGCCATCCCGGAAAAGACCTCCTTCAGCCGCTTTGGGTACAGCACTGACGCCTCCCGCCCGTCGGCTCGCAGCTGTTCGTTCGAATACCCGCGTTTCACGTACGCGGAGGAGATGAACCGGTACTCCTCGTTCAGCTCGGCCTTCATCAGGGCGCCGTACTGCCGGCCCATCTGCCGGTAGGTTCCGGAGAGGACGATCACCGGGTAGTCGCCCACCTGGAGCCGGTGCCCTCCTTCGAACGAGGAGACATAGAAAAGGTCCGGGCGTGCCGGTTGATGCGGGGCCGAGAGCGCCGGCAGGGAGGCTGCCGCGGCGCTGCCGGCAAGGATGCAGAGAGTGATGAACACTATGACGAGTTTCATGCACGGTCTGTTACTCTTAAACGAATTATACCGTTCGATTTGGATTTCCCCGCAACCGGCAGAACTTCGAGAGATGCCACCAAAAGGATCTGGTATGGAGCACCACCCGTTCTACGCGGTTCGTCCACTCCTCCCGGTCTATCCGGAGCCGGAGGATCAGTCCCCTGCACGGACACGCTGGATCCTGGTCCAGGGCAATACCGTCGCATTCCGGGCCGACCCCGCACCCGGTGCCGTCGTCATGGGAGATCCACTCCCTGAAGGGCTTGTATCCGGTGAGCCGGTGTATCTTGGCACCGACGATGTCCTCTGCTATTATACGGCCGAAGTTGCTCCCTGTGCCACGCTCCCGGCCGGCTGGAAGACATCGCCCGTCAGGGATCTTTCCGGGGTGGTTCCGGATAGGGACATGGCATATGCTGCCTACGCAATCCGCATCTTCGACTTCGAACGCTCGAATACCTTCTGCGGGAGGTGCGGGGAGAAAACCCACCCGTCAACGACCGAGCGGGCACGGATCTGCAGCGCCTGCTCTCGCACCATCTACCCCAGGATCTCTCCTGCCATCATCGTGCTCGTGAAAAGGGGCGAAGAGGTCCTGCTCGCCAGATCCCCACGCTTCACACCTGGGGTTTATTCGGTCCTCGCAGGATTCAATGAACCCGGTGAGAACCTCGAGCAGACTGTCCACCGCGAAGTCTTCGAGGAGGTCGGCATTGCAGTCCAGAACATCCGGTACTTCGGGAGCGAACCCTGGCCATTCCCGGATTCACTCATGATCGGCTTTGTCGCGGACTATGCCGGGGGAGAGATCCGGATCGATCCCCGGGAGATCGAAGAGGCCTGCTGGTTCTCCCGCGAAAACCTGCCGCCCACTCCCTCGAAGGAGAGCATCTCGCGGGCGCTGATCGAGACGTGGCGCCGGAGGGAAATCTGATCAGGTCCCGTAGACTGCCGAAACCTCCTGGTGGAACGATCCCTTTTTGACCTCGATATGCTGCAGCGTGGTCCTCCCACACGATTCGAAGTGGAAGCTCGTGATCGTAGCGGAAGGATTCTCCTGCGAACAGATCACGCATGAATTCTTCCGGTTCATCACCACGGCACTTTCGACAAGGAGGAACATCTCACATCATGGGCGAGAGTGAAGCATCCAAGTGACTATGGCCGCCCCTGGACCAGCCCGGAAGAAGAAAAGAAAAAGATCGTTATGGTTTATGGTCAGGGGGCTACCCTGACGCCGTTCCAGAAGAGCGTGGAATTGTCAAGTTCGCTCTGGTTCTCGGCGTGGACCCACCGGCCGGCAAACGAGTTTCCATCCGCGGATAATGCAAAGATGATATACCCGACATCATCGTCGCTTTCAGCATACATCCCGGTTAAGGTCTGTCCCTTCACGGTCCCATTCAGGTGTCCGGTAAAGGTTCCTTCATAGGGGTAGGTGTAACTATAGTTCCCTGACACTTCCGGACCGGCCACTGTCATGGTGACGACAGAGACAGTCTGGTTGCCATCCGTATTGAGCCAGGTGGTGTTCCAGGTCCCGGCCCATGACGGGACCGCAGCGGTTGTCGCGACCGGGGTCGCGGTCGTGGGAACAGGTGTTGTCGTTGCCGCAGGAGAGGAAGTCGTGCAGCCGGTCGCGATCAACAAGAGGCAAAGGATGCCTGCCAGGAGAAGTACATACGATTTTTGCATAGGATCATCCTCAACGGTTCGTACCGATTGCTCTTAACCCTGCTGAAATGCCGGTCAGGAGCTGATGGCCTTCACGTTCCTGAAGGAACAACGACACAACACATGTATGGACTCTGGCAGACCCGGGGTCAGGGAAAATCCCTGTCATCCCAGAAAAACCCTCTCCTGCCGAAATTTCAAAAAAAATTATCCGCCTCTCCGCCCTCTACTCCATCGCGACCGGGTAATAGATATCCCCTGCAGGGGGAAGGGGGATTGTTGCAAGGGTCGTGGCGAGATCGTCGAGCGAATTTGCCTTGATCTGTTTTGAGGACATCGTGTAGAGTATATCCCCGATATAGAGGGAACGTTTCACTTCGGATGCCGAGCTCCCGTAATAGTAGTATCCGGTGTCACCGCTGCCATGCTGGACGGTGCCGCGGAGGAAAAACCCGGTCTCGGGGGAAAGGCCGAACACGTATGCGCCATACCATACCTGCGGGCGATTGGAATAATAGTCCCCCTTTGCAACCGGTTCATTGGTAACCGCCCGGATCGGGATCACAAGGAGGTTCTTTGCCCGATCAAAGAGGAACGCGTGATGATCCTCGAGTGCGGCCGAGTCGGAGCCGGCATCCCTGATCTGCACCTTGTCGACGAGTTTCGGGTTCGAGACATCCGAGACATCGAAGAGGGCGAGCTTCACCCCACTCACAGAGACCCCGCCCCAGTCATTGGTGGCTGTCTCCTTCCCGATCCCGATGATGTGCGTTGCATCGTACGGGTGGAGGTAATCGGAGTAGCCGGGGATCTTCAGTTTCCCGAGGACCTTCGGGCTCGCCGGGTTTGAGAGATCGATCACAAAAAATGGGTCAATCTGCATAAAAGTCACCATATAGAGCCGGTCGCCGATGAACCGGGTTGAATAGATCGTCTCCTGTTCGGCAATATGGGTCAGTTCGCCGATCGTCGCCATGTTCTGGTCAAGGACATAGACGCTGTTGTAGGTGTACTGCCCATATCGCGGCGTGTATACGCTTGAGGTGGTCGCGACCCGGAGATTGCCGCGGTATTCGTCCATCGCGAACTGGTTGTGAAGGGTGACTGGGACCTCGCCTTTTGCACGATAGGTGATTGCACCGTTCTGGATGCCTATCTTGTGGATGACCGTGGTGGTCTGGTCGGCCTCCTGCCGGCGGATTGCGTCCTGTTCGTCATTCCGGAGACCCTCGATGATTGCCTGCCTTTCCTCCCCGGTGAGCGCGTTGAAATCAGCCGGGATGGCAGATGAGTGGGCGCGCGAATCGCCGGCAACAACCGCCCGGGCCGGGAGAGCCTCCTGCCCCCAATACATCACGGGGCGATACTGCGGGTAGCTCACGTACATCGCATTTTCCGATACGTAGAGGGTATTTCCGCTGCCCAGCAGGTAGGTCTGGGCGTCTTTTTCCTTCCCGCTCGCTACATCAAGGGAGGTGATGGTGGTGAACGTATACTGGGACTCGGGGTGGTCGAAATACCAGACATCAGGCTGTAAGACCGTCCGCGTCCCCTCGCGGAGGGTGGGGACAATGATCGGGCCATCGCGGTAGTACGGGTAGATCTGCTCCCGTGTGACCAGGTAGACGAGCGATCCGATCATCCGGGCGTCGAAATAATCTCCCTCGATCGAGTAGTCTTTCACTACAACAGGCTTTGCCCGGTCACGGATATCGTAGAGAGTTGCATGCGTGACGGGTGGTGCGTAGGGGTGATAATAGGGAGGCACCGCTTTTATCATTGGGTCAGACGTCTCCGGTCGTGTTTCGGAGGGTTCCGTTCCCGTCGCAAAGAGGACAAGGCGGTCCCCGTGGACAAAGATGTCCCGTGGCGTGTCGGCAATCTCTGTCGTGGATATCACGGAAGCGCCAACTGCTGGGTATGCATCGATGATCACAAGGTTCTGGCCTGATATTGTGTAGATATACCGGTTGTCATTTTTTATGATGTCAGGCTCATCGACCCCGGCAACCTGGACATTGGTCTGCGAGTACCCGACACCACCAGGAAGGGCCGGGGCAGGGATGGGGATGCCGGTGGCGTGTTCTGATTGCGGGATCACCTTTGCCACGGTATCGAACCCTACGGTAGGAACCATGGTGCGGTAGGTAGCGTCATGTTCGACTCTTGCCATCGACTCTTCGAGGTACTGCTCGATCTCGGCAGTCGAATTGAACTTCTTTAGTTCCGAAGATACGGGAGGTGCGGTTCCCGGAATGCTCATGCATCCTGCGGCAAGTACGGCGATAAGGATAGCGCATGAGCAGAGCATGAGGGTTTGGCGACTTGGTGACATGGCCTGTACCACGCATTGGGGGAGATAATGATATTAATCTGGCGTACACTGCGAAAAAATTCGAAGCAATGCGATCACACTCGTATCACTTCACCCAAATGCCAGGTCCCTGCCTGGACATACTTCTTCATCGTGCCCCGGGCAAGGGTTATCTGGAGGATGCCCGGGCTGTTGCTCCCGGCGAGAGAAGTGGTGGTGGTGAGGAAAATGGGAAAGTTGGGTTTCTCCTCCCGACTCCCTGAACACCAGCTTGATATCTATACACACCTATAGGTATCTCTATGCAGGCCGCCTCCACCATTTACATCCGGGAGGATCTGAAACAAAGACTCCAGGAACTCAAGCGTCACCCAAAAGAATCCTATAACGACGTCATTGAGCGGCTGGTGTCGCTCTCCATCGATTCCGAGCCGTTGAACGACGATTCTATCCGGGGACTTGAGGAAGCGATCTCAGACATCAAGCACCGCCGCCTCCACTCTGAAGAAGAGATCATGGCCGAGTTCGGCGTACAATGAAGTACCGGATCCTCTATACTTCCCGGGCCCGGAAGGATCTCCGTAGTTTTCCGGATACCGTCGCCAGGCGTATTATCCGGGATATCCACACCCTTGGGGAAGATCCTTACCCGCACGTAAAAAAGCTGAAAGGCAGTGCCCCGGACCACCCGGTCTACACCTTCCGGATCGGTCTGTATCACCGGGCGATCCTTTCCATCCACGACGAGGTCCTGATCGTCCATGTTCTCGAGATCGAGAACCAGCAGGCGTACCGGGATTTCTAATCACCCATCTCTGTTTCGTGGAATGTGCTTCAGGAGGACGCTGTCCGGCATCTTTAGTATGGCAATCCGGCTTCGGGAAGATCATGGACAGAATCCTGCCGTGTGCACTCCATTCCGACTATTATTCATTGTTGCCGTGACTGCACGGAATATCCCTGTTCGCATCGTGAACCCTTTTAGAGGAGTTTTTCATGCACATCAGGAAATACGGCGACTGAGAGTAGGTCATGATCAGATGGGTATCTTCAACGATCAGCAGTTCATCCTCCGGTAAAAAATGTCTGTTATACCTGCGGATAGACAATCGCTTTCAAACTCCCTGCAGGATCCTGGCCTCTGCCTCACGTGCTCTTTTTTTCGAAAAAAAACGCAGGAATTTCAGGTTGATACCATCATTTCTGCCCCTGACGTGCGGGCTGGCAATGCAATCCGGATCTGCGAGGTCATTGTATCAGATTACCAGATGCCGAAGATGAACAGGATTGCCTTTTAAAGGCGTTGTGAACCGTTTTCGAATGTCCCGGGTTCCCGACATGCCCGCAATCAGAGATACCTTCATGCCTGCCTATGCAGAAGGGGGATTCAGAGGAGATGCTGCAATGAGTGAGGTTCCCGTATCGCACAAGACTGACAATGGTCGCAGCGGTCATGATCGTGCTGGCCCTTGTTGCCATAATCCCTGCCGGGGCGATGAATTACGTGTTTTCACCACCGGTCAACAAGGAGAGCACGCTCCACGCCCCCCTGAATGATGGGAGAATCCTGTCTGACCCGTCCCATGAAGCCGATCTCCTCACCCCGAATGAAAATTCGATGATGGATGATTCCGGGCAAGGTATTGTAACATCCGATTCTGCTGCCCCCCGGACGATAGTCCCGGGCACGAAGTCGATCTTCGCGTCGCTTGCCACGCTCACTCTGCCCGCACCGGGCCGCACCGGGCAGTCCGTGCTGTCAACGGTGAGGTTCATGATCTTTGCCCTGAACGGCGACCCACGGGTGCAGTCATTGCTTCAGGCGCCGGAGAACCAAGAACTACTATGGGGAGAATTGCATTGGTCATAGATGCATTCCCGGGAGATGCTGCAATGAGTGATCCACAACAGACCGATGGAGCATCGTTCATTCAGCGCAACAGGGCACGGGCCGAGAAAAAAAATTGACGTGATTGAGCAGCGTCCTCAACACATCAGGGTAGTCACGTTCACCCCGGTTCCCCGCGGACGCTTGAAGCAAAGATCACTGGAGGCGAGTATCCCGATATCTCATTCAACGCGGGCGCGTGGAGCAGGGCCTGCTGTGCCGGAAGTTCAACGGCATAATACACGACCAATGCGATGATCGTCCCGAGGATCGCAAGCCCGACCAGGAACCAGACGAGCTTTTTGAGGGCATCGGATTGGTGAGGTTCTGCCATGAGCGGCAGATATGCTCATTGTCCTAAAAATAGATTTGCCTGATACCAATCACGGTGCCCGGGCCATGGTCTGGTTTTCGCGCAGAACTCTTACGCACAGGTCTGCTTCAGAACAGCCTTCCTTCCCCGCCGTTCTCCCTCCGTTCGTTCTCATCTGCCCAGGAACCTGGCCTCCGCCTCCCGGGCTCTCTCTTCCCAGCCGAGAACCTCGTCTTTGTACGCGGCAAACTTCGGGTTGAAGACGAGTTCCGTTGCCCCCTCCGCAAGGCCGATCACCCGGTCGCCTCCTGTGAACGTGCCATTGAGGTGCATCGCGATGCTGTCATACACGGCCCGGTCTATGTGCTTCACCACGGAAGCGAGGACGACTCTCGGACCAAGATCGGTCTGGTCGCTGTCCACCCCGATGACATACCGCCCGGGCGCACGCTTTGCCTCCGCGATGACGCCGGTCCCCGAGTACCCGGCAACCGTATAGATGACATCGGTCCCGTTCCCGTACATACTGCGGGCGATTGCCTGTGCCTTCTGTGGGTTGTTGAACCCATGGACTGAGGTCTCTTCGATATACTCCTCTTCAATGGCTACCGCCGGGTCGGCGGCCCGGGCACCATCGCGGAACCCCTGCCCGAACGACTCGAGCAGTGTCCAACGGGTTCCGTACATGATCCCGATATGCCGGGACGTTGATGCTTTTGCCGCGAGGACGCCGGCAAGGTAACTCGCTCCGTATGCGGTGACCTCGCACATCCGCAGGTTGGGGAGGTCGGATCCCTGCTGGTCAAGCCCGACAAATCTGACGTCCGGGTTCTCGCGGGCGAGCCGTTTTGTCATGTCGGTGAATGCATAGCTGATGGTGATGACAAGGCCCGGCTTCTCTGCCCCGCCGCTCTTCAGGAGTGCGGAGATGGCATCGTAGTCGAGCGAATACAATTCGTGCTTGTCAAATGCCATATCCTCCTGGGCATGCCAGACACCACGGTACGCGCTGTCGATATACGAAAGATCTCCTTTCTCCAGGCTGTACGCAATCGCCACCTGCGGGAGGACCGGTTCGCGGGGTGTGGTGACGATACCCGCGCCCGCGAGGAGGACAATGGCGATGACCGCGCCGGCAAGAAGGATGGATCTCCGGCTCATGGCTTCAGATACTCCCTGACCGGGATATCGAGGTCTCCGAAGTTCTCCGCGTTCATCATCCGTACGTGCGACCCGGATACCCGCTCGTATACCGCGATGTAGAGTTCCCGGAACGTGATATCCGGGTGCTCCCGGAGAGCGTGTAAGGTCGTTGCCGTGAACTCGTCGGAGAGCCACTGCCGGATGTCCATGTCATAGGTAGCTGCAAGCGACGGTTCCTGAGAGGAAGCAGCCGTGAAGAAGAGCATCCCCTTCGCCGTTGCATTCCCGGCAATGCTCTCCCCAAAGCAGGTGTCGACAAAGAAGACAATCTGCCGGTACCTCCCCTCCTGCTCCATCCGGCTCGTCAGTTCCATAAACTGTTGGGTGGTGAGCGGAGGGCGCTCTTTACTGGAGAAGACCGTTGCCCCCGGCTTGCCGTGGCTGGCAATGTAGACAAAGACATCTGTGCTGCGCGTGCTCTCAAGCACGACCGGTGTCTCCGCGGTCCGGTTCCCCAGGAGCACCTGCACCAGGGTATTGCCATTCACGCCGCTTCCGGTGTAATCTGCCTCCGCAGCAGGGCGGAGGTTCTTTCCTTTTGGCACGTTGTGAACATCTCCCTTCAGCGGGTTCTCGGCGAGCGTAGGGATGTCATCATAGAGCATGAGGATGATATGGTCGTCAGGCACACCGCTCTCGCGCAGGAGGGTGTATACCGCAAGGGCGTCCGACTGGTGCCGGTAATTTTCCCAACCGGTGGAAGGCCCGACAATAACAGCCCGGAAATCTGTCTTCGGCTGCGCAGGCCTCCACATTGTTTCATTGACTGCAGGGATCTGCATCAGTTCCCGGGATGCCCGGAAGCGTGCTCCGGAAATGCTTTTGTGCAGGACCGAACCAGCCTTCTCGGAACTGATGACCGAGATTACCCGGAATGCCCGGTCTTCCACCACCCCGTGAGAGTAGAAGACTGTCAGCGGGTCAACGCCATACTGCCGGTCAAAGTCCAGCGGGCCGGTGGCGCCGTGGACAAACGGCATCCTCCCGCTGCAGATATCCCGCAATGCCTGCCGGGCACCCTGTGCATCCCAGTTCCGGTGCGTCCCATTGCCATATGCAACAGCCTTGACAGAGTCTGCCAGCGACTCGAAGAATGCCGCATCCTGACGGGCCGAGGCAAAGGCAGCAAGAAGTACTGCATCATAGGCAGGAGCCGCAAAGCCTCCCGGTTCATGGCCGAACCGCTCCCGGTATGCAATGGTAAACCCGCTGGTCGGATCAGCAGCCGGGCGGATCCCCTCGATCCCTTCGGCGTCATCCCCGAGAAGCCGGATCAGCACCGGTGCATAGTCAAAGTCAACGATAAAGAGTTTTGAATCCGTCCCGGTCCGCGTCATCTCACGGCGAATCCGTGCCGCATCCTCCGGAGATGCGGCGATGATGAGGTACTTCGGGTTCGCTGCGAGGGCATCGCGTGTCAGGGTCTCAAC
>Ga0172362_10004945_pt1 | contig 11560 bp, 16 predicted proteins | sample LakKivs1_kivu2a2_FD_114534 | JGI IMG/M metagenome (GOLD analysis project Ga0172362, IMG submission 114534) | Sediment microbial communities from Lake Kivu, Rwanda - Sediment s1_kivu2a2 | ecosystem: Environmental > Aquatic > Freshwater > Lake > Sediment | place: Rwanda: Western Province, Lake...
CCTAGCCCGCCCCCAAAGCCCCCTGACCCCCGACGCCCCAGCGAACGCCCCAGCCCCCAGCCACCATTTGACACAAGCTATCAAACCCGCATGATGAGTGATATGAGCAAGAACGATCCGGTTAAGGTGCACGCGGAGGCGCTTGGGGAGTTTGACCGCATTCAGGAAGTGTTGCGTAACGAGCGGTTGCAGTGCCTGCAAGACCGCCGGTTTTGTTCGATACCCGGGGCCCAGTGGGAGGGGCCGCTTTCTGAGCAGTACGAGAACCGTCCGAGGTTTGAGGTGAACAAGACGCAGTTGGCGGTGATGCGGATTATCAACGACTACCGCTCGAACCGCATCACGGTGGAGTACGTACCGCGCGAGAAAGAGTACGAGAATCTGGCGGAGACGTGCAACGGGCTGTTTCGAGCAACGGAAGTGGATTCGAGTGCTGAGGAAGCGTACGACAACGCGTTTGAGGAGGCGGTGACCGGTGGGTTTGGGGCGTTGCGATTGCGCAACGAGTACGAGGACGAGTACAGTGGGGAGAGCGACGAGCAGCGCATTTGCATTGAGCCCATTTACGATGCGGACAGCTCGGTGTACTTTGATTTGAACGCGAAGCGTCAGGACAAAGCGGACGCGAAGCGGTGCTTTGTGATTACGGCGTTAACGCGCGAAGACTACGAAGCGGAGTGGGGGGACGATCCCACGACATGGCCGAAGGAGATTACGCGCACCCAGTTCGACTGGCAGACACCGGACGTGGTGTACGTTGCGGAGTACTACCGCGTGGAGGAGACGACGGACTACATGGTGACGTTTGAGGGGCTTACGGGGGACGAGGAGAAGGAGTTATTGTCGGTTTTGAAAGAGGGCAAGATGGAGGAGATGGAGGCGCTTGGGTATAAGGAAGTTAAGCGCAAGAAGATTAAGCAGAAGAAGGTTCACAAGTGGATTATGTCTGGGGGCAAGGTGCTTGAGGACTGCGGGTACATTGCGGGGCGGTGCATTCCGATTGTGCCGGTGTACGGGAAGCGCTGGTTTGTGGACAACGTGGAGCGGTGCATGGGGCACGTGCGCCTCGCCAAAGATATGCAACGCCTCAAGAATATGCAGCTATCGAAGCTGGCAGAGATTTCGGCGTTATCGTCCATGGAGAAGCCTATCTTCATGCCTGAGCAGGTGGCGGGGCACCAAGTGATGTGGGCGGAAGACAACCTCAAGAACTATCCGTACTTGCTGGTGAACGGGATTACGGACGCGCAAGGCGCGGTACAGCCGGCGCCGCCGATTGCGTACACGAAAGCCCCGCAGGTACCGCCTGCGATGGCGGCGCTCTTGGGTGTGACGGACATTGATATGCAGCAGCTTCTTGGTTCCCAAGGCAACGGGGACAAGATGGTTTCGCACGTGACGAGCAAAGCGGTGGACTTGGTGATGCAGCGGCTCGATATGCAGAGCTACATCTATGTGTCGAACATGGCTAAGGCCATTAAGCGCGTGGGCGAGATTTGGCTGTCCATGGCCAAAGACGTGTTCGTTGAAGATAAGCGCAAGATGAAGGTTGTGACGGCCAACGGCGAGCAGGACGAGATTGAGCTCATGGCACCGGTCATAAACCCTGAGAGCGGTGAGCTTGAGTACGACAACGACCTCTCGGAAGCTGAGTTCGATGTGGCGGTGGACGTGGGGCCGTCTTCAACGACGAAGAAACAGGCGACGGTGCAGGCGCTGCTCTCGATGATGGCGGTGACGCAAGACCCTGAGACGATGAATGTGCTCTCGTCGATGGCGATGATGAACATGGAAGGCGAAGGGCTTGGGGACGTGCGGACGTACTTCCGCAAGAAGCTGCTCAAGATGGGGGCGGTTAAACCCACCGAGCAAGAGGCTCAGGAGCTCCTTGCCGAGGCCCAGAACGCCCAGCCGGACGTTCAAGCGCAGTACTTCGCAGTAGAGGCGCAAAGGGCAAATGCGCTCGCTACAAAGGCACAAGCCGATACGGTGCTCACGCTGGCAAGAGCCGAAGAGACGCGGGCCAAGACTGAGGAGACGATTGCAAAGGCCGGTCAGATTGACCAAGACAAGGCGATGAAGCTGGCGGATCGCATCGAAAACGATGTGCAGAAGCTGGTGGAACCCTTGCAAACATTTTAGTGGACAAGCCCACTAAGTAAGAAAAAATGGAGAACAACAACACGGCAGTAGATGCTGAAGTTGTCTTGGAAGATGAGGAAGCTCCCGTAGCGGAGGCTGTGGCTGAGGAGACCGGTACACCGGTGGCCTCGGAGCCAGCTAAAGACGGTGTAGCGGACTCTTCGGAAGAGATTGACGTCAGTATCGGGGATTCGCCGACCCAGAAAGAGGACGCAGAGAAGGCACCTGAATGGGTGCGTGAAGTGCGTAAAACCAATCGGGAACTGCACCGCAAGAATCGGGAGCTAGAGGAGAAGCTGAAGGCAATATCGGCAACTGAGAACAATCCGGTTGACCCTGGGCCGAAGCCGACACTGGAAGGCGCCGATTACGACACGGAAAAGTACGAGACCAAGCTGGCAGAGTGGTTTGACCGGAAACGGAAAGCCGCTGAACTCCAAGCCAAGGCCGAGGAAGAGCAGCAAGCCCAACAAGCAGAATGGCACAAGAAGCTTGAGAACTACGCGAAGTCGAAGACTGAGTAGAAGGTTCGAGACTACGAAGATGCCGAATCTGCGGTGCAAGAGGTATTAAGCGTCACTCAACAAGGCATCTTGTTGCAGGGCTCAGACAACTCGGCACTTTTGGTTTATGCGCTAGGCAAGAACCCGAAAAGAGCGAAGGAACTCTCGGAGATAAAAGACCCCGTGAAGTTCGCTTTTGCGGTATCGAAGCTCGAATCACAACTCAAGGTGACAAAGAAAACTGCTCCTCCTCCAGAGAAGACCCCACCGTCAGGCGGGGCAAGGTCAACCGGTGGTTCCGACGAAGTGTTGGAAAACCTACGCGCAAAGGCCGAGCGCACCGGTGACTACACGCAGATTTTGGCCTACAAACGTCAATTGCAGTCAAAAAAGTAACCTATGGCTAACTCGTTCAATAAAGAAGAGCGCGTAGCGTTTGAAAACCTCCTTGAGGGGTTCAACGACGCGCTTGTCCTCTCCCGTAACGTCTCGATCTACAACACAAACCAGACGATGATGGAGCGCACCAACAACGTCATCTGGCGCCCACAGCCCTACATCGCGACTTCGATCTCGAATGCAGGGGTTGGGACGAACATCACCGGCGTTGGTGGCTACTCCAGCTACACCCAGCTCGCGGTGCCCGCCAGCATCAACCAGACCCGCACGGTGGCTTTCGAGCTCAACGCTCAAGAGCTTCGTGACGCTCTGCAACAGCAACGCCTTGGCAAATCGGCAAAACAGAAGCTCGCTTCTGACATCAACGTGTCGGTGCTTCAACTCGCGGCCAATCAAGGCACGCTGGTGGTTAAGCGCACGACCGCTGCTGGTGCTTCGAGCGGGTTTGATGACGTCGCCCAGTGCGAGGCCATCTTCAACGAGCAGGGCATCATGGACGGTGACCGCTACCTCGCGCTCAACACGCGGGATTACAACGGTCTCGCTAACGACCTTGCCAAGGCTTCGCGCTCCTTCGGGAACCAGAAGTCCGACAAGGCTTATGAGCGTGCGTACGTTGGGATGGTGGCGTCCTTCGACATCTACAAGCTCGACTACGCGGTGCGGTTGGCTGCTGGGTCTGCTACGGCGACCATCAACACGACCGACGCGGCAGCGAACTACTACATCCCGAAAGCCATCTCGACTTCGCCAACGACGTCCGAGCGGCTCAACGTGGATAACCGCTTCCAGTCGCTGACGGTGGCAGTTTCCGCTGGCGCTTTGGCGGCAGGGGACGCATTCACCATCGCAGGCGTCAACGCAGTGCACCACATCACCAAAGGCGACACCGGTCAGCTTAAGACCTTCCGTGTCATCTCGGCGAGTGCGCCTGCTGCTGGTAGCCAAGCTATCGTCATCAGCCCTCCGATCATCTCCAATCAGGTTCCAAACGCGGCTTCCGCGCAGAACCAGAACTGCGTGGTGAACACGAAGGCATCGAACTCCTCAATCACGCTCTTGAACACGGCGGCAGCTCCTGTGAACTGCTTCTGGCACAAGGACGCGATTGAAATCCTCCCTGGCCGCTACTCGCTCCCCGACAACGCTGGCGTTGCGGTGATGCGCGGTTCAACCGACCAAGGGCTGGAGCTCGTCATGACCAAGCGTTTCGATCAGGACACCCTCACGACCAAGTATCGTGTGGACACGTTCTACGGGGTTGTGAATAAGCAACCCGAAATGAGTGGTATCATCCTGTTCAATCAGGTATAGTCACCTCACGGGGGGTGGCCCTTCGGGGCCATCCCCTTAACTTTACGCAACTTATGCCGCTCAATAAGGGTTATTCGCAGAAGACAATCTCCTCCAACATCGGCAAGGAGATGAAGGCCGGTAAACCGCAGAAGCAAGCGATTGCAATCGCGCTCTCAACGGCTCGCAAAGCGAAGCAAGCGGCTGGAAAACCCGTTGGAAAACTGAAAAAATGATTGAGTTTCCTGCAATGGTGTACCGCTCGCCCGGGAAGAACCCTGCGCGTTATGGCACCTACGACTACTGCGGCGTCGAATCCCAAGACGAACTCGACGAAGCCCTCTCCTTGGGCTGGAGTTTGACTGTTGAAGAGGCGGTAGACGTCTATAACAAGGCCGTGGAAGACGCTGTAAGGCTCAAGAACGAGCCCAAGGTCAAGATTGTGGTCAATGAGCCTGAATCCGAGGCCGCGCCCCTTCCTGAGGCTGCTGGAGAGCCGGTTTTGTTGGCTGAAGACGAAGAAGAAGAAGATAAACCGCGCCGCAGGCGCAAATGACGCATGGGATACACTAAACGCCAGTTTGTTGAGGCCGCTTTTGAGGAGCTTGGACTGGCGTCTTACGTGTTTGACCTAACGCCTGAAGAGCTTCAGTCGGCGGTGCGCCGGCTGGACGCCATGGTGGCGCAGTGGTACGCGAAAGCCATCCAGATTGGCTATCCACTGACCAACTCGCCCGAGAACGCGGACTTAGACACCGAGACGAACGTGCCGATTACCGCGAACGAGGCCATCATCTTGAATCTCGCGATGCGGATTGCTCCGCAGTTCGGTAAATCGCCATCCCCAGACACCAAGCTGGGGGCGATTGCCGGTTACCAGACGCTCCTCATGCAGAGCGCAAACGTCCTTCAGCAGCAGTACCCTTCTCAGATGCCTTCTGGCGCCGGAAACAAGGACGTGGACTGGCCGTTCTTACCGGTTCCGTCCATCGCCCCCATCGAGCAACAACCCAACGGTCAGCTTCTCTTCCTCTAACATGGCTATTCAAAATCTCGATAACGTCGACAGCATCAGCAACTCGACGTTGTTTGCAGTCAACCAGAACGGGCTCGACTACAACTGCACAGCAGCGGTGGTGGCTGATTTCATCGAGCAAAACGTGACGGTCAACGACGGCAAGGTCATCCAGTACTCCTCACCCATCGCTGGCTCGACGGTGGCGATTAGCGGCACCAACAACAGCGTGTGGCTGGTGCTCACGCCAATCAGCACGGTGGCTACGCTGACGATCCTGCTCCCTGAGGTGTCGGGCTGCGTTGCCAACCAAGAGATTCTCGTGAACACGACGCAGACCATCACCGCGCTCACGGTGAACTTGAACGGTGCTGTGGGCGGCGGCGTTCCGACGACTCTTGCGGCAAATGGTTTCTTCAGACTCCGGTTCGAGCCGGTCATCCAAAAATGGTATCGCGTAGGCTAATATGACACTCCCATTCAATCCCTCTTACGGCAGCGGACAAACCCAGTCAGCAACTGGCACGTCCGCCCAGTACAGCATCCGCTCTGGCACCCGCAGCATTTGCGTGACCAACACGGGCTCGACCAACCCCGTGTTTGTCCGCATCGGGCAGGGCACGATTACCGCAACGACCGCTGACTACATCGTCATGCCGAGCAGCCAAGTCTCTCTTGGCAAGTTCGAGGACGACAACGTCATCGCGCTCATCTCGCCTTCAGGAACGACGGTCAACTTCATCTGCGGCGCTGGCCTGTGATTCGTTACCTCTCAAGACGACGCTCGAAGACGCCTGCGGGGCCGACGGTGACCCCGCCTGGGCCTCCTCCTGCGTCTTATTACCTCCGCCCAGGCGGTGGGACAAACTATTATCGGCGCCCAGGGGGCGTTGACCGGTACATCAGACCCTAAAGCATATGCCTGACCTTCCAGTATCAAACGACATTGATTCCTTCATGCAGTCCGCCAACCGGCAGGCTGCGATGGACAACCTTGCTGGCGCAACGACCTCCGGTCAGTACCTTCGCGGGAACGGATCGGACGTTGTTATGTCGGCTATCCAAGCCGGCGACGTCCCTACGCTCAACCAGAACACCACCGGTACGGCTGCCGGCCTCAGTTCGACGCTCATCGAGACCTCTGGTGGCACGGGGAAGACGAGCTACACAAACGGCCAGCTTCTCATCGGGAACGCTGCGGGCGGGCTCACGAAAGCGACGATTACTGCGGGGTCGAACGTGACGGTGACCAACGGGGACGGCGCGATTACGATTGCTGCAAGCGCAACGCCAACGAACGTGCAGCAGTTCACTACGGCTGGAACATGGACGAAACCATCAGGGGCCAAGAATGTTCAAGTGCAGTTGTTTGGTGGAGGCGGTGGCGGCGGTGGGGGGTCTAAGTACGCTTCTGGAACTCAGTGCTCTGGCGGGGGAGGCGGCGCAGGCGGTGGCGTTTTTGAAACATTCTTCGATGCAGACGATTTAACATCCACGGTTGCAATTACGGTTGGTGCTTTTGGTACTGGAGGAGCAGGACAAGCTGTTGCTGGCAACGGAACAGCAGGAACCGGAGGCACAACTAGCAGCTTTGGCGGATACGCAAGAGCGGGTGGGGGCGGTGGGGGGGCAGCAGGAAATCCGTCAAATGCAAACGGAGGAGGTTCTGGAGCCACATACAACGGCAATGGCGGAGGAGCTGGAACAACAGGCGCAACGGGTGCAGCGGGTGCTTTTTCTTCTCGTGCAGGTTCTGGAGGCGGCGGTGGAGGAGGAATCTCTACTAGCAACTTGGTGTTTGGAGGTGGAGCGGGAGGACTGCAGAATGGAGCAAACTTACCAGGCGGAACGGCTGGAGCAGCAGGGGCTAACGGAGGAAATGGAATTCAGATGAGTGGTGTTCTTTCATTGTTCGTTGGCAGCGCAGGAGGCGGCGGAGGCTCGTCGCTTGCGGCAACAGGCGGAACGGGTGGTAGCGGAGCAGGGTTTGGAGCTGGAGGCGGCGGGGGAGGAGCAACTCAAACTGGAACAGGCGGAACAGGCGGAACAGGTTCTCCAGGGATTGTGATCGTAACAACCTATTTCTAAACAATGAGATACGCCATCGTCGACAACGCCACAAAGGCCATCGTGAACCTTATGATGTGGAACGGAACAAACCCGTACCCATTCCCTGACAACACAACTGCTGTTGAAGTTGGTGACACATACTGCGACATCGGCTGGATTCAGCAGCCTGACGGCTCATTCCTGCCTCCAGACGACAATGGCTAAAAAACAAGTCAACCTCTCGGTCGCCCGAGGCGAGAAGTTGCCGGTGTCGCAAGGCGCAGGGCTGACCGCCAAAGGCCGCGCCAAGTACAACGCGGCAACCGGCTCGAACCTGAAGGCGCCTGCTCCCAACCCCAAGACTAAGGCAGACGCGGGGCGCAAGGCTTCGTTCTGCGCGAGGATGAGCGGGATGCCTGGGCCAATGAAGGACGAGAAAGGACGGCCAACCCGCAAAGCTGCTTCACTCAAACGCTGGAACTGCAAATGAAAAAAGGACTCTACGCCAACATCCACGCCAAACGCGAACGCATCGAAGCCGGTAGCAAGGAGAAGATGCGCAAGCCGGGCTCCAAGGGAGCGCCGACTGCGGCAGCGTTCAAAGCATCTGCGAAGACTGCCAAGAAGAAGTAATGCAAGTTCCACTGCTCAGCGGCATCTACACGGACGCAGCCGGCGACTTCCGCCGCAGCTACCCGCGTAATTTGATACCGGTCATCCAGCCCTCGGGCTTGAGCAACGGGTATCTTCGCCCCGCTGACGGCATCAAACACTTCGCGGTTGGCCCTGGGGTAGACCGAGGCGGAATCGAGTGGAACGGTGTTCTTTACCGCGTGATGGGCACCAAGCTCGTCTCGGTAAGCTCGCTTGGGAACGTGGTGGTTCTCGCGGACGTCGGCGGCAGTGGTCAAGTAACACTTGACTACTCAGAAACGCTGCTCGCCATTCTCTCCAGCGGCACGCTGTACTACTGGGACGGTTCCACGCTCACCAGCCTGGCGCCTGACCCCGCCATGGATCCAATAACGGACTTCTGCTGGGTGGACGGCTACTTCTTCTTAACGGACGGGAACTTCATCGCTACGACGAACTTGGTGAACCCGACCATCGTTCAAGCCAAAGCAACGTCCGAGGCTGACCCCGATCCCATCACGTCGATTCAGAAGTTTCGGAACGAGGTCTATGCGATTAACCGACACACCATTGAACTCTTCAACAACGTCGGAGGGGACATTTTTTCCTTCCCGTTCGCACGTATCGAAGGAGCCCAGATACAACGGGGTGGAGTCGGAACGTACTCCTGCTGCGTATATCTGGATTCTGTGGCTTTCGTCGGAGGCGGGAGAAACGAGGGTATCTCGGTGTGGCTGGCGTCAGGAGCAAACACCGTCAAAATCTCTACCCGTGAGATTGACCAGATTCTGGCAACTTACACTGAAACTGCTCTGGCTTCGACTATCTGTGAGGCACGGGTCTACAACGGACTTAACCATCTCTACATCCACCTTCCAGACCACACGCTAGTGTACGACGGCTCGGCCTCCCAGATTGCCGAGCAGGCCATCTGGTTCACGCTGGCAGACGGTCTTTACGGCAACAGCAGCTACCGCGCACGCAACTTCGTCAACGCCTACGACAAGTGGATTTGCGGCGACACGTCAGCTCCCAACTTGGGCTATGCGGTGTACGACGTCTCCTCGCTGTGGGGCGAGCGCGTCGGGTGGCAGTTCGAGACCCAAATCTTTTACAACGAAGGCAAGGGCGCTATCTTCCATGAACTCAAGCTTGTCGCCCTGACAGGGCGGGTTGCCTTGGGCGTGAACCCCACCATCTTCGCGAGCTACTCAGCGGACGGCATCACCTACTCGCAGGAGCGCGGCATCAGCGCCGGGCGCATTGGAGATCGCAACAAGCGCCTCACGTGGATGCGCAACGGTCGCATGGGCGACTGGAGAACGTACCGGTTTCGCGGGTCAAGCGACGCGCACTTGTCTGTAGCAATCTTGGAGGCGCGGCTTGAGCCGCTTGTGTGGTAAATGGCGAACTCCATCAAGCCAAACCGGAATGACCTTGCCAAGTTCTTGCCCGACCAGCGCCTCATCCGCGCCTTCGAGCAAATCTTCGATTATGTCCCAGCCGGAATCGACGCCAACACCATTGACTCGTATAACTCTCAGACGTCTGCGCAACAGGCGATTGATACGGTTGAGGCTCTGCGTAGCGTCATCGAGCTCGCTTCTACAGCGCCTGCGCAGCAGGCTAACCAGATTGCTGAACTTGCCCAGCAGGTCGCCCTGCTCTCGCAAGCCCCACCGGTTGAGCAACGCAAAGCTCCCCGCTACGGAACCTTCTACGACACCACAACGCAGACGGCAGCGGCCATAAACACGGCATACGCGGTCACATTCAACTCAACTGACCTCAGCTTCGGCGTTCGCACTGGAACGCCTACAAGCCGCATTTACGTTGATTCTGAGGGCATCTACAACTTCCAGTTCTCCATGCAACTGGACAAGACCGCTGGAGGCGTTGGCCTGTTTTACTTGTGGGCGCGAATCAACGGCGTTGACCAAGCCAACTCGGCCACCCAAATCCGCATTCAGGGCAACAACGCAGAAAGTGTTGCGGCATGGAACTTCGTCTATACAATGAACGCGGGAGATTACTTTGAGCTCATGTGGTCTGTGGACACAACAGACATCGAGATCAAAGCCTTTACCGCAGCCCCACCGGTGCCAGGCATACCGTCTGCAATCTTGACCGTCACCAACAACATCTCCTGACAATGGCTGTAACCGTCAAAAACATCATCCCGCCCAAGCAGGCCGAGGCTGCTGCGACAGCCCAGTACATTGCGTCGAACTGCAAGTGCATCATCGACAAGTTCACGGTGACCAACACCTCTGCGGCGAATGCGTCCATCACGGTGAACCTGATTACGCCTTCGGGGACAGCCGGCAACAGCAACAAGATTCTTTCCTCGAAGGTCGTTGTACCCAATGAGACCTACACCTGCCCAGAGCTCGTCGGGCAGGTTCTTGAGTCCGGTGGCATCATCTCCACAACCGCAAGCGCAGTGACCTCGCTGACCATCATGGCTTCTGGGAGGGAAGTGACGTAGAGATGACTTCCGCTGAAGAATCATTCCGGTGTCTGTTTGCAGAGGTGCTTCTTCTTCCCGAGGACGCACAGGACTGGTTGATGTCGTTTTGGCAAGTGATGCATGTGTTCGATGACGTTGCAGATGGCGATGAGGTGCCGCGCAAAGAACTCGACCGGTGTATCTGGAACACGATGGTGGCAATGCCGCTAAACCGGTTCTACTCCATGAACTCGGCGTTGTTGATTCCGGTAATGGTAAACCTGTTCTTGAAATGGCAGGCATCTGACCAAGCCGAGCGAGCTGGAAGAGCAACAGAGATGTCCTACGCTTGGAGAGCAGGGTTCTACGACCTTATTCTGTTCGTGACTCACGTCTGCCATGGCGTTGAGTTCGCAACCCAGAACGCCGAGAAGGTCATGCATTTCTACGGTGAAACATTTGAAGATTACAGAAAGGAGTTTTTATGCCCGATCCAGTAGGAGGAGCAATTCTTGGAGCAGCGGCGATTGGCGGAGGTGCATCTGTATACGCTGGAAGACAAGCGTCAAAAGGAGCTAAAGCCGCTGCGGAAGCACAGCAGAAAGGATATAGTGCCGCTCAACGTGAACAGGCGCGTCAGTTCGATGTTATGCGGGAAATTCTCGCTCCATACATCTCGGCTGGACGGCCTGACTTGACGCAGCCGTACGTCGTTGCTGGCCCAGGGGCGATTCAGCAGATGCAACGGCTTGTTGGTCTTGGTGGAGAAGGAGCACGCCAACAGGCTTTGTTAAATGTCTACAGACAGCCTGAGTACACGCAGCTTTCTGACATCACGGACAAGAACATCCAAGAATACGAAAGAAAAAGAGAGCGTGAACTTGCGGCTTTAAAGAGTTCAGCAGCGTACAAAAAACCAACTCTTGCAGAGGGGCAAAAGGGAAGCACGGCAGTAAAGCAGGCTCGAGAAGACCTGATTGCCAACTTCCAGCTTGCCACCGACAAAGGCATTCGAGATATCGAGACGGAAGGGTACAATCAGCAACAAGCGCTGTTTAAGCCGATTCTTCAGGATCA
>Ga0172362_10004947_pt1 | contig 11557 bp, 6 predicted proteins | sample LakKivs1_kivu2a2_FD_114534 | JGI IMG/M metagenome (GOLD analysis project Ga0172362, IMG submission 114534) | Sediment microbial communities from Lake Kivu, Rwanda - Sediment s1_kivu2a2 | ecosystem: Environmental > Aquatic > Freshwater > Lake > Sediment | place: Rwanda: Western Province, Lake...
AACCTGCCGTCCGGCGTCCAGGCGGGATAGGTCTCCAGGCGCTTCCTGTCGGCAAGGGCCGGCACGGTCTTGACCCTGGCTTCCGCAAAATCATAGTAGAAGATCGCGGAATCCAGATCGACCACGTCATGGATTTCCGTTCTGGCGTTGTGGAAGAACTGACGGACGTCGTTGACGGAGTAGGCCGCGATCTTGCCGCTCGGATGCCAGGCCGTATAGCCGAACTTCTCGCCGATCTTATCGACGCGGCCCTCATGACCGTACAGGGTCGCACTGGGAAGGGAGACGCTGCGCATGCCGAGGAGGATCCTGCCGGGACGGTTGTTCACGAAGCTGTGACAATGGGCGCACCCGTTCCCGAACGAGCCGGTGTCGAGCAGGGTCTGTTCCTCGAAGCTCTCGAGGTTCCGTTGGCAGATACGCATCGGTTTGGGGAAATACGAGGAAGGGGTCATGTAGCGATAGACGAGATGAGAATCGATTGTCTCGCTGGCGATGGTGTTGACGACGGTCTGGTACTGATGCCACGTCCCGGTTTGCGCCTTCACGCCGATGTCAATGCGCAGCTCGTTGCCGGCATTGCGGCCGAGCAGTTCCCTCCATCTGCCCGGCGGGATCACGATCTCGCCCGTTCTGCCGGCGATTTCGATGGCCTCGCCTGTGTCGGAGTAGATCTTGGCTCGATACCTCCTGCCGGGCTCGCGAATCACGAAGTTCAGCGGCGCGATGTTCGGCGGGATGACGATCCCCACGTAGTCCGGCGCGAGGCTCGGCTCTCTGGGTACCATAATGACGGATGCAGGGGTCTCGTCTCTGCAGGAACAAACCAACAGAACCGCTGCGAATGCCAGCATGAGGAGAGACATCGCCAGAGACGTGCTTGATTTCATCGATGCATCCCAAGGCCCATCACAATAACGGGCTCCTGTCTGTCGGGTCGAAGCCACAAATACCACCTTATCTTACCGGGCTCCGGGGAGAATCCAAAGTCCTTCCTGTTGACCGGCGATTGCCCCGCACAGCCATTGGATTCGCGGCCGACATCAATTATGATGCACGATGCTTGGCATAAGGATCAGGCACATGGTTCGTGAACGCAGGCTGGAATCCTGTCTATCGGCAGTCATCTTTGTCGGGCTCTTTCTCTACCTCTGGAAAGGGATTGGACCTCACCTGCTGTACTATGGATTCGGCGTGTTCACCGCCTATCCGATCGTCTCCCGGGAAGGCCCCTTTCTTCGCGCGGCCTTCAGCACGCCCGGCGGGCCGATGGGCGCCTTGGCCGCCCTCCTGGCCGAGAGCTATTCCCATGCGATTCCCGGCGCCCTGACCATCACGGCCATCCTGGGCGTCCTGTTCCTGGGAATCCGTCGCCTGCTGCGGTCCGGGCACGCGGAGAGGTTCAGGGACCTGGCCTGGGTTCCCCTGCTGCTGGCCCTGACGATCTACAACAACTACTATGAGAATCCCCTGCCGGTACTGCTGGCGGTGGGATTGTCGGTCTGGGCCGCCGTTCTGTATAGCGTCCTTCCAGCGAGGACCTCGCGTGGGCGGACAGGGCTATTCCTGGTTCTCTTTGGCGCGGTCTACTACCTGGCCGGCGCTGCGGCCTTCATCTTCGCCGGCATCGCCTGTCTGATCGAGGCCCTGCTCCGCCGAAAGACCACGTTGGCGGTTATACAGGCGGCTCTGGCGGTCGGCGGGGCCTTCATCCTGGGTCGATTCGTTTTCGGCCTGGGACTTCAGGCTATCTACACGGCCGGGACGCCCTGGGACCCGGGCAAGGCCCTCAAGCTCTCCCCCCTGGCCGGCTGGCTCGCATTCGTTCTGCACGTGTTCATTCCCAGCCTGATCCTGGTGGCATTCCTGGGTCAAACCCTCATGGAAGTTGAAGCCGGGAGAAGCATCCCGCGGAACCCGCGGCGAAAGGCTCCTTCACACTCCCGCAAATCCAGGCCGATCGACTCGCGCGTGTGGATAGCCCTGCGCATGCTCGGGGTGGTCACGGTCGCAGCCCTGTGCCTGATATCTTCCCGAACGCCCGCGCGTCACGAGCGGGCGCTGCATTACTATGCTCAACGCCGCGACTGGAATCAGGTGCTGGCCCTGGCAGGTCGGATGCGAGGCAGGCATCGTTTCACACGCTCCGGCGTCTTCGACATCAATCGCGCGCTGGCGCACCAAGGACGTCTCGGCAGTGAGCTATTCGCCTTTCCCCAGGACGACATCAAGACCCTGTTCATGAGCTTCGAGGATATGCCCGGGCGTGTGATGCACGCCAAGTTGATCGAGCTGTATCTGGACCTCGGTTGTCTGAACGCCGCAGAGAAGAACGCCTATGAGCTGCTCGCGCAGGAGGGACCCTCCCCCCACGTGCTGGAGGCATTGGTGAAGATCCACCTGGCCAAGGGGCAGTATGAACCGGCCCGAGTGGTCTTTCGGGCCCTGCGCAGGTGCATCGGTTGCAGGGAGTACGTGCGCAGATGGCAGCCTATCATCGCCGATCCGACGCGGGCCGAAACCGATCCACTCATTCAGTCCTGGCGCAGGGTCAGGCTCACCCAGGACGATACCACGATCGGGATCTCGCCGGCCGCAGTGAAGAACCTGCTGGAGACCATTCCCGACCATCGCCTGGCGTTCGAGTATCTCATGGCCTGCCATCTCCTGAGGAATGAGCAGACTGAGCTTATTGGCCTTTTGCCGTTACTGAAGCGATTAGGCTACAGAGAACTCCCACGCCACTACGCCGAGGCCCTGTTGGTCCATTCGCTGAGGACTGGGACACCGGTGAACGCCCAGGGCTGGACTATTGACCCGGACGTGCAACGCCAGTTCTCCGAGATTCGTCGCATCGTGACACAAGCCGGCGGGAACGATCAAGTGGTGTTCGATACGCTCGTGCCCCAATACGGGGATACCTACATGTTCTACAGTATGTTCAATCTGTGCGGACTCAAGTGAGACGGGGAGATCGTCCATGAAGACATCGTGCGTTGTCCTGGGCATCCTGGCCGCCTGCTCGTCGGCAGGGATGGCGCAACCGGCGCCTGTCGTGATCGAGAACAGTCACCTGCAGTACACCATCTCCGCGGTGGGGGAGAACCTTGCCTTCGTCGATCGCGCGACGGGCATCGACTACCTGAAGCACGGTGCACCCTCCGCATGCGCGTCGGCCCGCTGCAAAGGTATAGATTACCCTGCCACCTCCGCTCGACTGGAGGACGACCGGCTGACCCTGGAGTTCGGTCAGGCAGGCGCAAGGGCAGTTCTGCGTGTTGCGCCGCGGGACTCGTACGTTCAGCTTACCGTCGATTCAGTGAGCGGCGAGGACATCGAGTCCATCGTTTTCCTGAACGTTCCACTCACGCTGCAAGGCCGTCCTGCGGAGTCCTTCGGCGCGTGTGCTCTGTCGCTGAACCTGATCACCCGCGTGGACCAACTGCCGGCCCTCCAGACTGCTCTGCGCGCGTCCTGTTACCGCAAGTTCGGTCTGGAAGGGGCGAAGGCAGCCCTCGTGGGCATGCCGATGCCTGGAATGCTGGGGGCTCTCAGGGAGGTATTGACCGAGGCGGACGAGATGCCCCATTGTCCCGTCGCAGGCCCCTGGGCACGCGACATTCCTTTCAACCACGGTTCCTACCTGTTCAATTTCGGCTCGCTCACGGAGGCGAACGTGGGCGAATGGATCGCCATGGCCAAGAGCCTCGGCGTGACACAGATCGACAACCATGGCGGCAGCGGGTTCTTCCGGTTCGGCGACCTCGTCCTGAACGAGAAGAAATGGCCCCAGGGATGGGACACCTACCGCCGGATCGTGCAACGCCTGCACGACGCCGGGATCGGGTCGATCTTCCACACATACGCCTTCTTCATCGACAAGCAGTCGAAGTACGTCCGCCCGGTGCCGGACAAGCGGCTCGACGCCTTTCGAGCCTTCACGCTCGCTGAGGACGTCCCCGCCGATGCTGCGGAGATCCCTGTGGTCGAATCCACCCAAGGCATGACGACCATCACAGGCTTCTTCGAGCACAACAGTGTCATCCTCCACGTGGATGACGAGCTGATCACGTTCGGCGCGGTGAGCCAAGAGGCCCCCTGGCGTTTCACGAAGGTCCAGCGTGGCGCGTTCGGGACCAGGGCCGCCGCCCATGACAAGGGTGCGAAGGCCCGCCACCTCAAGGAGTGCTTCGGCCTTCTCGTACCCGACCCGGAATCGACCCTCTTCGAGGAGATCGCGCGGAATCACGCGGACATCGTGAACTCCTGTGGCTTCGACGGCATCTACCTCGACGCCATCGACGGCAGCAACATTCTGCGCGGTCCCGAGGAGTGCTGGTACTGGGCGGACAAGTTCGTCTTCGAGAGCCAGAGGCATCTCGCGAAACCGGTGGGCATGGAGATGAGCGCCATGTGGCACCATTTCTGGCAGTACCGGACCCGCTGGCAGGCGTGGGACTATCCCCAGCGCGGGCACAAACGCTTCATCGACCTCCACGCGGACGCGGTGAACGGTGGCCTGCTGCTGCCCCTGCACCTGGGCTGGTGGAACTTCCAGCACTTCCATCCGCCGCAGGTGGAGCCGACTTACCCGGATGTGATCGAGTACCTGGGAGCCAAGCTCATCGGCTGGGACGCGGGCATCTCGCTGACCGGCGGGATCGACCGCGCCCAGCTTGCATCGGTCCCCCTCTTTGGGCGGGCGGTGGATATCCTCCGCACCTGTGAGGAACTGCGTCGAGACAATGCCTTCGACGAGACCATCAAGACGCAATTGCGCCGGCCCGGAACGGAGTTTTCCTTGGCTCGCGACGAGAGCGGGAAGTGGCGGTTTCGCCCCTGTGTGCGTGAAGCGCATGCGGCTTCCGCTGTGGAGCCCTGGAGCCTCTCCTGGACGGTGGACAATCCTTTCGCAGAGCAGCCGATGACGCTTCGGATTGAGGCGCTGATGGCCGGCGGCTCGTACGATGACCCAAACAACATCATCCTGGCCGACCTCTCTGAGCCGAACCAGTGTGCGGGGGCGCCACACACGGCTACCGGAGTCGTCGCCTCGCTGTCCAGGACGCTCGACGGAGTCGGACAGACGGGTGTATTCACGGCGACAAATTCCGGTGCGGTGGCTCGCAACGCGGCGTGGGCCAGGCTGGACCGCAGGTTCGAACCCAACCTCAACCTGAAAGGCCGGGAGGCGATCGGCGTCTGGGTCGAGGGCGACGGCCAGCGGCAGATCATCGCCATCCGACTTGAGAGCCCGCGCCACATCGCCTTTGGCGCCGTGGCGGACCGGTACATCACGGTGGACTTCACCGGCCGGCGGCAGTTCACGCTCGTCGAGACGGAATCCGCCCGTTGGAGCGACTACGTCTGGAACGACGGCAAAGGACTCTACAATGTCTACCGCGAGACCATCGACTTCGGCACGGTGGAACGCGTGAGCCTCTGGTATAACAATCTGCCTGAGGGGCAACAGGCACATTGCGTCATCGGGCCCATCAAGGCGCTGCCGATGGTGGCCTGCACCGTGAGAAACCCCGCCATGACCGTCAATGGCAAGACCGTGGTCTTCCCAACGGAAATGCCGTCGGGCAGTTATCTGGAACTCAATGCGAGCGGAGACTGCATGCTCTACGGACCGAAAGGTGAGGTGATCGCAAACGTGTCGCCGAGGGGCGCGATTCCCCTGCTGTCGGCCGGAGAGAACCAAATTCAGTTCTCGTGCGATGCCGTCGAGGGGCCGGCTCCACGCGCGAAACTGACGGTCAGCTCGCTGGGACAACCGCTCTGATCTGATTGACGGGCGCATAACATGACCACTTGATCTGAGGAGAATAGACACATGAGACTGACTTCCTGGGTGCTTGCCGCTTCGCTGCTGCCGTTCACGCTTGCCGCTGTCGCCGCGGAGCGAATCGATCCGCAGAAAGGCACGACAGACCCCTGTGATGGGCAGGTATGGTACGATGGCAGGCTCCTCCCGCTCGAGGGCAGGGGCTGGGCGGATACGGAGTCGTTCTACGACCGGCTGCCCGCCAAGGCTCAAGGTAAGGTCCGCCCGCCGGTCTGGGGGCTCAGTCACCATAGTGCCGGGATGTGCCTTCGCTTCACGACGGACGCAACGTCGATCCGGGTCCGCTGGACGCTGCGCGAGGGGAATCTGGCCATGCCTCACATGCCGGCCACGGGGGTGAGCGGGATCGACCTCTACACGAGGACGGACGACGGCCAGTGGACATTTGGGGGAAACGGGCGGCCCACCGCAAAGTCGAACGAGGCATCCTTTGGCGTCGCCCCCGGTGTGGAATGCCTGCTGTTCCTGCCTCTGTACAACGGCGTGGAATCCGTCCAAGTCGGCATTCCCAAGGAGAAGACCCTGTCGAAACCCGCGGGGTCTCCGGAGACGCCGAACAAGCCCCTCGTGTTCTACGGCACGTCCATCACGCAGGGCGGATGCGCATCCCGCCCAGGCATGGCCTGCACCGCCCTCGTCAGAAGGCAGCTCGATGTGCCGGTCATTAACCTGGGTTTCTCCGGCAACGGCCGAATGGACCCGGAGATGGCAGCTCTCCTGGCAGAGTTGGATCCCGCCGTATACGTCCTCGACTGCCTGTGGAACATGCGTCCCGCAGAAGTATCTGAGCGGGTGGCGCCCTTTGTCAGAACACTCCGTGCGTCCCGGCCTGATACGCCGATCCTTCTCGTGGAGGACTCCAGCGTCAGCAACACCACACCGACCGAGAAAGGCACGATCCTCCGTCGGATCCATGAGGATCTGAAGGCCGAGGGAATCCCCGGCCTGCATTTCCTCTCCAACCGCGACATGCTCGGAACCAACGGCGACGGCACCGTCGATGGCTGTCATCCGAATGACGTCGGAATGCTGCGCCAGGCGATGGTCTTCAGTAGGTCCCTGTCGGCAATCCTGGGGATTCCGATCAGGCCTCCTCAATAATCCTCAATCCCATCAGAGGGGCCAGGTCTCTCATGGACTCGATACGGTTGCCGTAGAAGACCACGCGGTGGAGCAGGGTCATCATGCCGCCGTCGAGGACGCCGCCGCCCCAGTTGCGGGCCATGCTCCGTGCGTTTGCCACCTCGGTCGTGATCTGCGTCCGGCAGCCACGATCGTGGAAGTCGGTCAGCTCGATGATCTTGCCGGTGGAGATCAGCATCGTGTCCAGGTTGACCAGCTTGGCGCAGGTGATCTCCTGGCCCACGCGCATCTGGACCTCCAGGGACACGCCCTGATTGCTGTCGCACTGCGTCCGGATCAGGAACGGCGCCCGCACCCCGGCGGGGCCGTCGAGCTTCGTTGTCGAGGTGCAGTGGGCGTGAATGACCGCGTTGCGAGAGGTGTCGAACAGCGGATCGCTGATGAAGCCGGGCACGCCGAACGCGTGGGCGAAGAGCAGCATCGTGAGCGTCGAGTCCATATCGCCTTCGCAGGCGCCGACCAATCCCAGATCGTTCAGCCTGCTGAACGTCAGACAGCCCTTCGCCGGCTCCCCCATGCAACGGGAACTCGCGATGGCCTGGGCACGCTCCTCGATCATAATCTGTCGGACCGCCAGGTACATGCGGCATGAGTTGACGATGTCTGCACGGGAGGGCTCCACGACCTTCTGCGCCGGGCCGATCCAATACTGCTGGGCCTCCGCCTCGGCCGCCTTGAGATCGACCGCCTGGAACGCCGACAGAATCCGTTCCTGGCTGATCGGGACGATCTCGGCGCCGATACGCTGCTTGACCTGCTCGGCCGAACAGGCCGGCGGCGTCCCCTGGGCGGCCCCCACGAGCAGGATTCGCGCTTGGCGCATCCGCACGGGCACGCGAAGCATCGCGACCGCTCGCTCCAGATCGCGGTAGTCGCTCGATGTGAACAGGATGACTCTCTTCCCCGCTTTCTGCCATCGGGAGACGTACATCCAGTCATGTCCGCTGAAGGGCTGCGAGAAGATGGCGGAAGGCAGACCCGCGTCCACCAGCTTGAGCAGCGGGTCGCCGCTACCGAAGCTCAGATGCACCATCAGTGCGGCGTCCGCTTCCTTCAGCTTGGTCGCGACCTCCGTCGCGGCCGGCACCGTGTTGGGAATCAGTTCCCCGCCGATGAACTCGACGTCGCCCAGTCGGGTCCGAACCCCGGCAAGATACTCCTGGAACTTCGCGACTTCCGCCGGGGCGTCGAACGTCGGCGTCGGCCACGCGCCTCCTGTGCCGACGTAGACCACGTGGATTCTCACGGGGGGCAGTTTGGGCCAGCCCGCTTCCTCCGCCACCGCCAACGGCTGGGCGGCCAGTCCTCCGGCCAGCAGTACCCCTCCGGCAGCGGCAGTCGCACCCAGGAACTCGCGTCTCGATATCTCTCCCATGGGCTGTCTCTCCTTTCTCATGCCGACTTGTGGCTGGACCTGCATACGATCGACCGATAGCGTAATCCAATCCCCGCTACCTTTCCAGGTTATTCTCTTCGCACGAACCGTATGCTATGATACGGACGGTGGTCCTGAAATGCTGTCCTTAGGAATACTGCCGCTCCGGCAATTCAGTGAGAAGCCGAACGAAGACCCCCGGCGCCGTTACCGACGTTGCTCGTCAAGACTCTTTAGGGAGGACTATCGATGGCGCATATCACACGTCGCGACTATGTCAAACGCGCCCTGGCAACAATGGCCGGGGCCGCAATGCCGACCTCGCCAAGTTTTGCCGCCGGAGCAGGCGAACAATCTGCGCAGTCCCCCGCCTCCGCCGGAGGTAGGATCGTGCTCTGTGAGTTGACCGGGCCGGGCCGTCTGGCCACCACAATGGTCCAGATGGGACTGACTCACGTCATTGCCGGCGTGGGACTGCGTGGCACCGTGGAAGAGCAGGCCCAGCAGGTTGCCAGGACCAAAGAGAGATATGAAGCGGCCGGTCTGAAGATCGTCGGGGTCGAGGGGGCCCCCGTGCGGTTCGAGAGGATCAAGCTGGGACTGGATGGATGGGACGAAGAGATCCAGAACTTCATCAACGCCATTGAGGCCCTGAGCCAGGCGGGAATCCGGATGATCTGCTACAACTGGATGGCGGGCCTCGGCTGGACCCGCACGAATCAGCGCGTCCCGGACCGGGGCGGCGCCGTCACCAGCGAGTTCGACCTCAGGGTCGCCGAAGAGATGGGGGAGACAAGGTACGGCAGGGTCAGCGAGGAGAAGATTTGGGACAACCTGGTGTACTTCCAGAAGGCGGTGATCCCGGTCGCGGAGAAGTTCGGCGTCCGCATGGCCCTGCACCCGGACGACCCGCCGATCTCGCCCCTGCGCGGCATCGGACGCATCCTGACCAGCGCGGAGAATTACCGCCAAGTGATGAATATCGTGCCGAGCCCGGTCAACGGGATCACCTTCTGCCAGGCGAACTTCAAGCTGATGGGCGAGGACATCTATGCCCTCGCCAAGGAATGGTGCGATCAGAAGAAAGTTTTCTTCGTGCACCTGCGTGATGTCGAAGGTACGAAGGAGCACTTCCGGGAGACCTTCCACGACAACGGCCCGACGGACATGGCACGAATGCTGAGAATCTACGGCGCATGCGGCTATGACCTGCCGATCCGCCCGGACCATGCCCCCATGATGGAAGGCGACACCCCCGGCCAGACCGGCGGCTACGGCGTCGTGGGCAAGGTCCTCGCCTTTGGCTACCTGATGGGACTCATGAAGGCCCAGAACATCGCCTACATCTGAGTCAGCCGAGCTTCCCGGGAATCTCCTTCATCGGTCCCATCCAGCGCAGTTCACGTTCGATGTCGTCGTGCATGTTCATATCCTTTCTATGCGAATCATCGATGCCGGACGACGGGACCGGTCCATCCGGTCGAGCAGTCTGCCGGATGCCTCACCGTCCTGTCGAGATATGACGGCCACACACTGATCCTGGGAAGGAGAGGAAACACCGGCACAGGCGCCAGGAAGCTCCTCCGTCCCGCCTTTCCCCGAAAGGGGCCATCGTCTATCTTGCGGAGGGAATCGTCTTCTGGTAGAATACCTGCACTGCTGAAGGCTGGCGCAGAGTCAGCATGTGCCTTGGCAAGTTCCTCGCGTGAAAGGCGACTCGTGATGGCAATGCACAAGGTTCTTCTGCCGCATCATCTGCACGACACAGGGGGATCCGTCTGCTCTGCGACGGGCCTGTTGTTCTTCCTGACGGGGACCCTCGCGCTTGGACCGACGCTGTCCGCGCGTCCAGCGGTCGCCGATATCGCCGGCGACTCCGATCTCCGGTCTCGCGCTGATCCGCCCCACCCGCTTCCGGGGAGTGCCCCGTCCTCCTCATCCCTCCCCGAGCAGATCGCGGCGCTCAAGAAGGAACAGCTCGAACTGGCGCAAAAGCTGGTCGCGGAATTCCCGAAAGAGGAGACGGCGCTTGTGCTCATGGGCAATGTTCTGCAGTTCCAGGGTCGCGGGGAGGAGGCGGGCGACTTCTGGGGGCGGGCGCTGCAGGTCAATCCCCAACGGGCGGATGTCTACCTGAGCCTCGGGCAGCGCGCCATGTTACGCGGCAGCTACGAAGAGGCGGCCGCCGATTGGCGCAAGGTCCTGGAGATCGACCCGCGCATGCCGGGCGTGAGGGCCAGTCTTGGCCTGGCCCTGATGGGCCTGGGGCGGCATCAGGAAGCGGTCGAGATGCTGGAGAAAGGTCTGCTCATCGGGACCGCGTCGAGCGCCGACCATTTCGTACTGGGTCAAGCGTACCTCCAGACGGGTCAACTGGAGAAGGCCAGGGCCAGCCATGAGACTGCCGTCCGTCTTCAACCGGACCACACGAATGCTCACTATGGCCTGTTCACGGTTTACAGTCGTCTCGGGGAACAGGACAAAGCCCAGGAGCACCTGGCCCTGTTCCGGAAGCTCAAGGCCCAGGAGATGAAGACCCTCAAGGACCGCAATGATGCGTACGACGACCTGCAGGCGGTGCGCAGCCATGTTGCCGAGACGTACGTGGGAGCCTGTCTGCTCTGCCGCGACCCGCAACACGCGGCACAGGTGGAGCAGATGCTGCGTCGGGCCCTTGAGATCGACTCGTCGAACGTGGAAGCGCTCCGGAGCCTGGGAGACTTCTATCAGTCGGCAGGTCGGGGCGCCGAGGCCGAAAAGGTCTGCCGGGCCCTCATCGAGGCGGCCCCCCATCGTTCGGACGGATACCGCGAGTTGGCTCTGTTGTATCTCCGCCGCCGGACAAGGCTGCCGGAAGCAAGGCAACTGGCGGAAAAAGCCGTCGCGCTGGAGCCGGTCGCAGCCAACTACTTCGTGTTGAGTCGCGCCTATGACCAGAACGGCGAGCCCGCACGCGCCTTGTCGGCCATGAAGCAGGCGGCCGATCTCGAGCCTGCCAACGCGTCTTACCGGCAGATGTACGAGCGTCTGCGCGCCAGGGAGTCGAAGCGATGAGAGGCCGGACGAACCGTACCTGCCGGGGGGCAGTTCCTTGCCCGTTGCTTTGCGTGGTCCTGGTTGGCATCTGCTGCCGCAGCGCAGCAGGCCAAATCGTCCTTGCCGACGTCACGAAACAGACGGGCATCACC
>Ga0172362_10004948_pt1 | contig 11557 bp, 7 predicted proteins | sample LakKivs1_kivu2a2_FD_114534 | JGI IMG/M metagenome (GOLD analysis project Ga0172362, IMG submission 114534) | Sediment microbial communities from Lake Kivu, Rwanda - Sediment s1_kivu2a2 | ecosystem: Environmental > Aquatic > Freshwater > Lake > Sediment | place: Rwanda: Western Province, Lake...
ACTCGTTCCAGACATGGTCCTCCGGGAAAGTGCATATTGAGGTCATGGGAACGAGGCCGGTCCTCCCGGCCGCGGCCAGGGCGTCCTGCAACTCCCCGCAGTTCCCATCGTGCTCCTTGGCGATGATGTTTGGCTCTATGGGCCTGTTGCCCACCGCGGAGAAGTTCACTGTCCTGGAGACCCAGTTGCCTATCATGTTCAGGGCACAGCAGGTGTCGTCAAAGGGCCTGTCCGCGGGAAGGACGACCGCGTGATCGGTGACCGTCCAGACCACCCGCGCCCTCGCGAGACTGTCAACGAAAAGCGGGTAGCCGGAGTCATGGTAGTAGGCGTAGAAATCCCTCCACCAACGGTTGTAGACCCACCAGTCCATCCGTGGCATCTCGTCAGAGAGCTCGGGGTGAACGATGTAGTAATAGTAGAAGAAGGGGTCAATCTGGTAGTCAACCGTGTCCCCGGAGAGGTTCACCATCCTGTAGGTCGTCGTGCTGTAATAATCCGGGCCAGGGTAATCCAGGATCCGCACATAGCCGAGGACACTGTCCATCTGATACATGTATTGCGTGTTCACTAGGATGAGCTGGGGATAAAAGTATTCGTTGGAGAGTATCTCAGGGGATACATGGGCCACCTGGAACGCTATCTCGTCAACGAAACGTGGGTCAGGCGAGTTCAGGACATACAGGGCATACGTGTCCTGCAGTTCAGGCGAGAGAAACGAGAGGTTGTCGGCCATATCGTCCTGGAGCCAGGTCGGCGCGGCCCGGACTGCCTGGGTCGCCAGCGGCGTCAGGGGCCAGTCCGGCACCTCCCAGTTCACCAGCCGCTTCAGGACGCTGTCAGCGAGTATGACGCACCTGCCGCCCGGCGGAACCATGAGGTCGTAGAATGAGGAATCCACAAGCGTCCACTGGTAGGTATCCGGGAGCATGGGCACGATTCGCAAGGGCGAGCTGGGCCGCGCGGGGCCGTTCAGGTGCTCGTGAAGGCCGCCTATGCCAATTCCTTCGTCCCCCTCGGGAACAAGGCTTATTCCCCTAGCAATCAAGAAAACAATCAGATTCATGGCTTCACCTCCTAAGATCATATTATAACTAGGATCAGCTCCGTGGTTCAACCGGGCATGTTCCGGGTATTATAATTTTCTTCATGATTGAAGTAGAGGTCCTGAAAGGAAGGCTCCAGGGAAAACGGGTTTGCGTCCTGGTCGGCGGGCCATCAGGGGAAGCCGAGGTCTCAAGGCGTTCCGGTGGAAAGATGAACGAGGCCCTCATCAGGCAGGGGGTGGACTCCTTTACCCTTGAGATGGAGCGCGACTTCATCGCGAAGATAAAGGAACGAGGAGCTGACCTGGTCTGCGTCATGCTCCACGGGACTCCGGGGGAGGACGGGACTGTCCAGGCCGCGCTGGAGCTCTCAGGTATACCGTATACGGGTTCGGATCACTTCTCGTCTGCTTTCGCGATGGACAAGCTCGTGGCCAAATGGGCCTTTATTGCGAACGGCCTGCCAACGCCGGCTTATGTCTTTCCAGAAACCAGCGAGACCCCAGAGGATTTCGGCAAGAGGGCACTATCGGAAATCGGATTGCCCTGTGTCCTCAAGCCCAGGAGGGAGGGATCTTCCCTTGGGGTTATAATAGCCCACGACGAGGATGAGCTGGGGAAGGGCCTTGCCGAGATATCCCGCTGGTATCCACTGGTGTTCGTAGAGAAGTATGTATCAGGGAAAACCGTGACCTGCGGGGTTCTTGGGACAGGGGCAGGGGCCTTTGCCGTTCCCGCGCTGGAACTGAGGGTTAAGGGAAGAGAGTTCTATGATTATACCGCGAAATACACGAAGGGAATGACGGATTTCATCATACCCGCGGAGATACCGGAACATCTCTACAAGAGGGTCCAGGATCTGGCTGTTAGGGCGCACAACCTCCTCGGTTGCAGGACATTTTCCAGGGTTGATTTCATCGTCTCCGTTGAGGAAGCCTATATCCTTGAGATCAATACCATACCGGGAATGACAGCTCTCTCTGACCTTCCAGCAGAGGCCGCCGCGGCGGGAATTGACTACGACACGCTTGCGCTTTTCATAGTCGCGTCAGTCTCACAACGGTAATCTGTCCGGGCCAGAATGCAAAGCATCTCCAAGCAAAGCGCAGGAGACCTTTAGCCTGCTATCAATCTGTTCACTGCTAACCAAGTCGCAGGGCCCCAAAGATCCGCCGTTTCTGCAAATTTTTGGGGCGCAACAAAAAGCCCCCGGCAAACCGGGGGCCTGATTTCATGTGTTATTTACCTAGAAGAGGTATGCCGCGGAGACATTCAGGAACCCCGTGTTGGTGTTCCCACCAAGGCCATAGAAGCCATAGTAGAGGAACATAGGATCAAGGTTTCCATCAAGCCTGAAGCTCCCGACCCTCACGCCAAGGCCTACCCAGAACTGGAAGTCGTCCGGAAGGGTCATGGTCTCGGTGGTCTTGTCATCAGGCCTTCCTGCCTGGTGATAGTCCAGGGTGGTGGTCGTGACAGCTTTCCCGACGATGGTCTTGCTCATCGCGCCACGCAGGCAGAGCCAGGTGAAAACCGGGACCTCTGTTCCGGTCACGAAACGAAGCCTCATGATTGATGTGTTCTCAAGGGTATCCGTCATGAGGGTGTCCGTGGCCGTTGAGTCGTGGTGCCACTTCAGGTTGTAGTCCCTGCCGATCATGTCCCCGTCAAGGCCAGCCAGGATCGTCATCCCCTCTACCGGATAGATGTTGAAGCCAAGGCCGAAGGATATGTTTGAGCCCTTGTTCTCCACATTGTAGCGGGAATCAGAGGGGTCCACGATCTCGGTGTCAGGATAGACCCAGTGCTCATAGGATGTGTCATCCGGGGCCACGGTGGAGTAGTTGTCCATCCTGTAGCTGAAAGCGGGAATGAGAGCGAACTTCTCGCTCATGAAGTGGAAGGCCCTGAGGGCAAAGAGCATGGAGCTCGCGCCATCCGATTCCTCTTTCGCGTTGTAATACCACTCGTCTGGCCTCGGAGTGGTGGTGTCGCCGGGGTCAAGGTCAACGGTGCCTTCCAGTGTGTATTCGGACGAGTAGCCGTGCATCGCGTAGCCCACGGATAAATCAGCGAAATTCCTCTCGCCGTAGGTCAGTGTGCCGCCGAGCAGGAAGGTCATGTTGGAGGTGGTGAAGTCGTCCGTGTATACCTCGCTGGTGGTGTCGTCGCCAACAGGGCCGGGGTAGGTGGTGTCGGTCTCAAGCTTGTCCGCCTCCTGGGAGTAATAAAGTCCCGCGCCAAAGGACATGGCGCCGAATGACTTGCCCCCTATGAGGCCAAAGCCCAGCTCAGGCTGTGGATAGGTGGGCGGGACGCCTTCCAGGAGCGTGTTTCTCCTGAGGTAGAGTCCAACGCCCTGCCTCCCGGTCTCTTTCTCACCGCCAGTCCAGAACACGCCCGCGTATCTGGGAGCCATGCTCACATCGCCCAGCTCAAACAGATACATGCTTTGCATCTGGGTCACGATTGACGGGTAGTAGAGCACCAGGAATTCGTCCTGGATGAACTTGGGCGTGTAGCCCATGGTCATCACCCTTGTCTCCGTCGCGTAGGCCAGGCCCATGGCCAGACCTACAATGGTCAGCAGTTTCTTCATGGTTCCTCCTCTGTAAAAACAAAACTCAAAGCGCAAAGCTTAACCCATTTAGCCGGGCTTTTGCAACCACCCGCCCAGCTCCATAAATAAGATCACCCGGTCGCGAAGTGATGTTTCAAAAATAAGATCACCGGCGCTCTCGGAGGTTAAGATATGGAGGCACGGCCAGGATGACTATTGAGACAAGATATGAGGTGGCCCTGGAAATAGCCCAGTCCTACAGGAAGGCCACCAGAAAGGAAAAAGGCAGAATCCTGAGAAGGTTCTGCGAGCACGCAGCTACTAGCCCAGGAAAAGGACAGCGCTTCCCTTTTGAACCCCCAGGAAACGGGCGAGAGGCTCGCATTTTATCATTGACGCAAAGAAGACCTCACGGCCAGGCCTGGCCATTAGACTCTCAAGGTTTGCCTGTCCCTTGGCAATAATGATGTCAACTTCACCGAATAAGCTCCTGAACTCATCAGAGGATTCCTCCAGGTTCACGCCCAGGGTGTCTGAGCCTGTTGTTACGACCTCAATGCCATCAAGGTAAGGGAGGCCCTCAAGGTCAGCCGCTGTCGCGTCGTTCAGAAAGGGGGTTTCCCTGACGCAGAGTATCTTACGAGCTACAGGTGCGGTGTCCAGGAAAAAGAGATCAAAGACCACCTCTCCCGCGTTGTCGGCCACAAGCATCAGGCTCCGGGCGCGCTTCAGCCTGGCAGCGAGCATGGGGTAGTCGTTCCTGTAAAAACCTTTTGCCATGACGCTTTCCAGGGTCGCGTCCAGGTCGTAGTCCGGGGACGCTCCGAGGTCAATTATGTTGCCAACCGTTGCCAGTAGGAGGGAGAATTTAACCGGGTCTTCGGAGGACAGGGCCTTTCCCCTTATTCTCTCAAGGACAGCGAGGGCCTCTTTGTTCTGCCTTCGCTTCTCGTCCCTCAGGAAGTCGTCGGTCCCGATTATGTGCCTTATCCGCCTGTAGACGAGTGTCGCGAGGGTCATCGGTGGTTTTTCCCATATTCCGGGCGTTTGAATGACCCTGAGGAACTCAATGACTCCCTCCCTGACCCTGGCCTCGTCCCCGGTCTTTGTTCTTATGAGCCTTATCACCTTCTGGAGGGTGCACGGGACGCAATCGGGCAGGAGGTTCATTCTGGATTTTAAGGTTCTGGGTAGCTTGCCGGGGTCCCCACAAGAATCTAGAAGCGAGATTTTTGCGGGGTGGCATGCCCGGGGCGGGAGTTGAACCCGCACGGGATCGCTCCCACATGGCCCTCAACCATGCGCGTCTGCCAATTCCGCCACCCGGGCCGGAAAGAAATTATAAAGAGAGAGAGACAAGGGGATCAAACGCGTCTCCAGGCCAATATCCCGTAAATTCCGCAGACGAGGATCGCGCCCGCGGCCCACCAGGGATTCAAAAGTCCTACAACCGCCAGGCCCGAAGCGAGAACAAAGGCCATTCCCTCAAACCAGATAGCCCTCCTCCTCTCGCCCAGGTAAGCGAAAATCGCGGTCCTGGCAAAAACCAGGGTAAAAGCCGAGGCCAAGAGTGGCGCGACGGCAAGGGCCCAGAGGCCAATCAACCGGGTGAACGAGAGGGCAATTGCCAGGTAGGTTCCTGTCCAGATCAGGTCAGAGAAAAAGAAAAGCCTCATGTTCCCGACGCCCCTAGCAACAGTGGTGTAGGGGTAGTAGAGGGTTCCCAGGGTCGCGCCGGTCCAGAGGACGAGGAGGTAGGGAAGGGCAGATACATACTGGGACGAGGAGACCAGGAGTATGGCTGGTTTGCCCAGAAGAGGGATGAGCGCCACCACAGCGATACCCCAGAGGAAGTAGAACCTGGTGAATCGGCCGAGCTGGCGCAGGATGTCCTTCCTGTCTCCGGTGAGCCAGTTGTATGAGGATTCCGGTGCGAGAAGGTCAAGGGGCGTGCCAAGGATGTTCCTACCTATGGTCTCTATCTTCCTTGCCACGCCGAAAATCGCGACCGCCTCGTATGAGAGGAATGCCGCGGCTATGAGCCTGTCAGCATAGGTGAATACCGGGCCGAGCGCGGTCGTCATCACAGCGTATTTCCAGTAGGCCAGTATTTCCCTGAGCTGGGAAAATTTCCCCGGGACAGGCCTCAGGATGAGCCAGGCCACGGCCGAGAGCGCCAGGTATGAGGCCGCGCCTGAGAGAAGGGCGTTCTCAAGGCTCAGGGAACCCCTGAGAACAAAAAGCAGCGCGGCATAAACGACCGCGCCCGTGGAATTCAGGAACGAGTAGAGGCCCGGCCTCCTGGAAGAGAGTATGAAGGACGAGGCCAGAGAGTAGTGGGTCATAGCGTAGAAGAACAAAACCGCGAGGGGAAGGTTCGTAGCGAACGAACCCGTGAGGATGCGGGACAGGAGCAAGGCCACGAGTCCGAAAACCACGCCTACTGCCAGGTGGCCAAGCAATGACCAGAAAGCGAGGGGCCTTGGGTCACGACCCTCGGCCTGGAAACGGGGGACATAGTGAGCGAAGACCAGGGGAAAGCCTGCCTTTGCGAGCTCCCCGACCAGGGCCACCGCGCTCTGCAGCGCGAAGTAAATCCCCAGGTCAACCATTGAGAGGCGAACCGAGAGCAGCTTGAGCTGGACAAAACCCGCTACCAGGGTCACGCCGTAACCGATGTAGAGCTTCGCGGAACCCCTCAGGAGCCTGCCGAGCATAGCGCCTCCAGTGAATCCAGTATCTCCCCGGTCCTCTGTTCCCAGGTGGGGAAAGCCTTTGCCCTTTCAAGAGCGGCACGGCTCTTTTCCCGGAAAAATTCGTCGTCCTCAAGTAGCCTGGCTAGCTCGCGGGCCATGGTCTCCTCGTCAAGGTGAGGGACGACCACGCCGCCATCACCGATCATCTCCCGTGTCCAGCCCACCCCGAAAGCAACGGGCACTGTCCCCGAGGACATGGCCTCAAGGACGGGCAGGGTGAAGTTGCCGTAGGGAGCGGTAGCGCAGAGGGCCCTTGCCTTTGCCAGCTGGGAGACTGCCTCGTCGTGGGGCAGCTCTCCCAGAAGATTTATCCAGGCTTCCCTGCGGAATTCCCGGACAAGGGGGCCAGTGCCGATGACCAGGCAGTCAGCCGAGGGGACGCGCTCCCTGACCAGTCTGGCCACCCGGAGGAAACTCGCCGCGCCCTTTATCCCGTGCAGTCTCCCGCAGAAAGCAAAGGCCTTTTCCTTTGGAACATCAGGAACCGAGGACGGCCTTGCCTGGGACAATTTGACCATGTTCCTGTTCTTCTTCCCAAGCTCCCACGCGCCGGAGCCGTCCTCAACCGCGAATAGCCTGCCCCCTGTCCTGTAGTTCAGGATGACATCAGGGTTAAGCAGAAACGCGAGGAAACGATTCTTCCTGGTCAGGTAATCCTTTATGCCGTGCTGGAACTTGGCGAACCCTGATCTGGTAAGGGATGAAAGGACGATGGCCCCTGGCACGAGCTTGCCATCAAGGCAGACGACCATGGAGGGCTTCCCGAATCTGCGGGACAGCGAGAGCCCCCTCCAGGGGACCACGAGCAGGTTCAGGATTATCTCCAGCCTGAGAAGAAGGAGCCTGGGGACTGGCGGCAGGCGAAACTCAACCGGGCCAATCCTCCTGAGCTCCCAACCTTTTCTCCTCATTCCCTGGACCAGGTAAGCGATGTCAGGCGCGCCCCGCACCTCCTTCGGATCTGACTCCTCCCACGGGGAAACCAGGAAAACCCTTGTGGTTCCTAGTTCCTCGTTGCTTGTTGCTCGTTCTCTTATCATGATCTCACGCGCGTCCAGTTAACGAGGATCACAGTCCCCTCCTAATCTTCCTGGCAAGGGCAAGAGGCCCTTTTTCTACGGCCAGGGAACGGTAGGAATATGGCCTCGCGCCCAGGGATTCCTTGAACCTCCCCGGGCCAGGCGCGTCCGTGCCGCCCAGGTTAAAGAACCTCTTCCCTTCGGCCATCGCATCAACGATTGCCCTGTGCAGAAGGTGGGTCATCACGCCCTCTGCCCAGAGCTTTCTCCCGCTTATCCACCACATTGCCTCCGGGCCGTAGGAGAGGACAAGAAGCATCCCCGCGACCTCGTCGTGCCTCCTCGCGGTGTAGAACCGGGCCACCGAGGAGCCAGAAAGGGCAATTATACCCTTCTCAGGGGTCACCCAGGTCTTCAGGGAGCTGAAGGTTTCCCTGTGGAGCCGATAGAATTCCCGTGGATCAGCGCCCGTTTCTACAAGAAATTCTTTCCTGAGGCTCCGGCGCCTAGAGTTGGAGTATATGGCCGGGAGCTCTTCCGGGGAGTCCGGAAGCTCCAGAATGTGGGCTACCCTTTCTTTCAGGGTGAACCCGGTGTCCGGCAGCCGGTTCCTGAAATCCACCATCTCAAGCCTGGAGAACCCGGCCTTCCGGGCCAGGTCCATGAACTCCGGGAATCTCGCGCTGTTGCCCACTGGCCCGCCATAACAGCCATATCCCAGGGAGCTCGCGCTCTTATATGCCCCTTCCTTTTGATCACAAAGGGACAGGCGCAGTCGTCTCCGAGCCACCATACCTCAAGTTTTCCGCGGAATATTGCCCCGGATGCCCTGAGAAAATCCGGGTGGTGAAATACCGTGGCCCCGGGGTCGGAAAGGAATAGCCTCTCGTAATCCTCCGAAATGCCTGATTCAACCCTGAGAGTCATACAAGTTATTGGTTATTTGATGTTGATTGTTGGCCAAAACCAGGAACCAGAAACTCATCTGAGTATCTTCTGGAACGCCAGGCCCATTTCGCTCATGGGGTTAATGAAGAGCAATTCCTGGTTCACGGCCCTCGCTTTGTCCGCGTCCCCCTTGTTGAACAGGTAATAGACAAAGTAGGGATAAGCCTCGTCCGGGTCAGCCCTGAGCCTCTGGGCCCTGTCCCTGTAATGGAGGGAAGCCTGGCCCATTTGCCTGGAGGTCAGGTGCGCGAGGAAAAGCCCTTCGTGCGAACCGAGCTGGGCCGCGGCCAGGAAAAGCGCGAGGGCCTTCGCGTCCTCGCCATTCCAGAGCCGGGCCAGGCCCATGAACTTCAGGATCTCAGGGGTGTAGCAGCCCAGCTCAAGGGCCTTTTTGCCCGTCTCTATCATCTTGTCTGGTTTTCCCAGGCTGTAGGAAAGACGCATGTAGAGGACATATCCCTGGAAATATGTCGGGAATTTCTCCTCACACTTCGCGGAGAGGGCCTCCGCCGCGTCAAAGTTCCTTGTCTCGCCGGAGGCCCTGGCCGCGCGGGTGTAGTCCATCGGGTCCTCGGCAGAATCAATCGCGCGCAGGTAGTGGCTCATGGCGGGTTCATACCTGTTCTGTCTGTAATACTGCTCTCCCTGCATGAGCTCCCCGAAGGAGAGGATGTCCGGTGAGGGCACCCGCCCCCTCAGTTTCGGATAGTAGAACCAGGCCACTCCCAGCGCGTAGGCAAGGGTCAGGAGCCACATCAGGCCCTCGGAATAGCGCTTTCTCATGCCGAGGAAAAACATGAGCGCGCCGGCCGGGACGCCGACCATGAGAGCGGCCGGGACACCCAGTATGAGGGGCATAGCGATGAAGGAAAGCGCGGCTAGAGAGGAGGTTATCCAGGCCCCGGCCCTCCTGCCGAATATCACGAAGAGGCTCTTTATCCCACCCTGTTTGTCCCCTTCCATGTCGGTCTTGTCCTTGAGGGTGAACGAGCATGTCACGCCGAGGAGAAATGCCGCCACGAGCTCCCCGGGGAATACGGTTATTGTTTTTTCCTTCGCGAACAGGCTGAAACCAAGGTAAGAGGCAAAAAGCGCGCACGCCGCGAGGGTGAAGGTCGCGACCAGGGGCAGGGCCTTGAGCCTGAGGGGGGGCGCGGAGTAAGCGAACCCCAGGAACAGCATTACCACATAGATGAGAAACGAAGGCCATCCCAGGGTTATTGCCCAGAAACCACCAGCAACGGCAAGCCCGGTGGCAAGGACACGTGCCTCGCCCTCGGTGAGGAGGCCAGAGGTTATTGATGTCCTCTTGTCGTTTGCCCTGTCAAGGGGAAGGTCAACCAGGTCGTTCAGGATGGTGGAAGACCAGTAGGCAAAAAGCACAGCCACGAGCAACGCGAAGACAGCGAACCAGTCAAAAGGGTTTGCCCACAGGCCGGGGTAAGCGAAAGAGAGCATGGTGTTCCCGACCCCGAAACCCACGAGCGCCATGACCAGGTAAAATGGAATCTTCTTCGGCCTGGTCCGGGCGAAAAGGGCCCTGAGAATCTTCGGTTTCCAGAGGCCAATGGCAATCCCGGCCATGACCGTTGTCACGAAAAGGTTCACCAGGCCGTATTTCTGGGTGTCAAGCAAAAGAAATCCGCCGGTCTTGAATATGGCCTGGAAATCCGTGTGCGATGCCCAGGCTATGAAAGCGGGGAAGCTGCCGAGGATGAAGAGCATGTAGGCATAGACGACCACCGCGCCCAGGAAGGCCCAGAGGATGTTCCGCCTCTTTATGGTTATGTAGGCCAGGGAACCCAGGAGGACCAGGCCGGTCTCAACCCTCATGCCGGGGGTTATGCGTATGTCAGATAAGGGATTGAAATACGCGAGCGCGGTCGTCCAGACCTCGTTTATCTCGGGCAGGTATGTCAGCTTCATCCCCCCGCCAAAGAATAAAGCGTCCACCAGGGGCGGCAGGAGGATGATCCAGAAGAACGAGAGGACGATCCTGGCCACTCGTTCTATCCTCTCCCTGCTCAGGACGGAGAGAAAGACCGTTATGCCGATGTAGGAGGCCGCGAAGAACATGTAGAGGTGCATGAAGACAAAGAGCAGGGATTGCCACTCCGAGGTCTGGACCGTCAGGTTCCGGGCATTCTCCAGCGCACCCTCCAGGACCGCACGCAGGACGACCATGCCGGTGAAACAGCCAAACCCCGCGAAAACCCCGAACCTCCGGGTTTCAAGCCGGTCAAGAAAGCCCCTCACGCTTGCCATGGCCGGAATTATAATCCAGCGATGCGGCCCGGGGCAGGTTTAAAGCTCCGAAAAATCATGGGGTAGCCCAGAGTCTTTATAGCCGGGGCTTGACCGCGCCATGCCGGTGCTCCGGATTCAAGGGGGTTTTGTGGTTGACCGGCGACTGAAAACTGGTTCTGGTTTTGACCAGGAACGAGCAACCATTCGCGCTTGATCCGCGGCACCATCTGAGCTATAATTTAAGGAGCTATGAAAAAGGTTTGGTTCATGTTGGCCGTGGCCGGAGCCGCGTGCTCCCCGAAGAACGAACCGCCGGATCCTCTTGAATACTTCAACCTGGCCGAGGGCAACTGGTGGCAGTATGAGACAGTGAAGGGCTTTGGCCTGGACACCTTGACCTGGACCCTGGACTCGGTCACCGAAACCTATCACGAGACCCTGACCATAACCGACGAGACAGATGGGGTCTATACCTGGGTGATAACCTACGAGGCTGACACCTTTGCTGATACCATGCAGGCCCTCATCATCGGGGACACCCTGATGCTCTCGGTAATAAAGACCTTCACCAATCCAATGGACTCCACGGACACCATCACAGTCTCTGACACCGTTCCCTACGCGCCGTGTCCACTGGTGGTGGGCCTGGCCTGGAATTCGCCGGAGAAGTTCGTGATGGCGGTTGACTTGGACGGGGATTCCCTTGAGGACTCGGTCTATTACCACATAGAGGCCCTGGTGGAAGCGCAGGAGGACATAGTCACCCCCTACGGGAACTTCAATGCTTTCCGAACCTATTACAGGAACAGGTTCAGGATAGACTTCACCGCTTCGCCGCCCATGAATGTGGAATTGCCCCAGAGGATATGGTGGGCGGAGAAAACCGGGCCGGTTCGCTGGATTGACAAGGACTACCGGGACGAAACCAACCCCCTGTTCGCGCCCTGGCTGGTCAAGAACCTCTCTGACATGGGAGACGCG
>Ga0172362_10004950_pt1 | contig 11550 bp, 6 predicted proteins | sample LakKivs1_kivu2a2_FD_114534 | JGI IMG/M metagenome (GOLD analysis project Ga0172362, IMG submission 114534) | Sediment microbial communities from Lake Kivu, Rwanda - Sediment s1_kivu2a2 | ecosystem: Environmental > Aquatic > Freshwater > Lake > Sediment | place: Rwanda: Western Province, Lake...
CGCCCGCGATCCCGGTGATGAGGACGCGCTCCATGGGTCGAGAATCCGGGGTACTGGACGCCCCCGCCGCGTTCAACCCGTCGCGCGTGTCGGGAGCGCGGTCGCTCAACCGGATGCCGACCCCGCGCCGGCGGCGCAGGTCGCGTTCCGGTGACGGATCGTCGTCGCAGGTGGCCCCGAGTCCGCCGCGACGATCCGGCGCTGCTCCGCCATCGGATCCGCTCTAGTACTCCGGATGCGCGTTGGAACGCCCCCGGCGTTTCCGCTCGGCAAACTCAGCTTCCAACCGTCGAGTTCCGATCCAAATGCCTTGACCACCGGTGCGTCGACGTCCCGCGAGCGCTCGGGCTTGCGGGGCTGGTCGCGAGTCGTGCTCGGCCGCGGGGCACGCTCGGCCGCCGTCCGCGACTCCCTCCGCGAGGACATGCGGCTGGCGCTGCTCGACCGCCTGGGCGGCGTCATGATGGCCGCGGCGGTCAGCATGCCGCTGAGCCTCGTGGTCGACGTCGGCGTCGCTCCGGGCGAGCGCTATCTGCGCATGGTCGTGAAGCTCGCCATCGGGCTCGCGTACGTCGCGGGCGTGCTCCTCCTGCACCGGCTGCGAAGTGCCCGGGCGGCCCTGGTCGAGCAGGTCGTGCCGTTCGTGGCGGGCCTGATGTGCGTGGGCACGACCGCACCGGGCCTCGTCGCCGACGACGCGATGATGATCGCGTACCTGCTGTCCGTCGTGACCATCGGCGTCGCGGTCGTCCTGCCGTGGAGCGTGCGCGCGCAGCTGGTCCTGGTGGGGATCGCGGTCGCGTGCTTCGCGCTGACCCTGGTCGCCTCGCCGAGCGGTGAGGCGCTGTCGCCCGACATGCGCTTCGCGGTGCTCACGGCGATGTTCGTCTCGGTGGTCGCGGCGTACGCGCTCGAGGCGCATCGCGAGGAGACCCACCGCATCGCGCTGCTGCACGCGGGGCAGGCTGCGATCCTGCGTCGCGTCTCGGCCGACGCCGATCTCTCCGAGGTCCTGGGCCGCATCGTCGACCTCTGCGAAGAGCAGTTTCCGCGCCGGATCTTCTCCGTCCTGCTGCTCGACGAGGACCGGCGGCGCCTCCGCCACGGCGCGAGCGGACGTCTGCCCGCCGAGTGGGTCGCCGCGATCGACGGTGTCGAGATCGGACCCGACGTGGGCTCGTGCGGCGCCGCCGCGGCGTGTGGCGAGCGCGTCGTGGTCACCAACGTCGCGACCGATCCAAAGTGGACCGCGTTCCGCGAACTCGCGCTGTCGCACCAGCTGCACGCCTGCTGGTCCGAGCCGATCCGCGACGCGCGCGGCGAGGTGCTCGGGACCTTCGCGACGTACTCGAACGAGCCGGCGCATCCCGGTCCCGCGGAGATCACGCTCGTCGAGACCGCGGCGGACCTCGCAGGAATCGCGATCGAACGCCAGCGGGGTCACGAGGCGATCCGCAAGTACCTCACGGCGCTGGACGCCGCGCGCCGCGAGGCGGTACGCCAGGCGGGCGAGCTCCCGATCGCGCGCGACGAGGCGCTCGCGTCGACTCGCGCGAAGTCCGAGTTCCTCGCCAACATGAGCCACGAGATTCGCACGCCGATGAACGCGGTCATCGGCATGACGACGCTGCTGCTCGGGACGCCGCTCACCGACGACCGGCGCGACTTTGCGCAGACCATCCGGATGAGCGGCGACGCGCTGCTCTCGGTCATCGACGACATTCTCGACTTCTCGAAGATCGAGGCCGGCCAGGTCGAGCTCGAGAAGCACCCGTTCGAGCTGCGCGTCTGCGCCGAGGACAGCATCGATCTGATCGCGCAGCATGCGGCGGAGAAGGGCGTCGAGGTGACGCTCCTGATCGGGCGGCACGTTCCGCGACGCGTCGTCGGCGACCCGAGCCGCCTGCGCCAGGTCCTGGTCAACCTGCTGAACAACGCCGTCAAGTTCACCGATGCGGGAGACGTGACTCTCGGATGCTGGACGGTGCCCGGCGAGGAGGATCGCATCGACTTCGCGGTTCGCGACACCGGCGTCGGCATCCCGCAGGAGCGCATCTGCCGACTCTTCCGCCCGTTCACCCAGGGGGATGCGTCGGTCACCCGGCGCTTCGGCGGCACCGGACTCGGCCTGACCATCTCGAAGCGCTTCGTCGAGATGATGGGCGGGGACATGTCCGTCGAGAGCGAGCCGGGTCGCGGCTCGACCTTCTTCTTCACCATCCGTGCCCCGGCCGAGGCGGCACAGCGCGATGCGGCTCCGGAAGCGCCCGCGCTCGCCGGACGCACCGTCCGGGTCGCGGACCCGCACGCGACTCGCCACCTCGGCCTGGCGCTCCAGGCCGAGGCGCTCGGCCTCGACGCCAGCACCGTGGACGGTGCCGGTCAGGCGGTGGCACGTATGCGCGCCGGTGAGCGCTTCGACGTCGTGATCCGGGCGGCGACGGCGCTGACCGGCGACGAGCACGCCGCAGGCATCGACCTCCTGCGCGCCGCCGGCGAGCGCGCCATCCCGGTGCTCCTCGTCGGCGCACCCGGCCGCGACAGCCTCGAGGGATGCCCCGGCCCGCGCGTCGAGACCGTGCTGCGGCCGGTCCGGTCGTCGCAGCTCGCGACCGCGCTCGGTCGCCTGCTCGACGGCGGCACGCGCGCGCCGGCGCGCGCCCGGCAGGCGTCCGACAGCCTCGACACGAGCCTCGGCAGTCGCCTCCCGCTGCGCGTCCTGCTCGCCGAGGACAACCGCATCGATCAGAGGGCCGCGCTCACGCTGCTCGAGCGCATGGGCTACCGGGCCGACGTCGCGGCGGACGGCTTCGAGGTCCTGGCTGCCCTCGATCGCCAGCCCTGCGACCTGATCCTGATGGACATCCAGATGCCGGGTATGGACGGCATCGAGGCGGCGCGGACGATCCGCCAGGGCCGACCGCCGCACGAGCAGCCGGCGATCCTGGCACTCACCGCGAACGCGACGCAGCACGACCACGAGGCCTGCCTCGCGGCGGGGATGGACGGCTTCCTGTCGAAGCCGGTTGCGCCGGCGGCGCTGGCGAAGGCGCTCGACCGCTGCGCCCGCGCGCGTTTCCGCGAAGCGGCCGGCGGCGCGCAGCGGATGTCGGGCTGACGCCCGCGTCGGCATGAGCGACCGCGACGCGCCGCAGGCCCGCCCCGCGTCTTCAGCGGCCGGCGCGGCACCGCGCGGGGAAACGGGACAGGGGGCTCCGGCATCGAGGTGGCGTGTCGCGCGCGCCCCTTTCCTTGTCCGCACCGCACGGGCACTGTCGGACGGGGCAGCGGCACGGGAGGACAGGTGACGAAAACGGATCCGGCAGCACTTGCGCAGCGGAGGTCGCGGATCGGGCCGGCGATCGGCCTGGTCGTGCTGATCGCGGGCCTCGCGACCGCGTTCTCGGTGCTGCCGATCGGGTCCTGGCTCGCGTCGTTCCAGACCTGGGTGCATGCCCTCGGCCCCGCCGGGTGGGTCGTCTACGCGCTGGTGTACGCGGCGTGCGTGACCCTGTTCGTTCCCGCGTCGATCCTCACGCTCGGCGCCGGCGCGCTCTACGGCCTCGGCGTCGGCGTGGGCGTCGTGCTCGCCGGTGCGACGCTCGGGGCGACGACCTCGTTCCTGCTCGCCCGCACGCTGCTGCGCGAGCGCGTCGAGCACATGACGCGCGGCAACGCACGATTTCGCGCGCTCGACCGCGCGATCGCGAAGGAGGGCACGAAGATCGTCTTCCTCGTGCGCCTGGCACCGGTGTTCCCGTTCACCTACATCAACTACGCCTTCGGCCTGACCGGCGTGGCGACCACGCCCTACGTGGTGGCGTCGCTGGTCGGCATGGCGCCCGCGACCTTCGCCTACGTCTACATCGGCTACGCGGCCGCGCACGCCGCGAGCGGCTCTGACGGTGCGCGCACCGTCGTGCAGATCGTCGGCGCGGTCGCGGCGATCATCGTCACGATCGTCGTCGCACGGATCGCGACGCGGGCGATCCGCGAGGCGGGGGTGGAGGAACCGGCGGACGCCTGAGCGAACCGCGCACACCGGGCCCGCCCCCATGACGGGTCCAACGGGACGAATGCCGAGCAGCAGCTCGAGCGACTGGTGCGCATGGCGGGTACGGATCCCGGCGTCCTGGCGGTCCTTCTGGTCAACCTACCCACGACGACGAACTCCGTTCGTGCCGTACGCGGAGGCTCGTGATACGCAGCACGTGCGGCGGGCGGCACGAGCGGCCAGGGCGTCAACTTCGGCGGGGCCGGCGCGGTCGACTTCAAGCTGAGCCTGTTCGCTGAGCCTGTTCATGGAGCGCTTCAAGACGACGGTGCCGCTGATGGCCGTCGAGGTCGACGCCGTGCAGGGCACGAACAACGTGACCCTGATGGGCATCTCCTTCGGCTTCTGAAGAGCGTGCGGGCTCGCGCCCGCACGGGGCGAGTCCGCTCGACGAAGTAGCTCAGCGCCGGCGAGATGCTCGCGTCCCGGGTATGCACCTCGACCAGGGCGTCGACCGGCTCTCGAGACAAGCAGGTCCTCGCGCCGAACCCGGTCGAGGCCGGATCGCCGCCAGCGCGCGGCAGGAGTGTCCGAGTAGCGCAGGAAGGGCTCGGGAAGGCCGCCGGTCCGGAGGCGGAGCAGCGACGGAAGACCCTCGCTGGCCTCCCCCCCCGCACGTTCAGTGGGTGGAGGCGATGGAGAAGGCGCCTGCCGGCGAGAGAATCCCCGCCGTGGCGGCTAGGAGGCGAGCCGAGCCGATCCGTCAGCGCCGGGCCGCTCCGGCAGCAGCGGTCGCGCTCGTCGATCACCACCTGGCGGTCGTCCCGCCGTGGAGGGCGTAGGCGCCCGGCCTCCTCAGAAAACCATACGATCGTATTGTTTCAGCGCTGAGGAGATGGCGAACCATGGGGTTGCGTTCGAAGACCGCTGGCACCGGCGCCGACATGATGTCGTCCGCCTCCGGCGAGCCCGCGAACTCCCTCCGCTGCTGCTCGACAAGGGCTACGAGCGGAGCGCCGATCGAAGCGGCGACGTGACGCTTCCCGCGCCGACGCGCGACCTCGTCGTCGACGTGGGTCGGGTCGTGGGAGCCCGCCGCGTGCGCATCACCGCGTCGGGCTTCGAGACTCCGGGTGGCGACCACGGCTTCGCCGAGATCGAGGTGATCGGCGACGGTCCGGACCCGCTGCCGCAGCTCTGGGCGGTCACCGATCCGCAGCACCAGCTCTACTCGAGCACCTCGATCGCCATCGGCGACATCGATCTCGACGGTCGTCCCGAGATCGTCGCGGTGCACGAGGACGAGCGCTTGATCGCCTTCGAGCACGACGGGACGTTCAAGTGGAAGAGCCCGGTCGTGACCACGGTCGGCTGGGGTGCGCTGTCGATCGCGGACCTCGACCAGGATGGCGTGCCCGAGATCGTCGCCGCGGGCGCGGCCTTCGACAACCAGGGAAACCGTCTGTGGGACGGAGGCCAGGGCCGCGGCGGACGCAGCGACGCCCGCATCTCGACCGTCGCCGACATCGACCTCGACGGCCGCCCGGAGGTGGTCGCGGGAAGGAGCGCCTACCGCCACGACGGGACGCTGCTCTGGAACGCGCCGATCGGCGACGGCTTCCCGGCGGTCGCCGACTTCGACGACGACGACCAGGCAGAGATCGCCGTCGTGACCTCCGGTCTGGTGTACCTCCTCGAGCATACGGGAGCCGTGAAGTGGGGACCGTTCGCGCTCCCGGGCGGCGGCTTCGGCGGCCCGCCGACGATCGCCGACGTCGACGGCGACGGTCGCCCGGAGATCGGGATCGCCGGTGCGAAAAGCTACGTCGTCTTCGAGCACGACGGCACGATCAAGTGGGTGCAGCCGACGCGCGACGCGAGCTCGAACAGCACCGGCTCGTCGGTCTTCGACTTCGACGGCGACGGCACCGCGGAGATCGTCTACGCCGACGAGTACTTCCTGCGCATCTACCGCGGCGCGACCGGCGAGGTGTTGTACGCGCTCGCGCTCGGTTCTGGCACCGGGACCGAGCTGCCCCCGATCGCCGACATCGACGGCGACGGCCACGCCGAGATCGTCGCGATCGCGAACCGGTTCCTCGGCGGCGAGGCGAAGCAGGGCGTGTTCGTCGTCGGCGGCGCGGGCGACACTTGGGTGTCGACGCGCAAGCTGTGGAACCAGCACGACTACCACGTCACCAACGTCAACGACGACCTGTCGATCCCGCGCGTCGAGCGCGCCAACTGGCTGACCGCCGGCCTCAACGACTTCCGCCGCAACTCGTTCTCGCCCGACGACCAGGAGCGCACCGAGAGCTTCGTCTACAAGGCGCTCGACCCCGGTAGCCTCGCGTCGGCCGAGACGCCGGTGACGATCGAGATTCGCTCGCCGAATGGGCCGCCCGACATCGTCTCGCAGCCGCAGACGGCGGCCTACGTCGGCGTCGCGTACACCTACGCCGCGCAGGCGACCGACCCGGACGTCGGCGACGAGCTCAAGTGGTTCCTGCTCGACGGGCCGCCCGGCATGACGATCGGTGCGGGCGACGGTCTGGTCGCCTGGACGCCGGGTGCGGGTGACGTCGGCGGGTCGTTCGACGTCACGATCCGCGTGCAGGACCGGCGCGGGCTCGCGGACCTGCAGACGTTCAGCGTGACGGTCTCCGTCGCGCCCACGCCGAGCCCGACCCCGGTGCCGACGGCGAGTCCCACGCCGACGCGCACGCCGGATCCCAACGCGACGCCGTCGCCGACGCCGAGCCCGGCGCCGCAGCTGGCGTCGATCGTCGTCGAGCCGGGGACGCCGATCGTGCTCACCGGCGAGACGCAGGCGTTCACCGCGACCGGCGTACTGGCCGACGGGACGAGCACGAACCTGACGGCGACCGCCTCCTGGGCGAGTGACGCGACGGGCGTCGCGACCGTCGGCGCGACCGGCGTCGCGACCGGCGTCGCGGCAGGGAACGCCACCATCATGGCGACGTTCGCCGGAATCACCGGCAGCGCGTCGCTCGCGGTACGTGCGCGCGTGACGGGCGACACCACCTTGCCGACGGCGGCGATCACGTCACCGGCGACGAACGCGGAGGTGACCGGCCCGGTCGACGTGCTCGGCACCGCGACCGATGCGAGCTTTCTCAAGTACGAGCTCGAGGTCGCACCGGCTGGCGAGACGACCTTCGCGCTGCTCGCGCGCGGCGATGCGCCGGTCGCCGCGGGAGCTCTCGGGCGTCTCGACCCGACGATCCTCTTGAACGGCCTGTACACCGTGCGCCTCACGGTCTTCGACCGGGGCGGCAACCGTGCGACCGCGAGCGCGACGTACCTCGTCTCGGGCGAGCGGAAGATCGGCAACTTCTCCATCTCCTTCCAGGACGTGAACGTCGCCCTCTCCGGTGTTCCGATCACCGTGACGCGCACCTATGACAGCCGCTACAAGGGGCAGGGCGACTTCGGCGTCGGCTGGCGGATGGAGGTCCGTACGCTCGCCGTGCAGACGAACCGGGTCCTCGGCACCGGCTGGACGACGCAGAATGCCGGGTTCAACGTCCAGCTGGTCGCGCTCGATCAGCACTACGTCACCATCACGCTCCCCGACGGCAAGGTCGAGACCTTCGACCTCCAGCTCTCCCCGACGTCACGGCCCTTCTCGCTCGACTTCACGAACGTCGTCGGCTTCGTGCCGCGCCCCGGGACGCTCGGCACCCTCGAGGCGCTCGAGAACGGCAGCCTGCTCGTGGCGCCGGGCGGCGCCGAGGTCGAGCTCTGGGACGACGGGACCTTCCGTACCTACGACCCGCAGCGCTTCCGCTACACGACGCCGACCGGGCAGAAGATCGTCCTTCACCGCTCGAACGGCGTCGAGAGCGTGACCGATGCGAGCGGCAACTCCCTGACGATCGGACCGAACGGCAACCTGCTCTCGCGGACCGAGGGCGGCGTGCGCACGCATCGGTTCGAGTACGACGCCGCGGGCCGTCTCGTGCGCACGACGGGCCCGCGCGGTGGCGAGCGGCTCACCACGTACGCGGCGATCGGCGACGGCAGGAGGATCGCGACCTCGACGGACGAGAACGGGAGGGTGAGGCGCTACGCCTACGACGAGCTCGGGAATCTCCAGACGACGTCCTTCCCCGACGGCTCGCAGGAGACTCAGGTCCGCGACGCCGAGGATCGTGTGGTCGCGCGGACCGATCGCGACGGCCGTACGACGACGTTCGAGCACGACGCGCTCGGCCGCGTGCTGAAGACGACTCATCCCGATGGGACGACGACCGGACAGACCTGGGACGCGGTGGGCCGCCTCACCTCCAGGACGGACGAGCGCGGCTTCGTGACGACCTACGCGTACGGACCGAACCGCCAGACCGTCACCGACGCGCTCGGCAACGTGACGGTCCACGAGTTCGACTCCCAGGACCGGCGCGTCAGGACGACGGACGCGCTCGGCCGCGTTTCGACCTTCACTTGGGACGGCAAGGGCAATCTGACGGAGACCCGATTCCCCGACGGCACGACGAAGACGACGAGCTACGATCTCGCCGGACGAAAGGTCGCCGAGACCGATCAGGCCGGCAAGTCGACCCTGTTCGCGTACGACGACGCGGGCCTGCTCGTCCGCGTGACGGACGCGGCGGGCGGCGTGACCGAGTTCGGGTACGACGGCGTCGGCAACCAGGTCACGCAGACGGACGCCGAAGGGCGTGCGACCACGCTCACGTACGACCTCCAAGGCAATGTTCTCACGCGGACGCGTCCGCTCGGTCAGCAGGAGTCCTTCACCTGGGACGCCGTCGGGAATCGCGTCTCGCACACCGACTTCGGCGGCGACACCACGACGTTCGCGTACGACGGTGCTGATCGCCTCGTCGCGAAGACGCTGCCGGGCGGCACCGTCGTGACCTACGCGTACACGGGCGGCGGCCTGCGCACCCAGGCGGGCGGCGAGGCCTTCTCGTACGATCTCCGCGGCCGGCTCCTCGAGGAGCACAAGGCGTCGGGTGAGGTGCTGTCGTACACGTACGATGGAGCCGGCAACAAGACGGCACTCACCACCCCGCAGGGGACGATCACCTACGGCTACGACGAGCTCGGCCGCCTCGAGAACGTCACCGACGCCGCCGGAACGACGACGTACTCCTACGACGCCGTCGGCAACCTCGCGACGGTGACGACGCCGAACGGCGTCGTCACGACCCATTCGTACGATGACCAGAATCGCTTGACGGAGGTCGCGAACGTCGGTCCGGGAGGCGTTCTCTCGACCTACGCGTACCTCCTCGGGCCGGCGGGCAACCGCATCCGGGTTTCCGAGAGCGGTGCCGCGACTTCCGGGCGGATCGTCACCTACGGCTTCGACGACGTCTATCGCCTCGTGAGCGAGCAGATCGACGAGCCGGGTGCGCTGGGCGACGAGACGATCACCTACGCCTACGACGCCGTCGGCAATCGTCTCGGGAAGACGGACGCCGTCGGGACAACGACGTACACGTACGATGCCAACGACCGCCTGCTCATCGAGTCCGGTCCGGCCGGGACGGTCACCTCCACCTACGATGCGGACGGGAACCTGGTGGCGCGAGACGACGGAAGCGGCGTCGCCACCTTCGCCTACGACGCCGAGAGCCGTCTGGTCGCCGCCGATACGGGCACGGTCGCGGTCGCGTTCGGGTACGACGCCGACGGCATGTGCACGAGCCGCACGGTCGGTGGCACCACCACGAGCTTCCTGCTCGACAAGACACCCGAGATCGCGTTCCGTCCCGCCGTCTGCGACGGGGTGCTCTGCACCCGAGGCGAGACGGCCTCCCTCGCGCGTGTCGTCGTCGAGGCGACCGGCGCAAACGTCACGACGTACACGTACGGGCACCAGATGATCCGCCAGGCGAGTGCGGGCGCCGGCTCCCACTTCCCGCTCCGCGACGGACAGCTCTCGACCCGCCAGCTCACCACGGCCGCCGGTGCGGTCAGCGACGCCTACACCTTCGACGCGTTCGGCGTGCTGCGCGCGTCGAGCGGAAGCACCCCCAACCCGTACCTCTACACCGGGGAGGAGCTCGACCCGAACGTCGGGTTCTACTACCTCCGGGCGCGCTGGTACGACGCCGCGAACGGCCGGTTCACCTCGACCGATCCCGAGCTGGGGAATCCGTTCGAGCCGGTGTCGCTGCACCGCTACCTCTACGCGAACGCGAATCCCGTCGACAATCGCGACCCGACGGGAAGGTTCACGCTTCCCGAGCTTTCGGTCGCACAGATCATCGGGGCTTCGCTGGCGGCCGGGGCGCTCACCTTCGTCGGGGCGGCCATCCTCACGCGCGACCTCGCACGATCCTTCTCCTATGCCCTCGCCGCGACGGCGCTCGTCGCATCCGTGCTGACCGGCGTCTACCTCTATCAGGCGACCCAGGTGGCCAATGCTGCCTTCGTCACGCGAAACCTCGTCTTCCGGTTGCTTCACCTCGCGAACGCCGAGAGCATCGCGGCGGCGGAGGCTCTCCTCCAGAGGGCCGCGCTGCGCTTCGTGAGCAAGAAGGCGATCTGCATCTTCCTTGCAACGCAACTGGCCGCGATACCGCTGCTGGCGGGCGTGGGGCAGACGATTCCGCCGCTGGACGCGACGTTCACGCAGAGCATCACCATCCTCAGCACGTCGAACACGCAGTTCATCGTCGCGGCCGAGGGGGTGGTCACGCGCGTCGCGCTCGGCTTCGGCTGCGCGCTGTAGCGGCCCGGCGCCCCATCGGCGCCCGGGGGGGCTTGCAACAATATGAGTACTTACTCATAAAGTACTCACATGAACTATTCGGTCGAGCAGCTCGCCGCAGCCGCCGGGGTCCGGGTCGACACCGTCCGCTACTACCAGGCGCAGGGCCTGCTGCCGCCGCCGAAGCGCGCCGGCCGCCGCGCCCTGTACGCGGATTCCCACCTCAAGCTCCTGAAGCGCATCCGCGAGCTGCAGCGCGACGGGCTGCCGCTGGCCGTGATCAAGCGCATGGTCGCGGACGGGAAGGGCGCCGAGAAGCGCCGCGCGCACACGCTCGAGCGTGCGATCGCCGAGCAGCGCGGTGAGCAGGAGCTGACGCGCAGCGACCTCGCGTCGGCGTCCGGGGTCTCCGAGGAGCTGATCGCCGCGGTCGAGAACGCGGGGCTCGTCGAGCCGCTCAAGGTCGGCGGCAAGCCGCGCTACGGTGCGGCCGACGTCGAGATGGCGCGTGCGGCGCTGTCCGTGCTGCGCGAGGGCTTCCCGCTCACCGAGCTGCTGGGCCTCGCGATCACCCACGCGAGCAACACCCGCGACGTCGCCGAGCGCGCGGCCGACCTCTTCGACCGCTACGCGCGCCGTCACAAGAGCGGCGAGGAGAAGCCGGACGAGGAAGTCGTCGAGAGCTTTCGCCGCCTCATGCCGGCGATCACGGCGCTCGTCGCGCACCACTTCCAGCGCACGCTGATCGCGGTCGCGCTCGCGCGCCTCGAGGAGCGCGGCGAGACGCGCGCGCTCGGGGTCGCAATCGACGCCGCCGAGTCGGGACGCCTGGAGGTCGCGTGGCGCTAGC
>Ga0172362_10004951_pt1 | contig 11549 bp, 9 predicted proteins | sample LakKivs1_kivu2a2_FD_114534 | JGI IMG/M metagenome (GOLD analysis project Ga0172362, IMG submission 114534) | Sediment microbial communities from Lake Kivu, Rwanda - Sediment s1_kivu2a2 | ecosystem: Environmental > Aquatic > Freshwater > Lake > Sediment | place: Rwanda: Western Province, Lake...
CCCTGCTTCATAAAAATCACTCAGCAGGGACGCTGGATGTCCCCTCCGGGGACACATTTTAGTGCTGCTCAATCCCTACTTCATAAAAATCACTCAGCAGGGATTTCGCTGGATGTCCCCTCCGGGGACACATTTTAGTGCTGCTCAATCCCTGCTTCATAAAAATCACTCAGCAGGGATTTCGCTGGATGTCCCCTCCGGGGACACATTTTAGTGCTCAATCGGCCGCTCCTTGCCGAACTCCTTGAAGATGGCCTCCATCTGGTCGTAGTCGAGCTCTTCTTTGGCCAAAAGCTCCTTGGCAAGACGGTCCATGAGCGGCTCTTCGCGCTTGAGGATCTTTTCGGTTTCTTTGAGGCAATCCTGGAGAATCTTCTGCACGTCGGCGTCGAGCTTCGCCTTCATCGCGTCCGAAAGCACGGGTTTGCCGGAGCGCTCGTTGCCGTAGACCTCGGCAAAGTTCCCCAGAAGCCCGCTCTCCCCTGCGCCCCACATGTAGACCATCTGGTGGGCCGTCTTGAGCATGTGGTCGAAGTCCCCATAGACGCCGGAAGAGTGGAACCCGAACTTGAGCCGTTCAGCCGCGTAACCGCCCAACGAACACATGATCGAGGCCTTGGCCTCTTTCTCGTGGAACTCGCGGGTCTCGTCCTTTTCGGAGGACCAGCTGACCCCGAGCGTCCTCTCGCGCTGGACGATGCTCAACTTGAAGGTGTCGCGTTTAGGCTCGCAGAGGTACGTGATGATCGCGTGGCCGGCTTCGTGATAGGCGGTGCGCGTACGCTCCAGGTCCGTCACCTTGAAGCGCAGCCGCAGGCCCAGCCGCACGCGCTCCATGGCCTCGGTGACCTCCGTCATCGTGATCTTTTCCTTCTTGTTGCGCACGCAGAGGATCGCCGCCTCGTGGACGAGGTTGGCGATGTCCGCCGGCGAATAGTCCGACGTGATGCGCGCCATCTTGTCGAGCCGCACCGACTCCCCGTCGTACTGGACCTTGGACAGATAGTACCTGAAGAGTTTCTCGCGGTCCTCGAGGTTGGGCAGGCGGATGTGCAGCTTGCGGTCGAAACGGCCCGGCCGCAGGAGCGCCGGGTCGAAGTGGTCCTCCTTCATGTTGGTGGCGCCGATGACGACGATGTTGAAGTCGGCGTAGCGATCCTTCAAGCCGTCTAACTCGACCAAAAGCTGGTTGAGCGTCTGGTTGTACTCAGACTGGCCGCCTGAGCCGATGTCGGTCGCGCGCCTGGCGCCCAGGGCGTCGATCTCGTCGATGAAGATGACGCAGCCGCCGTGCGCCTGGGCGAGTTCGCGCGCCTCGTGGAACATCCGGCGCACGCGCATCGCGCCCACGCCGACGTACATCTCCACGAACTCCGAGCCCGACTTGTAGAGGAACGGCAGCCCGAACTCGGTGGCCATGGCGCTGGCGAGATACGTCTTGCCGCACCCCGAGGGCCCGAAGAGGAGCAGCCCCTTGATGATTTTGCCGCCCACGCGCTGCAAGCGGGCCCTGTCCTTGATGAGCTCGATGACCTCCCGCGCCTCCTGCTTGGTCTCGTCCATCCCGATGACGTCGTCCCACGTCACGCCCGTCTTGATGACCGGTCGCTCCTGGATGCGCACGACCTCTTTCGTCGGCCGCACCTTGCCGTGCTCCTTGAAGATCGCCTCGACCTGGTGGTAGTCGAGTTCGTTGCGGGCGATCAGGGCCTCGGCCAGCCGCTCGACGACCTTCCAGTTCTCGCGCAGCAAGGAGTTGATCTCCTGAAAACACTGCTCCAGGAGCTCCTGGGCGTCCTTGTCCAGGTCCTGCTGGACGAGCTGCGAGACATAGCGCTCCTCGAAGTTGCCGATGTGGCCGGACTTGCCCATGCCCCAGCGCCAGATCATGCTGTGCACGAGGTCGGTCGCCTTGGCCAGGTCCTTTTCCGAGACGTCCGACGTGACGCTGAACTTGATCTTCTCGCAGGCGTAGCCCGCGAGCGCGATCCGGATCTCGGCGAGGAGCAGGTTCTTGTCGCGGCTTAAGACCTCTTCTTTCTCGGTCAGGAGCGCGGACACGACGTCCTCTCCGCGCGGCAGGATGGTCGCCTTGAAGACGTCCTTCGTCGGCACCAAAAGGTACGTCACCAGGATGTGGCCGGCCTCGTAATAGGCGAGCCGGGATTTCTCGTCCTCCGAGAGCCTGAAGACGCGCTTGATGCCCAGCGAGATGCGCTCGCGCGCCTCGGTCAAGTCCGCGACCGTGATGTGGGGCCTCTTGTTGCGCTCGGAGATGATGCTGGCCTCATAGACGATGTTCGCGATCTGGGCGGGCGAGGAGCCGACGGTCGACTGGGCGAGCTGCTCGACGTTGACCCCCTCCCTGTCGTAGGCGGTCTTGGAAAGGTAATAGTTGAAGAGTTTCTTGCGGTCCTCCATGTCGGGCAGGTCCACGACGATCTTGCGGTCGAAGCGGCCGGGCCGAAGGAGCGCCTCGTCCAGGTAGCCCTCCATCATGTTCGTCGCCGCAAAGACGACGATGTTGTCGGCCTTGGAGCGCACGCCGTCCATCTCGGCCAGGAGCTGGTTTAAGGTGGTGTTGTGCTCGGTGCGCGCGCCGAAGCCGATGTCCGTCGAGCGGACCATGCCCATGGCGTCGACCTCGTCGATGAAGATGATGCACCCGCCCTCCAGCGCGGCGAGCTCGCGCGCCTGCTTGAAGAGCTTGCGCACACGGCTGGCGCCCACGCCCACGAACATCTCCACGAAGTCCGAGCCGGAAAGGGACAGAAACGGCAGGTCCGCCTCCGTGGCGATGGCCTTGGCCAGGTACGTCTTGCCGCACCCCGGCGGCCCCAAAAGCAAGACGCCGCGCAGGATATTGGGGGCGGCCAGCTTCGCGACCGTCGCGTCCTTGATGAGCCGCACGACCTCCTTGGCCTCTTTCTTGGCCTCCTCCATCCCCACGACGTCCGACCAGCGCACGCCGATCTCCTCGCCCCTGACCGCGCTGCGGCCCAGCCTGGTGAACGAGCGCGCCATGCCGCCGTGGATGACGAAGACCCACATCAGGCCAAAAACAACCGCCGAGATGATGCCCGCGATCAACGAGGTATAGAGCTGGAACGGCATGGAGGCGACCGTGCGCTGCCGCGTCACCGCGTCGACCCCGCCCCACTCGCGCAGGCCCGTCATGATGAAGGCGGCGGCGGTCGCCACGAGCGCGGCGATGGCGACGCCGATCAAGACCTTCACCCAATGCAACCTGAAAAACACCACGAACTTTCTGCCGAACATGCGTCTCTCCCCCCGTCCAGGTTCCAGGTCCGACCTATTAGGTCCGACCTCCCAAGGCGGACCTCCCAAGGCGGACATCGCCTCGGCCACCCGTCGGCCGGGCCCTATCGCGCCTTCGACCAAAACACCTCAAACTATCGGCTCTTGTGCTTCATAACCCGCCGCAGGCCGCGGTCCAGCTCCTTGCGCTTGATGGACTCGCGGCGGTCGTAAAGTTTTTTGCCCTTGGCCAGCGCCAGCGCCACCTTGACGAGGCCGCGCCGATTGAAGTACATCTTGGACGGCGCGAGCGTGAAGCCGCGCTGCGCGACCTGGGTCGTCAGCTTGGCGATTTCTCTTTTGTGCAGGAGCAACTTGCGGGGCCGCGTCGCCTCTTCCTTAAAATAGCTGGCCTTGGCGTACGGCGGGATGTGACACTGGTAGAGGACCACCTCGCCGTTCTCGATGCGCGCGAAGGCGTCGTTGATGTTGACGTGGGCCTCGCGCATGGACTTGACCTCGCTGCCCTTGAGTTCGATGCCGCACTCGAGCATATCGAGAACGGCAAAGTCCCGAAAAAGCTTTTTGTTGGAACAGATCACCTTTTCGGACATGGCCGCCTAATAGAGGAACGCGGAGCAGATCCGGAACAGAGCCAGCATGAGCGGGATCGTGACGATGCTCGCCAGGTGGCCGTAGAAGATGGTCGGCGAGACAAGCTTGTCCCCGCACTCCTGGCTGCGGCAGACGACGCTCAGGAGGACGGCGGAAGGCATCGCCGCCTGCAGGATGAGGAGGAAGCTCATCATCTGCGGCGGCCTCAGGACGAGGATCACGCACAGGAAGAGGAGCGGCAGAAAGAGCAGCTTGACCAAGAGCGCGTACGCGATGGGCCGCACCGCGCCCTTCTCGACCTTCATCAGGGCGAGGTTGCCGCCGACGACGAGGACAGACAGGGGGATCGCGCACCGGCCCAGAAGCTCGGCGGGTCTCAACAGGAGCTCCGGCACAAAACGGCCTGCCCCGGCGAACGCGACCACCAGCGCCGTCAGCGTCGCGAGGACGGGCGGGTTGAACATCTTGCGCGCGTCAAAGCGCCGGTCCGAGGCCGGGTCCAACAGAAAGTAGCCAAAGGAGAAGATCGTCATGTTGAACCCCAACAGGAAAAGGAAGATGTAAATAAACATGATGTCCGCCTGCGTCCGCGGCAACAAAGCCGCCACGAGCGGCAACGGCAGGTAGCCGGAATTCTGGAAGGTCGTCAGGCTCAGGAACTCGTTCGGATGCTTGATGCCGTCGTCGAAGCGCAGGACCGCATACCCCGATATCAGCCCCGCTGCCGAGACCAAGAGGCTCAACAAGGGGAAGACCCACCAATCGGGAAACTGCTGAGGGCTAAACCGCCGCGCGATCTCCGTGAACATCAAGAGCGGCAGGAAGATGTTGATCACGAGGTCGCCGGCCATGTTCAGCCCGGACTCGGAGATGACGCTGCGCCGGATCAGCAGAAACCCCAGCGCGCCTATCGCCACCAGCTGAAATATCGCCGAAAACGTCGTTGAAAACGCCTGCCCTATCATATGCGTTATTATACCAAAAAATGAGACAAAAAGGCCAGACCTTTCTGTCTCATTTTCGAAGGCCAAAAGGTCCAACCTTTGTCTCATTTTCGTGAGACAAATAGGTCAGACCTTTTTGTGTCAAAATGGGGGAAGACGTCAGGCGGGCTGGGTCAATTTCTGGTATTTCGCGATATAGCGGCGCGTCTCGGAGGGCAGGTCTTCGAATTTCATCCCTTCTCTGGCCCATGCGACCACGCGGCCGATGCCCCAGTTGTAGGAGGCGAGCACGGTCGTCATGTTGACGGGAATGTGGTAGTGGGTCAGCATCTGCTCAATCCTTTGGAAATACCACGCCGCGATCATCTCGTTGATCTCGGGCCTGAAAAGGTCTTTTACGGTGTAATGGCTGCCGTGGAATTGGTTGTAATCTTTGAGGCATATCTCCGAAATCTGGTAGGCCCCATAACACCCTGTCTCGAAGTTCACCGCCTTCGGGTCTCCGTCGGACTCGATGATCTTGATGGCTTGCAGGTTTATGGTGGGTTCGGCGTGCGCCGCAGAAAGAGAGAGCGCCATACACGCCATCGCCACGCCGATTATCCGTAACGTCTTGACCGCCATGATGATACCTTAAAATAAAAAGGCCCCGGCAAACGCACGGGGCCTCTAGAGACAAAAAGCCCTAAGCAAAGCGCTTAGGGCTATTTCCCCTTTTGGCAACGCAGCCCTCCGGCGCAGCCGGAGCTGTCGCTTTGCGTCCTCAGGTTACCCTGAGTTTGCCTTTATCATTAGGTAAACCAGTCCTCAACTTCTAAGGTAAGTTTAACATATTTATGACGTTTTACCAAAAAAAGACCCTGACGAGCGATGCTCATCAGGGCCCCATCTCACTTCCTGCCGAAGCGTCAGGCTATTGCGGCCGGCTTCACGACTCCTTTGGCTCTCTTTTCAGGGGCAGGACGCCGGCCATCTCGCCGATGACGTTGATCAGCTCGGTATTGGAGGGCACGACGACCTTGGCGTTATGTTCCAGAGACGTCTCGACCGCCTGAAGCTTGCGCAAAAGCTGGGCGTTGCCCACAAAATATCTCTGCGCCGCTTCATTGACAAGCCGGATGGCCTCGGCCTCGCCTTCGGCCTGAAGGATCCTCGCCTGTTTTATCCCCTCGGCCTTCTTGATCTGGGCCCTCTTTTCGCCGTCGGCCGCCGTCTCGGTGGCCGTGGCGTAATCGACGGCCGCTATCTTCTCGTTCTCCGCCTTGACGACCTTGTTCATCGTGTCCTGGACGTCCTTGGGCGGGTCGATCTCCTTGAGCTCCGTGCGGACGATGTCAATCCCCCAGTTCTTCGTCTCGTTGAGCAGCGTGTTGTGCAGCTCGGAGTTGATCTTTCCCCGCTCGCTGTTCGCGGACTTCAGGGTCAGCGTGCCGATGATGTTGCGCAGCGTGGTCCGGGCCAGGTTGACGATCTGGTACATGTAATTATTGACGCTGTATTGGGAGTTCTTGACGCTCTCCTCCTCGTCCCTGACCTTGAAGTAGACCTGCGCGTCGACCCGGGCGTTCAGGTTGTCGTTCGTGATGATCTCCTGCGGCTCGGCGTCGACCATCTGTTCCGTGATATTGACCTGGTACATCCTCTCCAGGACCGGGATGATCCAGTGGAATCCCGGCCCGGCAAAACGATGGTACCTGCCCAGGCGCTCGATCAGGCCCCGGTGCGTCGGCCGCACGATCCGCACCCCCATGAAAAAGATGACCACCAGCACGCCGATGACAAAATATACGCGGTCCATGTTTTCTCCTTTCCGTAACGACCTTTGCCTAAACAGTCGCGGTTGCGCGCCCCTGCGCCTTAAACATCCTTCAATAGGAGGTTGGCCGCAGACTTTTCCATCGCCTGACCGAACGCCGCCAGGCTCTCGCGCAGCCTCCGGAGTTCGGCGGAGTCGTGGACGGGGATGGCCGTGGAGCCCTTGTCCTCCAGCATCGCGGTGACGTCCTTCAAGGTCATCTCTTCCACGCAACGCGAGGGCTGGAAGGCCCTCTCCTTGTTTTCGGGACCAAATACCTCGGAAAAAAGCCCTGCCGAGACCAGCTCAAAAAGGATCTGGCGCACCAGGCGGATGGGGATGTCGAGGGTGTGGCTTAACTCCGTGGCCGTCAACGGCGGCTCCCCTTTGAAGAACCTCTTCGCCGCCAGGCTCGCGATGCGCAGCGTCAGGAGCTTCTTAAAAGAGTAGCTGATCTCCAGGCAGTCCGGCTCGAAGGTGTATGTCTCCACGTTCTGGTAGGCAAAGGACACCTCTGCCCCCAGGAGCACGATGAGCCAGCTGATCTGCAGCCACACCAAAAAAAGCGGCAGGGCCGCGAAGCTCCCGTAGACGGCGCCATACCTGTTGGCGCTGACCTGGAAGGTGACGTAGGCCCACTGCGCCAGTTGATAGACCGTCCCGGCGGTGATCCCGCCCAACAACCCGGCCTTGAAGTTCACCTTGGTGTTGGGCATGAAAATGTAGATGAAGGTGAACAGGACACACATCACGACAAAAGGCGCCAGCTTCAGGAGCAGGAGGATGAGCGGCGCCACGACGCCCAGGACGGCCATCTTGTCCACGAGGAGCTTGATCTGCGTCGCGATGAAGACCGTGGCGCTGCTGGAGATGATGAGGAGGACCGGACAGACGAGCATCACGGACAGGTAGTCCGCGAACTTGCGCATCAGCGTCCGGGACTTCTTGACCCCCCCAGATGTCGTTGAAAGAGGCCTCGATGTTGCCCAGGACCTCGATCACGGTCCAGAAGAGGACCACCACGCCGATGCCCGCGATGAGGCCGCCGCTCGTGTTCTCCAGGAACTTGTTGGCGAAACCGATGATCTGGTTGGCGATCTCCTCCTGACCCTGCAGCCGCTCGAGGATCAGCTTTTGAAGGAGGTGCTGGAAGCCGAACCCCTTGGCGATGCCGAAGGCCATGGCCACGACCGGCACCATGGACAAGAGGGAGTAAAAGGTCAGGGCCGAGGCCCGCAATTGGCACTTGTCCTCGTCGAAGCCGCGCACCGCGAGCATCACGATCCGCAGCGGGCTGATGTAAAGCGACTGGCGCCGGGAGAGGTCCTTCGTGCGGATGCGCCACAGGTCCCGTTTCAGAAACTGCATGGTCTTCTGTATCACGAGCCCTCCTTGTTCACGAACGCAGGACCGGGCGCCCGCATCCTGAGGCGCGGGCACCCGGCCCTGAAACCTGTCGGCGCTGCCTTAACGCGGCTTGCTTAACGTGGCTCCCTTAACGCGACCCTTAACGCGACACCCTTAACGAGACACCCTTAACGAGACTCTAGGCGGACTTTTTCTTCAGGCTGTTGATCCCCTTGATGACGATGAAAATCGCGAAGGCGACGATCAGAAAATCAAGACAGTTGTTGATGAACAGCCCGTAATTGAGGGTGACCTCCGGCTTGTCAAGGGTGGCCGCCTTGAGCACCCACTTCAGGTTCTTGAAATCGACCCCGCCGATCAGCAGCCCGATGGGGGGCATGACGATGTCGTTCACCAACGAACTCACTATTTTGCCGAAAGCGGCGCCGACGATGATACCCACAGCCATATCGATGGCGTTGCCCTTAATCGCAAACTCCTTGAACTCCTTGATGAGCGACATGCACCCTCCTTTTGTTGGTGGTGCGTTTGGACGTTGGATCCCTTTTTGCCTCTTACCACTTCTTGAAAATAAAAAATACCGCGGCGACGATCAGGGCAAAGCCGACGAGATAATTCCAGCGGAGGTCTTCCTTAAGGTAAAGTACGGAGAACACGCAAAAAACGACCAGAGTGATGACCTCCTGTATCGTCTTGAGCTGGGCCGCGGTGTAGGTGCCGTAGCCAAGACGGTTCGCCGGCACCTGGAAACAATACTCGAAGAAGGCGATCAGCCAGCTGACCACGATGACGGCGAACAGCGGCGCGCTTTTATACTTCAGGTGCCCGTACCAGGCAAACGTCATGAACACATTCGAAACCGTCAATAAAGCGATCGTTCTCATATCTTCCCTTGCTGGGATCACAACTAAGATGCCGAAAAGTTCGGCTGCGGCGGTCCATTTCTAAGGCGTCATTATACACCGACGTGGCTTGTGGGAGAAGGAAATACCCGAGGGCGGCTGGTTGGGCCCGGCGTCCGGCCGGCTGGCCCAAGGGCGGCTGGCTCTGGGCACAGCCGGCTGGCCCAAGGGCGGCTGGCTCTGGGCTCGGCTGGCTGGCCCAAGGGCGGCTGGCTCTGGGCACAGCCGGCTGGCCCAGGGGGGGCCGGCTGGCCCAGGGGCGGCTGGCTGACCGCCGGGCCATGAACGGTGGCGGCGGGCAGGGCCCGCCTGCCGCCGGCTTGCGCCCGGCTACTCCACGGTCGTGCCCAAAAGGCCTGTCATGGCCTGCCTGAAACGCCCAAAATACCGGCCCAAACGGCCCCAGAACGGCTCGCGCCTCTGCAGGATGATGCGCTGTTGGGTCACGCGCGGCAGGGTGTCGTAAAACTCCCGGACCTTCGCGTAATCCTCCGCGGGAATCAGGCTGCGCCTGAAGCGCGAGACCTCTTTTATCGTGATCGTGTCCTTGTCCCTTTCGAACGTCCGCTTCAGACTGGTATAGCCGACGTCCGTATCGATGCCCCGGGGCAGGGAAAGGACGCGGAAGCCCTGGGGCAGCTTGTAGACGGAAACTGTCTCCATCAGGCTATTGCCGGGGAAGAAAATGGGGTTCTCGCGCTTCGGGGCGACGAAATCGAGGGTCCTCGAATAGCCGGGGACATAGATGATGATGAAGTTGTCGTCCGCAGGGAAGGCGTCCCGCTGGCGCACCTTGACATACACCTTGTACGCCCCATAGCGGGTGTCTTCGTTCTCCCGGCGATGCTCCAGGACCTCTCCCCCCTCGGCGAGGCTCAGCTCGATCTGCTCGAGCACATACGCCCTCTGCGTATCATCAAGCCGCCTCATCTCTTCCCGCAGCCCGACCGACTCGTCCAGCTCCCACACGGTCATCCCCTCCATCAGGGCCGACCCGTCGGGGTTGATCGCGACGCGCTTCTCAGTCCGCTCGTAGTTGCGCTCCTCGGGGAATATGGGGAACCTCGCGTGGCGGCCGCCGTCCTGCGTGATGATGAAGAGGTAAGCGTTTTGGTAATAAAGCGGGTACTCGCCGATGTCGTAGCCCTTGAGGAGCGGGTCGGCGTAAAAGTCGCCGGCCGCGGGGTCGTGGACCAAAAGCAAGGCGTGGTCAAAGACCGTCGGCAGGGGCAGGTCCTCGCGCGGGTCAGTCATGGCGAACTCGTCGCCGAAGAGGACCAGGTCTGACGCGATCCCCGCCTCCTGAAACAGGGCCATGCACAAGAGGGACAGGTCCTTGCAGTCGCCGTACTTGTTGGCGAAGACCTCGTCCGTGGGGTGCGGCACGAGCGTGTTGTCCCCCAGGGACATGGAGACGTAGCGGAAGTTGTCCTGGATGTATTCAAGGATGGCCCGCGTCTTATCCCGAACGGTCGCCTTGCCCTCGACCGCCTTGCGGCCGGCCGCGGCGATCTCCGGCGTCATCCTGAGGTTGTCCCGGACCAGGCCGTAATACCAGCGCCCGACATCGTCCCAACTTTTGACCGAGGAAAACTCCGCGACGTCCACCGCCTCCTCAGCCGTCGGCGGCGGAAGGAACTTCTCCAGCTCCGGCGCCTTGTAGACGTCGCTCCTCTCCCACGTGTATGTGACCGCCTCCCCGTCCTGCGTGATCACCGGTTCCTGCGTGAGACCGAAGGGCTTGTACCGGACATCGAGCGCCTTGGGCAGCACCACCTTGACGCGCAGGAGGCCGGTCGGGTGCTCGCGGGCAAGGAAGATGACCTCCCAGAAGGCGTCCTTGATGGGCCTGCCTTTGTTATCCATCACCACGTCCAGCTCGATGACAGACCCGACATTGACCTCGGGCATGGTGACGACCCTCACCATGGCGTCCGTGTATTGCGCAAAGGACTCGTACGGGCTGATGTCCTGGATCTTGGTATAGCGGTGCTTCTTGCCGTCCGGCGTGACGGTGTAGGCCGAGAACTCCGTGAAGGTGTCCCGGCCCTTGTCATACCCGATCTCCATCTCCCCCACCCACCGGCCGCCCTCCCTGAGCACCTTCACCTTCTTGTGCCACTCCTTCCGATACGACCAATCCGGATTGAGCATGAGCACCACGCTCTCCTCCAGGACGACCGCCTCCTTGTCCTGATACCGCTGCTCGAACGAGAGCGCCTCGTCAGGAGACGCCTGTCCAGGAGCCGCCTCGCCAGGCGGCGTCTGGCCCGGCTCCGCCTCGCCAGCCAGTGCCCCGCCGGCCGACGCCTCACCAGCCAGCGCCCCGCCGACCAACGCCCCACCAGCAGCCGCCTGGCCGGCCTGCGCCTCACCAACAGGGACCTGGCCAGCAGGCGCCTCACCGGCAACCACCTCGCCAGCAGGCGCCCCCCCCTGCGCGCGCCCCGCGCCAGCCCCCAAGAGGACCCCCAAGAATAGGCACACCACTATGATGCCAGCTTTTCTCATGACCTCACGCCCCCAAACAAAAAACCCTCGCGGCCGCACCCTGCCCCACGAAGGTTCTATTCTCCACCGTCCAACTTTTATCTCTTCCAACTCCCCCCACCCCAATTTGCCTTTATTGTATCACTCTCACTGCTTTAGTCAAAGGCGCCAAACAAA
>Ga0172362_10004952_pt1 | contig 11549 bp, 11 predicted proteins | sample LakKivs1_kivu2a2_FD_114534 | JGI IMG/M metagenome (GOLD analysis project Ga0172362, IMG submission 114534) | Sediment microbial communities from Lake Kivu, Rwanda - Sediment s1_kivu2a2 | ecosystem: Environmental > Aquatic > Freshwater > Lake > Sediment | place: Rwanda: Western Province, Lake...
TCAAGAAAATCAGTGCAAGCTGCAACTATGAGGTTAACAAAATCTGATTTAATTAATTTTGGCGCTGTTGGGATTACAAATGTTATGCTAATTCCTTGTTTGCTTAGGGCTTTTGTAAGTCCATAGCAGGCAGTTCCTAAGCCCCCTGTGTTAAAAGGAGGAAACTCCCAGCCAAACATTAAAATCTTCATTCAATCCTCTTTTGCTGTTTATATAGTCATATCTAACTAAATTAGACAGAAATAGTTATTACTTAAATAACTTTCCGATTACTATACGGTAATATAAACCATTGTTTACTGATAAATTTGCCATTAAAGAAACTAAACAAAACATATTTATATAAGTATTATTTATCATATGACACAAAAGGGGTGGTTTAACATTAATATAGTTGAAATTGACCAGCAAGAGAAAGTTATAATAAGAGAGCTCATTAAAAACCCTAAAATTTCTGACAACAAGATAAGCAAAAATACAAAAGTCCCTGTAAAAACAGTAAACAGGAAAAGAAAGATTCTTGAAAAGAGAGGCCTAATTAATTATTTCACTTATTTAAATAATGGAATCAATGGAACTGGAAGATTTAGTGCAAAACAGCAGTATATAATCACTTTCAAATACGGCATAACTAGAAGCAATATAATTGAGAAAATTGGAAGGGAAATGCCAAGGCTGATAGAGTTAAAACATATAGCAGATTGCTCTGTTGGTGATAAGGATGGCCATGCAATAATAGCAATAACAATTGAATCAAGATTAGAATCTGATATTATTGAGGTTTTTAATGCTGAGATTCTTCCAAAATTCAAAAGACTTTTTGGCGAGGATGCTGTTATTAAAACAGAGGTAATAACACTCAATGTTCCAATAGTAATGCTGCATAACTACATGCCCTTGGTTAATATAATGCATGGCAAGATAAAGGAAGACTGGCCAGATGATTTGATATTTGTTGATTAAAATGGAAAAAGAAGCAGATTATTTATTTGAGATCTCATGGGAGGTCTGCAATAAAGTTGGCGGGATTTATACTGTTGTCAAGTCAAAGGCCATTGAAATAATGGAATATTACAAGGAAAATTATTTTGCAATAGGCCCTTTTTTTCCTGAAAAGGTTGCTGGCGAATTCCAGGAAAAAATGCCGCCAGACAAGCTATCAAAGGCATTTGAAAAACTAGAGAAAGATGGCATAAAGTGCCATTACGGCAGCTGGCTTATTAAAGGAGAGCCCAATACAATTCTTGTTGATTTCAGCGGATTTACATCCAAAAAAGATGAGATAAAAACAAACTTATGGAATAATTTCAGGATAGATTCCCTTAACACAAAATATTTTGAATTTGATGAGCCTGTTATATGGTCATATGCTGTTGGAAAGCTTCTTGAAGAAATAAAAGATATTTTCAAAGATAAAAAAATTGTTGCACATTTTCATGAATGGCTGGCAGGAGCAGGCCTGCTTTACCTAAAACAAAATAAGGTTAAAGTTGCAACTGTGTTTACAACACATGCAACAATTCTTGGCAGGACAATGTCCTTTGCAAATGAAGAGCTTTATGAAACATTTGACAAAATAAATCCAGAGGAAAAGGCCTATGGCTATAGAATACAGGCAAAATTTCTTACAGAAAAGCAAACTGCATTAAATTCAGATATTTTTACAACAGTAAGTGAGATTACAGCAATAGAAGCAGAGCATCTTCTTGGAAAAAAGCCAGATATGCTTTTGCCAAACGGCCTTGACCTTAAGAAGTTCCCGACATTTGAAGAAGCATCAATAAAACATCGTTTATACAGGGAAAGAATAAAGGAATTTTTGATGTATTATTTTTTTCCATATTACTCATTTGACCTTGATAACACGCTTCTTTATTTTTTGTGCGGAAGATATGAGTTCAGGGCAAAGGGAATTGATATATTTATCAAGGCACTGGCAAAACTAAATGAAAGACTTAAAAAAGAAAAATCTAACAAAACAATTGTGGCTTTTTTCTGGATTCCTGGCAACATAAGGGCAATAAAAACAGAATTGCTGGAAAACAAGACATTTTTTGAGGATATAAAGGATAGTATTGATGATAACCTAAGCGAGATTAAAAACAAGATAATTTACTCAATAGTTTCAAAAAAGAGCATTACAGAAAAAAATATTTTTGATGAGGATTTCCTGCATGAAAACAAAAAAAAGGTTTTGAAGCTTATGAAAAAAGGGGAGCCAGAGCTAACAACACATGATCTGCAGGATGAGCAAAATGATTCTATTATAAAAGCCCTTAATGATGCTAGCCTATTAAACAAAAAAGAAGACAGGGTAAAGGTTGTTTTTTATCCAATCTACCTTACTGGCGCTGACAGGCTGCTTGACTTGGGCTATTATGAATGCATGCAGGGCTCGCATCTTGGTGTTTTTCCGTCATACTATGAGCCATGGGGCTATACGCCATTGGAGGCAGCTGCACTTGGTGTTTCATCTGTAACAACTGACTTGGCTGGATTTGGAAGATATATTAATGAAAAATCAGCTCAAACCAAAATTCCAGGAATATTTGTCCTGAAAAGACTAGGCAAAAAGGATGATCAGGTTGTTGAGGAGCTCGCTAATGCACTTTATTATTTCAGCAGTTTGTCAAAGCAGGAAAGAATAAAAAACAAGATGGAAGCCCAAAGATTAGCTGCACTGGCTGACTGGGAAGTTTTGATCAAGAGCTATATTGAGGCATATAATCTTGCTGTAAAGAGGCTTGGTTAAAATGGAGCTTAGAAAAGATTATATTCTAGATAGGTGGGTTATTATAGCCTCAGAAAGAAAGAAAAGGCCAAGGGAGTTTAAAAAAACCAAAGCAAAGAAAGAGGGAATCTGCTATTTCTGCCCTGGTAATGAAAATCTTACTCCAAAAGAGACTGGAAGGATTGAAAAAAATAACAAGTGGATTATAAGGTGGTTTCCAAACAAGTTCCCTGCTGTGGATACTAAAGGCAGCCCTGAAATAAGGTGTGCAAATGAATATTTTACATACTCTGATGCATTTGGAATACATGAAGTGATAGTTGAAACTCCTAACCATAACAAGCAGCTAGCTGATTTAACAGAAGATCACATAAAAGAGGTTTTAAAGGTATATGCCAATAGAGTAAGTGAATTAAGCAAAACAGCTGGCACAAAATATGTTCTTATTTTCAGAAATGAGGGAATGGAGGCAGGAACATCATTAGTCCATTCACACACACAACTAATGACATACAACAAGGTGCCAAAGCTTGTGGAGGACGAGGTTAATGCAGCTAACACTTACAGAACATGCCCATACTGCAAAATAATTAACATTGAAAAAAATAGTTATAGAAGGGTTTTTGAAAATGACAGTTTTGTAAGCTTTACCCCATATGCATCAAGATTCAACTATGAAATCTGGGTATTTCCAAAAGAGCACATAAAAAACATAACAGAGATGGATGAAAGCAAGCTGTTGGATTTGGCTTCAATGCTTAAAAAGATTTTGCTAAAGCTGAAGGAAATGAATCTTTCATATAACTTCTTCCTTCACTATGCTCCTGATGAAAAAGACTTGCACTTCCATATTGAAATATGCCCAAGGCTTGCTGTATGGGCTGGTTTTGAGCTGGCAACAAATGCAACAATAAACTCTGTAAGCCCTGAGGATGCTGCAAAATTTTACAGGGGAGAGGAATAGAAAAAGGCAAGAAATATATATTAGGATTTAATTTTTTCTGCTTAAAAAAATGGCAAAGATAGTTCATTTAGTAAATAATCATAAGATAGAAAGCAAATCAGCTAAAGATGATAATAGATTCCTAATTACAAACAAGAAGGGGGGGTATTTTTGCCTTGCAAATGGAAATAAAAGCAGGTATGACGGGCTTTTCTTCTTTGATGAAAAAATGTATAAAATTATTGAAGGCCTGCATATGGTTGATTCTGCTAAAACAAGCAGGATAATCAATAAGTTTTATGAGATTGAAAGGGGATGCAGCGGTGCAACCGAAACATTTTTTATGCCTCATTATTATGATTCATTGGTTTATGAGGTAACTGGCACAAGCGCTATTGAAATTGTCTTTGATGCAAAGGAAAGCTATGACCAAAGGCAGTGGGGCAGGTTTTACAGCATCTGGCAGGAGGGGGATAAGGTAATAGCTAAGTTTGTTAAAAAAACAGATTCAAGGGAAGACATCACTGATGGAAAAGAGGAGTATTCCTTATTTTTAGTGCTTAAGTTTGAGGGCATGTTCAAGAAAGCCGGAGAGTGGGAAAAAATAAGTTATGAGTTTGACAAAAAAAGAAATTCAATGCCTTATGAGAGGTATGCTTTTTCAGCTCTGACTTTAAAGACAGACAGGGTTGTATTCAGCTTCTCAAAAAACAAGGAAAAGGCAAAAAAGGAAGCAGACTATGTTTTCAGGAATATTGAAATTTTAAGAAAAAAGCAAAAAAAGCATTATGATAATCTATTAAAATTAAGAAAAAACATTAAAAATGATGTTCTGATGGCATACTTTTGCACACTAAGCTCTCTTGATTCATTGGCTGTTGGTAATAAAGGGATTTTTGCTGGTCTGCCGTGGTTCTTCCAGTTCTGGACAAGGGATGAGGCCGTCTCATTAAAAGCCTTAATGTTATATGAAAATTTTAGTTTGGCAAAAAATATCCTGTTCAGGCATCTGAAATCTGTTTTGCATGACGGAAAGCTGTTAACAAAGCCAGGCGCTTTATTAAGGAGCGCTGACTCTGCCGGCTGGGTTTCAAAAAGAGCAGAAAATTTAATTTGTATCTTGAAAAATAAAAAAACCATTGGGAAGCACCTTACAAAAAATGAAATTAAAAAAATAGAGGAAAGGATTGGGTATTCTCTTGATTTGATGATAAAATACCACACAAGAGGGCATCTTGTTTTTAATAATGCAAACGAGACATGGATGGATAGCCTGCAGAGAGATGGGTTCAGGATAGAGATTCAGGCAATGCAGCTAAGCATATATAGGCTGATGCATGAGCTTACAAATAACAGGATTTATCGAGAGCTTGGATACAGCTTAAAAAATGAAGTCAGGAATAAATTCTGGAATAAAAAATGCCTTGCAGATGGTTTGAATGATTTTACAGTAAGGCCAAACATTTTTATTGCTGCCTATATTTATTCTGGGCTTCTGGCAAAGAAAGAATGGGTTAGATGCTTTGACAATGCATTAAAAAGTTTATGGAATAATTGGGGCGGAATCTCAACAATAGACAAAAATAGTTTATTGTTTAGGCCAGAGCATACAGGAGAAAATAATGAAAGCTACCACAACGGCGATTCATGGTTCTGGATAAACAACCTTGCTGCAATTGTTTTATACCGGCTGGATAAAAAAAGATACAAAAAATACATTGATAAAATATTAAAAGCAAGCACAAAAGATATTTTATGGTTGGGGGCAATAGGCCATCATGCTGAGTTGTCAAGCTCTAAAGAGCTAAGGTCAGAGGGCTGTTTGGCACAGGCCTGGTCTGCTGCAATGTACATTGAACTGATTAATGAAATATTCTTAAAAGACTGATTATAAGGGTATTATAGCAACTTTTTTATATAGACCTGTCTTATCAGGGCAAATGAGAATAATCGCTGACCTTCATATTCATTCTAAATACAGCAGGGCCACATCCAAAGAACTAAACATAAAGAACCTTGAGAAGTATGCAAGATTAAAGGGCCTTAATCTTCTTGGAACAGGAGATTTTACACATCCATTATGGCTTAAAGAGCTGAAAAATGAGCTTAGTGAGGATGGAACTGGAATTCTAAAAACAAAAACAGGCTTTAATTTTATTCTCCAGACAGAAATCTCCTTAATGTACCTCCAGGATGGAAAGTCAAGAAAAATTCACAATGTTATACTTGCAAGAAATTTTGACGTTGTTGGACAAATAATAGAATACCTAAAAAAATATGGAAGAGTTGATTATGACGGCAGGCCAATTTTCGGAATAAAATGCCCTGAATTTGTTGAAATCATGAAGGAAATTGATAAGGATGTAGAAATAATACCTGCTCATGTCTGGACGCCATGGTTTGGCTTGTTCGGCTCAAAATCTGGTTTTGATAGTGTAGAGGAATGCTTTAAAGACCAATCAAAGCATATTCATGCTCTTGAAACAGGCCTTAGCTCTGATCCAGAAATGAACTGGAGGTTAAGCTCTTTAGATAAATACACACTGGTAAGCAACTCTGACATGCATTCATTCTGGCCCTGGCGCATTGGCCGAGAATGCAATATATTTGACTTAAAAGAATTAGGTTATGATTTGATTCTAAAGGCAATAAGAACAAAACAAGGCTTAATTGAAACAATAGAGGTTGATCCGAGCTATGGAAAATACCACTTTGATGGGCATAGGAACTGCAATGTTTGCATGAGCCCAATGGAATCTCTAAAAAATAAAGATGTCTGCCCTGTATGCAGAAGAAAATTAACAATAGGGGTATTGCACAGGGTTGAAGAGCTTGCTGACAGGCCTGCTGGCTTTAAGCCAAAAGATGCTGTTCCATTCAAATCATTAATTCCATTGTCAGAAATTTTATCAAGGCTTTTGAATTCAGGGATTGCAACTCAAAAAACATGGAAGGCATACTATGATTTAGTTAGTGAATCAAGGTCTGAAATAGACATATTGCTTAATCTGCCGTTAGATGAACTAAAAAAAATAACCAATGAAAAGACTGCAGAGGCAATAATTAATGTTAGGAATGGAAAAATAAAAATCCAGCCGGGCTTTGACGGCGAGTATGGCTATCCAATATTTTCTGATAAAGATATAAAAGAAGATGTTGTAGAGCCTAAACATGCTAACAAACATAAGCAAAAAGGATTAAATGAGTTTATGTAACATTATTTTAAAAAATCTTAAATTTAAAAAAGTTAAAAAATAAAAGATTTATTCTACTGTTACAGTGCCCCTGAATCCAAATATTATGTCCATAACTTGGTATGTTCCCGCCTCTTCAAACTCATACTCAAAGATATGTCCTTCTTCTAGTCTTGGGCTTGTATCCTTTCCTATTACACTGACTATATGCACCCTGTCGTCCATGTTTTTCCATGTAACAACTGTTCCAATGCTTACTGCCAGTTCCTCGGGATCAAATCCTGCTCTAAGGACTTGGACATCTTCTGCTCCGCCAGAAACTTCAGGTTCCCCTTCAGCTGATTCCTCAATAATGGTTTCAGGCTCTTCTACCGGGGGTGTTACTTCTGGAGTAACAGTCTCCTCTGGTTGCTCTTGAACTTCTGCAGCACATCCGCTTAGCATAAGCACAATCAGAACTGCTAAAATATGTTTCATTTCCATTTTATCACCTCAAAAAGCGCTTTTTATAGTCTTAGTTTCTTATCTTTTAAATATCTTTTGGTATTTTTTAAAATCACATAGTTTGCTTACAACGCATTTATCACATTTAGGTCTTATTGGATTGCAGATTGTCTGTCCATGCTTTACAAACAATTCATTTATTTTAATCCAGTATTTTCTTGGGATTTTCCCCATTAGCTCATGCTCTGTCTGCTCAGGTGTTTTTGTTTTTACAACCCCGAGCCTGTTTGATATCCTGTGGACATGTGTGTCAGCTGGTATCGCCGGGATATTAAACCCGTAAACAAGGACACAGTTGGCTGTCTTTCTTCCAACTCCAGGTAACAGAAGAAGTTTGTCTAACTCATGAGGAACTCTTCCATTATATTCATTTAATAAAATTTTACTAACATTTCTTATTCTTTTGGCTTTTATATTATAAAAACCTGATTCTTTTATCAGATTCTTAATTTCAGCGAGATTTGCATTTGCAATTTTCCTTGCAGTTGGAAATTTTGAAAATAATTTTTTAGAGGCCTTTATTGTATTCTCATCTTTTGTACGTTGACTAACTATTGTAGAAATCAAGACATGGAATGGCTTTTGTCTTGAAAAAAATGTTAGAGGGTAATCTTTCTTAAGCAATTCAATAATTTTTAAGGTTTTGTTCTGCATTCAATAAATAAAGAATAGCAAATATTTAAAGTTTTACAAAAATTAAAAAAATAAAAGAACTGCCTGCAAAAATAAAGAGGCAGGTAAAATAAGGTTTTTATCTTCTTCTCTTTTTTGGTTTCTTTCTAGCCGTTTTCTTAGCTTTCCTCTTAACTGCCTTTCTCTTTGTCTTAGCTTTCTTCCTTGCTGCCATTATTTTTTCACCTCTTGAATTTTTGTGTTTTGAACAACACTAATTTTATTTTTTATTTTTATTGTTTAAATAATTTTCGTTTTTTTCAAGAGAAAAATATTTTCCGTCGAGAACTTTTTGTTTTTTGAATTTAAAAAATAATTTTTTTGAGAATAAATCATAATAAATTGTTGATTGCAAAACAAAAATTATCAGTAAAATAAAGAGAAAATGCAGTTTTATTGTCGATGTTAAAAATTTAATAGCATTATCTAAGACACATTTGGTGAAAATTTGAAACGCGTTAAATCTTTCAGAAAAAATAAAATATTGGATTATCTGCTATAAATAAAATATAGCGCATTTGGTTTGGTTAGCAGCTGAAATATTTTTTCCATAAAAAATTTTAATAAAAAAAGTTTTATGATTTTATTCTTAAAATCGGCAAAGAAATTAAAAAATTAGTGAGTGCTGTAAAATGGTTACAAAGGTTTATAAAGAATTAAAATAAAGTTATAAAAAAGCTAGAAAATCTAGCTATATACAGATAAGGAGGTGTAACTAATGGAGAAAAAAGTGGGAGAGATATCTTTTGTCCTTGGAGTTGTGCTTGCAGTGATTATAGGACTGATAGGCGGTTACTTAGGAACATTAGGTCCCTGGCTAATATCCCTACTAATATTGCTGGGATTGATAGTCGGGTTTGTGAACATAGGAGGCAAAGAGACAAAGGATTTTGTGTGGATGGCAGTAGCATTAGTGTTAGTGATATATGCAGGAGGAGCATCAGGTACATTAACAACTATATTGTATATAGGGGAATACCTATCCGGAATATTAAACGCTGTGATGGCATTTGTTGTGCCTGCAACAGTTGTAGTTGCCCTGAAGGAAATATATGCACTTGCACAGATAAAATAAACAATTTATTTTTATTTATTTTTTAATTTCTTAATTACTGGTTTTATCAGGTTTTCTAAATCATAATCTTAGACCTCAACTAAGTTTTTCTCAGAAAAATATATAAACTCAGGGCTTTATTTAATGAGTAAAATGTATGATATCATTACAGTAGGGTCTGCAACCATTGAAGTTTTTGCCAACACAAGGTCTGAACTCATAAAGATAAAAACATCCTGTTCTGAGGAGAATCTGATTGCTTATCCCTCTGGCTCTAAAATCCTGATTAAAGAACTCAGGTTTACAACAGGTGGCGGCGGAACAAACACAGCAGTCTCTCTGGCGAGGCTGGGCCATAAAACAGCTTACCTCGGCAGTTTGGGAAATGATGAGAATGGAAAAAAAATTCTTGATTTACTAAAAAAAGAAAAGATAGATTTTATTGGCGTGCTAAGCAAGGAAATCACCGGCTATTCAATAATTCTTGATTCAATAGAGCATGACCGAACTATTTTAACATACAAGGGTGCAAATGACAAGTTAAAGTTTTCTGATATTAACCTTAAAAAACTAAAAACAAAGTGGTTTTATTTTTCCTCAATGGTTTCTGATTCATTTAAGGCATTGGAAAAGCTGGCAGAATTTGCTGAAAAAAATAATATTAAAATAGCATTTAATCCAAGCACTTACCTCGCAAAAAAAGGCAAGAGCTATTTAAAAAAGATTCTAACTAGAACAACTATTCTCATATTAAACAAGGAAGAAGCCTCATTATTAGTAGGAAAAAATAATGCAGAAGTAATGCTTTCTAATCTTTGCAAGCTTGGTCCAAGTATTGCGGTTATCACAAACGGAAAAAAAGAAATTAATGCTTATGATGGAAAAAATATTTACACCATGACACCAAATAAAACAAAGGTTGTTGAGAGCACAGGTGCAGGAGATGCCTTTGCATCATCATTCCTGTCAGGCATTATAAAAAAAAACAATATTGAGTTTGCATTAAGACTGGGGCTTGTAAACTCAGAATCAGTTATACAGCATAGTGGTGCAAAAAATAAGTTATTAAAATACAGGGAAGCATTGAAAAATATCAGGAAAAGCGCGGTAAAGATAAAAAAAATGCAATTAAAAACAGAAATATTTAAAAAAATAAAACTATTTTAATGTAAAAATGAAGATTGTGGGCATAAGCGGTTCTCCGACTAAAAGCGGAAATAACGAGAGAATAATAGACTATGTTCTTGATATTGCCAAGCAAAAGGGTTTTATCACGGCAAGGGTATTTCTTTCTGAATATAAAATAGCTGGATGTAATGATTGCGGGTTATGCAAGGATAAAAAAGAGTGCAGTATAAAGGATGATATGAAAAAATTATTGCCTTTGTTAGAGGATGCTGATGCAATTGTTGTGGCCAGCCCTGTTTATTTTGGCTCTGTCAGCTCGCAATTAAAAGCATTCTTTGACAGAACCTTGGTTTTAAGAAGAGCCGGCAGCTTGCTAAAGAACAAAGTCGGGGCTGCTGTTGCTGTCGGCGGATCAAGAAATGGCGGCCAGGAAAAGACCATTGAAGCAATACATGCCTGGATGAACATCCATGGAATGATTGTTGTTGGGGATGGAAGCCATTTTGGCGGAATCGTGCAAAAGCCGTTTGAAGAGGACAATATAGGAATAAGGACAGTAAAGGACACTATTTACAAGGTCTGCGATGTCCTTGAGATGATAAAATAGAAAAAAGAGGTGGGTTTTTTGACAAAGCTGCAGATGCAGAAGATAATGCATAATGAAAGGTCTTTGTTTCTTGCATATGACCAGGGCCTTGAGCACGGGCCAACAGACTTCAACCTTAATAACATTAATCCGGACCATGTCCTTAAAATAGCGGAAAACGGAAAATACAATGCTGTTATACTGCATCATGGCATTGCAGAGAAATATTATGACAAGCATAATGCATCTTTTCCTTTAATTGTAAAGCTTAATGGCAAGACAAATCTTTTTAAGGGTGATCCAGTCTCAAGCCAGGTCTGCTCGATTGGCCGTGCTGTAAAGCTTGGGGCAGAGGCTGTTGGATACACAATTTATCCTGGCTCTGAGTTTGAATACAAGATGTTTAAGGATTTCAGCAAGCTTGTTGAAACAGCCCATACCTATGGAATCCCTGTTGTTGCCTGGGTTTATCCTCGCGGTAAGTTTATCAAAGATGAGCTTTCAACTGAAACAATTGCTTATGCTGCTAGAATAGGCCTTGAGCTCGGAGCTGATTTTGTAAAAATAAACTATAATAATGATTTTGAGGGCTTTAAATGGGCTGTAAAATCAGCTGGAAAAACAAGGGTTTTGGTTGTTGGCGGGCCAAGGCTTTCTGACAAAGAGCTGTTGCAAAGAACCTATGAGGTTATGAAGGCAGGCGCCTCAGGCCTTGCAGTCGGCAGAAATGTATGGCA
>Ga0172362_10004953_pt1 | contig 11547 bp, 14 predicted proteins | sample LakKivs1_kivu2a2_FD_114534 | JGI IMG/M metagenome (GOLD analysis project Ga0172362, IMG submission 114534) | Sediment microbial communities from Lake Kivu, Rwanda - Sediment s1_kivu2a2 | ecosystem: Environmental > Aquatic > Freshwater > Lake > Sediment | place: Rwanda: Western Province, Lake...
ATTAGAAAACGAGAGATTAGAAAAGGAACGATTAGAAAACGAGAGATTAGAAAAGGAACGATTAGAAAACGAGAGATTAGAAAAGGAACGATTAGAAAACGAGAGATTAGAAAAGGAACGATTAGAAAAGGAAAAATTAGAAAAGGAACGATTAGAAAAGGAAAAATTAGAAAAGGAACGATTAACTAGACCGCGATTAATAAAAATATCTGATAATAAAACAACTAAAAATCCTAGATTATTAAAACCATCAAAAAATAAAAATTATTAAATATTAATATTTAATAATTTTTTAATAATTCCTCCCAGTTATCATACCAATCCTTTCCGAATTCTTCTTCCATAAATCTTACTTCATCACTGTTAAAATTTTCATAATTTAAACCACTCATTAAGGCCATTTTAATGTACAAAACCGCGTCTTTATATTCACCTTCAGGTAATCCTTTTTCGTAGTTAAATTGACCATACATATTTTCGCCAAATTTTTTATATTCTTGAACTTCTTCAACACTCATACTTTTTAACATTTCATCAGCCATTTGATTTTTTGGAACGATACCAGTGTTCATATAATCAACTTTATTTTTCTCCATTTATATTAATAAATAATATATTTAAATCACTTTTTTAATAAGGTTTATAATAGCTTGTTCTTTATCTTCCCCAAGACGATATTCTACTTGTTTCAGGAACATTCCAAAACTGTATATATATTTTGTAAAGAATCCTTTATTTTTCTTTATTTTTTCTATTGCTAATGATTGTAATCGTAATCTATCATGAATATACGGATTTGCTAACCTTAAGTTTATATACCAGTATGTCCATAATGTGCAGAAATTCATAGTTGGAAGTATTTTTTCAGACATTTCTAATATTTGGGGACCAAATTCAGGACATATATCTAATGGAGATAAGTAAGTTGATGTTTTAAAAACTCGTTTCAATTCGTAATTTAATTCATTTGTATCAAAAAAATCAGTATAATACATAGTGTTCATGCTGCTATAACCAAATGGTTCAAATCGTTCTAATGTATTTGTTTCTTTGTCATATAATAATACATTAGAATGTTTTGGTTGTGGGTTTGGTTGCGGTATTCTACAATTTCGTATATCCTCCATTGTTAAAGGAAGTATTAAGAAACGTTTTGAACTATTTTGAATAAATTTTTTAAATTCATACTGGAAATTATCAGGTAATATTAATGTACGTTTATTACCAATACATTTCCATAACAATCCATATAATCCATTATCAGAAACTATAGTTGATACATCAGAGTAGTTTGTAATAAAATATAATAAACTTGATAAATTGAAAATAGGGTCTGTATCTATATACGGTGTTGTGATTTCTTTCATTTCAAAATCTGGTAATTCTATAATTTGTTCTGTTATATCTATATGAATATTTACATTACATTGTTCTCCTCTAACTAAACACTTTAAACATGTTAATATTTTTCCTATTAAATTATTACCATATACAAGACCGTCAGGTGAGATTGCTGCGCCTAACAAATAATCGGGTTTAAATATACCTCCTAAAAATTGGTTTTCAATATTATATACTATATACTTTTCAGTTATAGAATAAAGCATATTTCTAAATACTTTATCTTGTAAAAATCTATTAGAATACGCATCAGAATAATACCTTATTATTTCTATATCATTTTGGGGATGTTTTTCAATTACATAATGAAACGGGCTTAAATATTTTTTTCCGTCAATTTCAAATACCGATTCATATGTTGGATCTAACCTATTTCTATCTTCAAAAGTAAAAACATATATATCATTTCTCAACATTTATTATATATAATAAATTAACTTATTAGATTTAATAATTTTGCGCTTGGTTCGTTTGTTGCATTGTCGCACCAATTTGGTAACCAGTAGTGTGGTAACAGATGAGATTGTTCAGGATAAAGCTCTTCAAATATTTTTCTATAACAAAATGCTTCTTTACTTTTAGGTGTGATATATGGATATAATTTTGATGCATTTTCATAATCTTCGTCTTTAATTAATTCATTACAAATTGACTGTACACCAGGAATCCATTGTCTACCACACGCATCGCTAAAAGCATCTTTTGTTCTGTATAATATATCTTCAGGTAAGTAACCAATAAAAGAATCTCTCAGTATTTCCTTTTCTATATGTCTTCCATTTTTAGGATTTTTATGGCTTGCTGGAATATTCATAACGTATTTAATCAGTCCTTTATCTAAAAACGGAGCCCTTACTTCCAATCCCCATGCAGAGGTTGTTCTATCTGCTCGCAATACATCAAAATATTCAAGTTCTCGTATAAGTTTCTTTGATTCGTTTTGGAATTCTATATCAGATGGTGCTTTATGGAAATATAAATAACCACCAAAAAGTTCATCGCTACCTTCTCCTGAAAGTAATACTTTGATATTTGTATTTTGACTTATGTATTTTGAAAGTAGATATTGCGGGACACTTGCTCTAATAGTAGTAATATCATATGTTTCAAGATGTTTTATAACTTCAGGTATTGCGTCAATACCTTCTTGAACGGTAAAGTTGACTTCATGATGGTTTTTTATACCCAAGTATTTAACTACTTTTCTTGCTGCTTCTAAATCAGGGCTTCCTTCCATTCCAATTGAAAATGAATGAATATTTTTACCCACATACATACAAGCAATTGCAGCAACCAAACTACTGTCTAATCCTCCGCTAATAAACAACCCAATAGGTCTATCTGACATCAAACGTTTTTTAACTGCATTACACAATTTATCATGGATTGTTCTGTGAACTCTGATTTCATTAATTGAAATACTTTTAATATTCCACCAATACCTAGTATGAAGATTCTTATTTTTTGTATTGAATGACACAATTGTTCCGCTATGAACTGGATAACATTTTAATACAAATGGTTTAATGCTTTTAATTTCACTTGAAGCTAAAATATCACCATTTTTATCAAATCCATAAAATAAAGGTTTAACTCCAACTGGGTCTCTAATAAGATGTACATTATCTCCATCTGATATGATAATAGCAAAATCTCCATCTAAATGATTAACCATATTTAACCCTAATTTTTCATACATCGGTAATAATACGCTACAATCGCTATAACTGGTTGTTTCAATAGAATAATGATATTTCAAGTCCTTAAAGTTGTAAATTTCACCATTACAAACCAATACCTTATCATTTTTATAAAATGGTTGATCACCACTATTAGAAATATCCATAATAGCTAAACGATGAAATCCAATAATACCGTTATTAATGCGTTTTAAAAAACTACTATCAGGACCTCTATGATTAGAAGCCATAAAAGCATTGATTAAATCATTAATTGTATATAAATTTCCAGAATAAAAGAAAATTCCACACATTTATTTAATTATAATCATACTTTAAATAATTATAATTAATAATCTTCATACTCATATTCTGAGTTAGGTTCATAATCTGCATCAGTTTCATAATTTGTATTTTGTGACGTTATTTCATCTTCAGCATCTTCAACATCTTCGTCGTCCTCATCGTCTTCATCGTCATATTCATTTTCCTCTTCATTATTTTCAACTTTTACATTTTTTTCTAAAATTGTTCTACAAACGGGACATGTGATATCTGCACAGTTAGCAATTTTTTCTGTTTTCCAATCTTCAAAACATTCAGTACAAAATGCGTGACAACAATCAGTGATATACGGATAAGAAATACTTTCTAAACAAATTGGGCAACTCATTTTCTATTTTTATAAAAAAATTAGAAAAAAATCATTTTAAATTAAATAAATGATAAATTATTTATTGATTCTAGTAATTTTTGTATTGATATTTATAAATAAAAACAAGGAAAAGTATTTGGCGGATTATATGAAATATAAAATGTGTAGATGTAATAATATTTTTTAAAAAAATAAATATTGTCTGAGTTGAATTAATGATTATTGCCAAACTAAATATATTAAAACATTTATTAAATTAGGTGATAAACGTAATTTTTTTAGGATGATTATGTGTAAATTTTAAAAATTATTTTTAAAATTTAATTAATTTTTGAACATACACACCGTCTTTATAAATGATGTTTTTAACAATTACAGGTTTAGAAATTATTGTTTTTCTATCATTTGAGTTAATTATCCAATGTCTAGCATTTATTTTAAATTCATCATTAGTATTTGGTTTTTCTAAAAATGTAATTCTAATTTTAAATTCTGTATATGGCGCAGAACAAAAAATAAACTCAGATACATCTTCAGGAATATATTTAATACCATTAAAATAATAAGTTAATTGCTCATTTAAATCGCTTTCATAACGAATATTATCACCATCTCTTTTTGGGGTATATTCATAAAAATAATTTCCGTTTTCATTAATCTGTAATACATCAATATTAAACAATAAAAAATGATTTAGATCATTATATGTAATGATATCTGTATTTTTCTCATTTTCACAAAAAAATAAGACCGTCATTAAAATTGTTTAATGTTTTGCTATGTAAAATTTTTTTATTGGATAAAAAATCATACAAGTTTATATAATTACAATTTTCCATAGTTATTATTGTATTAATAGCACGAACGTTTTTAAATAACATATTTATAAATTATAAAAGTATGGTGCTAAATTTCTACCTAATGACAATCCTCCTTGATTACTACTTTCGTAGTGAATTCCGCCATATATACGGCTTTTACCAGCATCTTCAGCCATTTGGTCCCAAGTAGTCCATTCAAGACATAATCCAGTCTGTGGCATATCCGTAATATCAGGTATTCCATTTTGTATAAAACTAGTTTGTGGATATATTAAAATATTTGAAATGTTGCATTTGCCATCACATTTAATACTAAACGAAGGAGATATTAATCCCATTAACGTTTGGTCAAAGTTTACTTTTCCATTAGGTATAATTCCAGTTTTGAAAAAGTTTGTCAATATACGACTAGCAACACCTGAAAAAGTAGAATGTCCAGACACAAAATCGGGGAATGGTGGTGTTACGAAATCAATCTCTTGATATGGTTGCCATACATCAGTATTTATATCAGTATTTGAAGTCCAATTACTAACATCTTCATCTAAAAGTCTACGTATTGCTTGAATGGGTCTTTCTTGCATTTTTTCACGTTTAACCGCCCAGCAAACGATACTTGCTTGGAATAAGCCGGATGTAATACGTTTATATAATGTAAGTTCGGATAAAGTATCAATGTTATAATGATAAGCACAGTATGTTGAAAACAATATCCATAGACCAGGTGGAGTTACAGTACCGGGACCACCAGCCCAAAATTCAGCACTCATTTTTTCTTTGGGTGTTAAATTTTTAGATACGTCTAATACTTCTTTTGTTTCTTGTAAATGGAATTCGTCGCTAGGATAAAAAGTATTGATTATATCAGTTTTTAATGTGTTAATTACCGTACTATCTATTAAACCTGTAACATTGCCCCATGTAGATGTTAAATACGATTGGTTAATATTTTTATCTTTAGCAGTAATATGTAAAGGTGTCCAAGCAGTTGGAACATTTAACTGAGAAAGGTCTTGACCGGTTGTAACTTCGATAAATTGACCATTGTTAGGAAAATTGCTAGATGGTTCATCAACCACAGAACCATCATTTTTCCTTAAATTTATATAGTTATCTACACGTTGTAACCAAGTATTTAAATGTAAAGTATAATTATTCATTTGAGAATATAATTCATTATAAATTAAAGAATGTGTATTTTTAACAGAATCCAATTCAGTTATACTATAAGAAAATGATTCTAATAATTTTTTTAAACCATTATAAGCACATAATTCAATCCATACATCACGTTGAGTTTCAGGTATTCTAACATGTAATTGTGAGAGTGATGAGAACATATCAAAAGATGTATTATTTAATACATTATAAGAGTCAACGAGTATGGATGCTGCTAAAAAGTAAAATCTACTACCTCTAGTTGGTGCGACTTTATTATTAGCGCCTGTTTTTAATACCGCAACCATCCAATCAGATATAGCACCTTTGAGTAAATTATAATTTTTTGGTAATTCTTGAACTACTGGACGAGGTTGTATATTAAAGGGTCTATTAATACGAGAGATGGAATTACTTACACGAAATGACATTTTTACTTTTAATAAATTTTATATTAAAAGTAAATTTATTTTGCAAAATCTTCTAAAGATTTTCTACTTCTATCACCAGAATATGTTTTAACCATTTTACCATTCTTGAATAGTAAGATAGTTGGGAATCCACGTACACCATGACGTTTTGAAAGGACTTCAACACCTTGTTTTTCAGATTCTCTATCGCCATCTTGTTGCGCACAAGCAAAAAGTACACGACCTTTGAGGTTTTTAGCGGCTTCAGCGTATGCAGGTTTTATGCTTTTACAATGTGGACACCAACTAGCCCATACAAGTACAACAACGGTACCATTCATTTTTAAATTTCCATTTGAATCAAAGTCATGGGCTTCAAGATATGGAACATGTTTGTTAAAGTCTGTCATTTTTATTTATTATAAGAAAAAAATTATTCATTATCAGAATTATGTTCTAATTCTTCCGCTTCAATTAAATCTTTTGATTTAATGTATAATGAAATTGAACCTATATTTCCAACAGAACTACGTATGAGAAGTGGTAATCCTTTCTTTTGATATACTTGCATTACGGAGTTTAAACCAGATATTTTTGAAATTCTGGTTAATATATCAATATCAAATACTTGTTCGCAATATTCAGTAACATCTTCATCTTTTTCTCCAAATTCAACAAATCTAGAATAAACACTCTCAGATTCACATTTAAATTTAATAACATGATTTTTTGAAGATATAATAATTGTACTTCCAATATTATTCATATCTTTAATCATTTTTTGAAATTCATTGCTTGGTATAATAACTGAATTTGTATAACCTTCGGGTAAATCAATATCTAATGATTGAATATACTGAATTTTAATATGAGATACAGTTACGCGATTTTTTTCTTTAGGTACGATTTCAATACCTAAATCATTCGGTCTTTCTTCGTCAATAAAGAGTGAAATTGAATCCTTCTTTTTTATACTTTTAAGCATTTTATAAAAATGACATTGGTTTAACCCCATTGATAAGGATTTTGTTTTATTTTTAAACATTGTAAATTTTGATGCATTAAGGTGTAAATCAATTAAAATACGTTTATTGTTATCAATAATTCTCTGATGAATTCCATCATCATTTATAATATAACAACCGTTTTTAATAATGTTTTGTTGTAGTTCAGATAGTATCTTAATAATATGTCCTTCTCCTGTTTTGCATTGAAAAATATTTGCCATTTTAAATATTTTTTTTTTACTTTAAATTTTTATTACTAAATAAATGACAGATTCTATAACATTATCTCTACTATCAGTTTTAATATCATTTCCACTATTTTCTGCTGGATTATACGTACTTAAACCTGGTTTCATAATGACTACCAAAATAAATAAAGAAGACAAAGAAGTATTAATGTTATCAATGAATAAACTATTACTTTGGAGTATGTTACTTGCATTAGTTGTTGGATTCTTTATAGCTTTAATTGAAAGATATAAAGAAGAAAATCAAATTCATACGATGTTATTACAACGAAAATCTCAAGTAAAATCACAGTTTAGTTAATCCCAATACCATTTCTGATTTAGACCACCATGACAATCCCATGTTAGTACAGTTACGTTATCACCTCCATGTAAATCTAAACATTTGGATGTGTTCTCTTTGGATTTGTATTCTTCATTATTAGAAATCCATTTTTGCGACTCTTTGTCGTTACATTCAGCTTGGAAAACAATATTGTCCCTGTTTATATCTAAACATTTATTATTCTTAAATACTAAACGGTCCTTTTTATCTAAAGCTAATTTTTGACCATCTATGTCAGAACAATTATTCATCAAAACTTTATCACCACTTCCAGCTTCTAAACAATAGTCAGCACGATTTCTATTTTTTAATGGTTTAAAATCAAGTTTTTCTTTTTTAAATAAAAAGTATAAAATTACTGCCAATATTAATAACAATAATACTAATCCGACAATTAATAATATTTTTGTATTTCTATTCATTTTATATATAACAAGAATTTATTTGTAATATTCTAATATTAAAAAGTATATTACAGCTATTAAATATGTAGTTCCAACACCACAAAAACGATGATATTGTAGTACTTTTTCTGCATCTTTTCTAGTTTTGCACAAAGTTAGTCTATAAGTAAGATTTAATGTTTTACTTTCTTTTTTTTCATAATGTTGTTCTTGACAACCAATCATCGATGCGCTGCATAATATTTTTAATGAAAATACTATTACTCCAACCACTCGTTTTTGCATAAATAATATTAATATTATTAATGATTCAATAGTCCAATCTTTATAATGATCATATTTGTCACCAAAATCGCTGATCATATTATATTTTCTTGCATAATAGCCATCCATACAATCAAAATAGTAAGAAATCAAATAAAAAACACCTGTTAACGCGAATTTTTCTTGTATTAATGATTTTACAGCAAGTATACCGAATATTAATGATAACGTGGTGATATCATTCGCATTAAAGTTTAGTTTTTTAAAATACGGAGATAATTGTTCAGATATATCTGAAAATAATACATCAACTGGACATTCTAATTCTCTTGGAAGTTTTCTTCCTGTTTCCATTTATTAAAGTTAAGATAAATCTAATTTGCAGTAAGTTAAATTATTTTCTATTGTTTTTTCAACATAAATATTTATAAGATTTTCTAAATTATTCCAACTAAAATATTGAACTTCTAACGGTAAATTTTTATTTTTATTTAATTTATAGATGTACTCATCAGGTGTTAACGGTGTTTTCTCGTTTTTCTCAGGATAAGGTATTTGATAATGATAAAATAAATCGCCATCATTAGTTTTATCTATATTTTTCCATTCTTTATCAATTGATATAATATACACACCTTCAAGTGCAGCAATTAAATGCATTACACCGCTTGATTTTGTAATTAAATTATATACAGTTTCTAAATCTTCAATACTAGGCCAAGCATAAATAACCTTTTGAATATCATATGTTTTTTTAGGATGTGTATGAAAAGTAAAGGGTTTATCAACGCCATCTACATTATCTTCACCACCAGAAGTTATATTATTTTCATTAATGTTTAATGTTATTAGTAAATTGTTATTTTCGTTTTTTACACTTTCAATATCTAAATGCCCAGTAAATTCATATTGAACTTGTTCTTTTTCTTTTTGGTAAAAACTTTTATGGGAAAGTGATTTTAATACATCTATACAATTTTTACTTAAAATGATTTTAACACCGCAATAATTAGATTTTTCAATATTTCGTATAAAATTCTCAATCATATATATAGTTTTTTTAATAATGATATAATTAGAATGATTTTTACATGGAGGTATATTCGTTTTTGATAAAACTACAATTTTAGCATTTTGATTTATTCCTGGAGAATCAAATGAATATTTACTAATTATATCTATAATTTCACTGAATTCATTTGAAGTTATGTTAATGTTGCATTTTATAACATAATCTATTGGAAAATCGTTTACAATTTTGTTTAAAATAGAATATAACATTTTTTCTAAATATATTTTTTTATGTATATTTAATTCTATATACCCATCTTTATTTATTGCTGTTATGTAGTTTTCTATTAGTTGTGGTTGATTAGAATTATGTTTAGAGTATACTACAACATATTTTGGATGATTAATTTTAAGATTTTTAAATTCCGAAGGATTTTGCAAAAATTGAAGATTTTTAAATTTTAAAAACTTATCAATTTCGTTCAACTTTAGAAACCTAATATAATGTATATCCATTTATTTTAAGTAATTTAAAAACGATTTTTAAAATCATAAATCATAAATTTATAAAAATGTCTGGCTATTGGATTGTATGCAAAAAGTGTTATATTAAATGCGACAATTTAGAATCGTATGAAAATCATACATGTATAAATCATATTGAAAAAGACTACGATAAAATAAAAACAGAATTAGAAGTTGCAAAACAAACCATTAAAATATTATCAAAATTTGTAGGTAAGAAATATCAAATTGACCTTTCTGATATAATAGATAGTGACAAACAAGATGATAAAAGTGAAAAAAGAGATAAAGAAATACCCGCTAGGAAAAAATTACAAAAACCAAGATTTTCAAAATTACGAAAAACTGACGTTATCATATCTGATCATAGTGAAGATGAATGTATCCCTAATAATAAACTTAAAATTTATAACAAAATTGAAAAGTTATATGATTTAACTGAAGATGAATTAGAAGAACGTATTGGAATGTTTTTATATAATCAAACAGATGAAACAAATGTATTAGAATTTAAATCTATTAGATATAAAATACTTAGATATATAAGTGTCTCCTCATATAACGAAGTATTGAGAAAATTTTATTCAAAATTTAATAGACTTGATATATTCACTCCATTTGAAATTAGGATTTTGCAACATAATCAAATGTGTAAATACCTTATAGATTTAGATGAAATCGAAAAATACAAAATAGGTATAGAACAAATGCAAAAAGAAAAACTAATCAATTCTCTGTTCGATAAAAATAAAATAATTTCGTATTTCTTAGACCCACGTCTTGGTTTTTATGATATTGAAATTATACTATCAATATTCTTTGAAAATAATAAAGAAGTAATTGTGTATCTTCCTAAAAAACCATCAGAACTGTACTCATTTTATACACTTGAAAGTTCAAATGAATCTTATAGAAAATGGAGATTAGATTGTAGATTAGAAAATTTAGGTACAGATATGGCTGAACAGATTAATGAATATTGCTGTAATTACTTTAAAAAATTATATTATAGTATTTTTAAAAATAATATTTTTAATACACACTTTTTAGAATATTCAGATATTCACAAACTTGAACTTATGCAACTACTTAAAAATATATATCGTACAACAAACAATATTAAATTCTGCAAAATGATTTGTGATATTGTTAGTAAAGAATGTGTTTTACTTCCTACAGATTTTGATAGTTTTAATATTACGTCTGATGATAAAACACAAAAAACAAGATTTAAATCATTTGATGAAAGCGTCATATCTCAATTTTTTGAAGTATTTAAAAATCTGTTTGATTCAATTGACACAAGTAATATGTTGGAATTTGTAGAAACATTTATTTCCGGTTTATAAATATTTTTAAAAACATATGTTTTTAAAAATTATAGATGATAGAAAAATATTTTACTTTTAAACCATTTTAACTTTTTTTAAAAATTATAAATCATAGAAAAATATTTTAAAATATACAAGTTTTTTAAAAATTATAAATCATAGAAAAATATTTTAAAATATACAAGTTTTTTAAAAATTATAGATGATAGAAAAATATTTTAAAATATACAAGTTTTTTAAAAATTATAGATGATAGAAAAATATTTTAAAATATACAAGTTTTTTAAAAATTATAGATGATAGAAAAA
>Ga0172362_10004955_pt1 | contig 11546 bp, 13 predicted proteins | sample LakKivs1_kivu2a2_FD_114534 | JGI IMG/M metagenome (GOLD analysis project Ga0172362, IMG submission 114534) | Sediment microbial communities from Lake Kivu, Rwanda - Sediment s1_kivu2a2 | ecosystem: Environmental > Aquatic > Freshwater > Lake > Sediment | place: Rwanda: Western Province, Lake...
CCTTTAATGTTTCTATTTGCTAAGTCCAACAATCTTTTTCTCAAGGAATAAGGCAAAGTAGTTGTTGATGTAGGAGGTTCGGTCGTTGTAAGAGGTCTAGTCGTAGTAGGAATCGTAGTAGTTTTCGGTAGAGTTGATGTTGTCGTCATGTTGGATAACTCTATTGAAATCAAGAAGTAGGCCGATATTACAGCTAAAATTAACACTATAAAAACGATTAAAATGTTGAGACTGATCTTAATTTTTACCATAATCAAATAATCTTGGAATAGTAATTTTTATATTTTTTAGTTGACTGAAAAAGATTTTTAATCAAAGAAACTAAATAAAACTTATGGGAAAGAAAAAGGAATTAATAGAAGAGCTGAAAAAGGAATTCACAGGTCAAAAAGTTATAGTGTATCCAGGACCAAAACAATCTGTTAAAGCCATTATGACAGTCCTTCTTACTTTATCTGTCATATTCGGCTTAGGTATGCTATCAACAAGAAGATTACCAACTGGTCACGCGGTTTTTGGTTATAGTCAATCAAATTGGTATGGAATTATACTGCTGTTGATCCCGTTAATACTTGTTTTGTATTGGATGAAAAAGTAATAATTCCTCCAGCAAAAGTTATAAATTTGCAAAAAAGAGAAGTTTAGAAATGAAATTCTTAGTAATCGGTAACTTTACTAAAGACACTATAAGGACAGGAAACAAAGAAATAGATACTTTCGGTGGTACTGCTAGTTATGGTTCTATTACCGCCAAAAAACTAGGTTGTGATACTTATGTTTTGAGTAGGGGTAATCATGAACTCGACGACTGGATTAGAAGTTTGACAAGTCAAGGAATAAAAGTTGAATTAGAAGAGAGTGAAAATGTTTCCCATTTTATAAACGATTACAGAGATGGTGAAAGAAAACAATTCTGTACAAGTGATGCAGGAAAAATCGATTTCAAAGACTTGGGAAAAATGGATATAATTCACATTGGTCCTGTATTTGGTGAAGTTACGTTAGACTGCATAAAGAAAGCAAGGAAAAAAGCGAAAATACTTTCATTGGATGCCCAAGGATTTATCAGATTATCTGACAAAGAAAAAATTATCACAAAATTTTGGGACGAAAGAAGTGAATTTTTAAAATATGTCGACTTAGTCAAGATTAACAGAATAGAGAGTAAGTTAGTCTCCAAAAAAACAAATTATGAAGAAGTTTGTAAAGAAGTTACGGAACTCGGTGCCAAAATAGTCGAATTGACATTAAAAGAGAGAGGATCTATTGTTTTTAGTGATAAAGTTCATAATATTCCAGCTTATCGAACCGATTTAATCGATAAAACAGGTGCTGGAGATGTTTATGCGACTGCTTTTGCAATAAGATATTTTGAGACAAAGGATGTATTAGAATCAGGTTTGTTCGCATCTGCTGCTGCTTCTTTTGTTGTCGAAGACTTTGGAACTAAGAATATAAAAGATAGAAATCATGTATTGGAAAGATTTAGGAAATTGAAGGATGGATTATGATAAAAGCAATAATTTTTGATGTAGATGGAGTTCTAGTAGATAGTGTTAAAATTGTAGTTGAGGCTTATCAAAAAACAGCGGAGAAATTGGGATTGAAGATTCCTTCCTCACAAGAAGTTTTAGATTTACTCGGTAAACCATTGGAAGAAATAGCAATAATCTTATGGCCGAATACAGACCATGAACTCTACATAAATGAGTATAGAAAATTGTTTATGGATAAAAAATTAACCATTCCGTCCATAAAAGGTGCAGTAGATACTGTAAAGCAGTTGAAAAAGTTGGGATTTAAACTTGGGATAATAACAGGTAAAATAATGTTTTTTACTGAGAAGCATTTGAAAGAATCTGGATTCAATATTGATTGGTTCGAAACAATAGGTTCTTTTGAGATGACAAGAAAACACAAACCAAACCCAGAACCATTATTTTATGTGATCGATAAACTTGGTGTTAAACCAGAAGAGACATTGTATGTAGGAGATGCTATACTCGATTATGAGTGCGCCAAAAATGCAAAAGTTGAATATGTAACTGTTTTAACAGGATGTCTAAACAGAACGGAACTAAAAAAATTAGGAGTTGAAAACATTATAAATTCAGTATCTAATTTGCCAGAATTCTTGGGGTTAAAATGAAAATAAATACTGTTCTTTTCGATTTAGATGGTGTGCTAATAGATACTTCAAGAATTTGGACTGAACTCCATCAAAAGACTGCTGAAGAGCTTGGGTTAAGAGTACCACCATATAAAGAAATATCAGATTTATGGGGAGAATCATGGGATTATATAATTGAAACACTTTGGCCAGATGCAGACCTAGAAAAATTCAAAAAAACTTTACGCGAAATAAAAAGAAGGGAGAAAATACTACTCCCGCCTATAAAAGGCGTGGAGAACGTATTGAAAAAGTTGGAAAGAATGGGTTATAAATTGGGCATGGTTTCTGGTTGTCCTAGAATGTATGTGATAAAAGATACAAAAGAGGCTGGAATCGATCCTAAACTTTTTGAGGTTATAGTGTCCGCGGAAGACACAAAAAACCATAAACCACATCCAGAACCGGTACTACACGCATGTAAACTCTTAAAAGTAAAACCAGAAAACGCAATATATGTCGGTGATTCTATATTCGATTACAAATCTGCAAAGAATGCTAACGTAGAGTTTGTCGCTGTTCTGACTGGGGATGTGAGAGAAAAAGAATTTAGAGAAAATGGAGTTAAAAATATTATAGATTCGGTTGCCGAATTACCTAAATTTTTAAAACTAAATTTGAATTAAGTGATTATATGAAAATAACACTATGTGGAAGTCTTAATTTCATAGAAGATATGATAAGAATAAAAGATCAACTCGACAAAAAGGGGCATGAAGCTATATTACCTCCGTCTCTAGGAAAATTTGGTTTAAAAAATGCTAATGATGCTGAGAAATTGAAAAGTGATAGGAAAAAGTATATCAATGAAATAAAGCCCGTTTATACAAAAGAACATCTCAAAAATGTAGTTAACAGTGATGCGATATTAGTCGTGAATAAGAAAAAACATGGAATAGAAAATTATATTGGTGGAGCCACTTTTGCTGAAATCATGCTCGCATTTTATTACAACAAAAAGATATTTTTCTTAAACCCCATTCCAAAAAATGAGAAGTTTTCTTTCATGATTGATGAGTTAGAAAGTGTTAAACCTATTATTTTAAATGGTAATTTGGATTTAATTAAATAAGGGTTAAATGAAAAGAAAAACAAAACTTGGTGTCGGAGTCCTAATAGAAAAAAATGGAAAGATTTTACTCGGTAAGAGATGTGAAGGTTGGGCCAATGGAACTTGGACTCTAATCGGAGGCAAATTAAAACCAGGCGAGACTTATATCGATGGGGCAAGAAGGGAAGCAAAAGAAGAAACTGGTCTAGAAATAGATGATTTAGAATTGATCACAAAGAATGAAGATGATATTAACGGAATAACTTACATAACTTTTGGATTAAAGCCAAAGATTATAAAAGGTGAACCTAAAGCAATGGAGCCTGATGAGATAGAAAGATGGGAATGGTTTGATCCAAAAAATCTTCCTGAAAAAATGTATGTCCCATCAAAAAAAATGATTGAACAACACTATTTTAAAAGGTGAAAAAATGCCCGTTATAACCATCGACAAAAATGACTTCTGCAAACTATTGGGCAAAGACTTAGACATGAAAGCTATTGAAGATAATTTACCGATGTTAGGAGTGGGTTGGGAAGGAAAAGAAAAGGACGAATTCTCAGTTGAAGTTAATCCAAATAGACCTGACATGCTTTCTGTCGAAGGTTTGGCAAGAGCATTCTCTTCTTTCATGAATATTGAAACTGGCCTGAAAACATACAAAACTGAAAAATCTTTATATATGGTTAGAGTGGATCCTTCAACAAAAAAAGTTAGACCTTATATCGTTTGCACTGCTGTTACTGGAATAAGAATGACAGATGAACTCATAAAATCTTTAATGCAAATCCAAGAAAAATTACACATAACTCACTGCAGGAAAAGAAGAAAAGCAGCAATTGGTGTTCATGATTTAGACAAAGCCAAATTTCCAATATATTACACGACAAAAGACCCCTCGTTTAAATTTATCGCTTTAGGCGAACAGAAAGAAATGACTCTAGATAATATCCTTAGGCACACTTCAAAAGGTAAGGATTATGGATGGATTTTAAAGAAAGAAGATAGGTACCCAATTTTAATAGATGCTGACAACAAAGTCATGGCCATGCCTCCAATAATTAATTCTATTCATACGATGGTTGAAGAAAAGACAAAGAATCTTTTTATCGATGTGACTGGAACCGATGAAAAAACTATCAATGAAGTACTGAATATAGTTGTTACTGCTTTAGCTGATAGAGGAGGAAAAATTCAATTGGTTAAAATAAAGTATCCTGAGAAAGAAATTGAAACTCCAAGACTTGAAACTAGGATGATGAACTTAGATCCAACATACGTCAATAAACTTCTCGGTTTAAGTCTGACTACTTATGAGATGATTGAATACTTGCAGAGTATGGGTTATGATGCGGTTGAAATAAGTAAAGGGAATTTACAAGTGATCATTCCTTGCTACAGGACTGATATAATGCATGCTATGGATTTAGTTGAAGACATTGCAATAGCCTACAGATACGATAGATTCGGTCCAGAAATTCCAAACATATCTACTATAGGTGAAGAAGATGAATTAGAGATGTTTACAAAGACTCTAAGAAATTTTTTAGTTGGATATGGTTTACAAGAAGTTGTAACTTTCATGCTAACAAATAAAGAGAATCTATACAAAAAAATGAGGATGGAAGAAAAGGATATTATCGAAACTGCTAACCCAAAAACAGAAGAGTATTGCATCATAAGAAATTGGTTGTTACCTAGTCTGATGGAAGTTCTTTGGAGGAATAGACATAGAGAATACCCACAAAATATTTTTGAAATAGGAGATGTTATAGAATTAGCACCGCTATCTGAGACGGGAGCTAAAACAATGAGAAGGATGGATATTGTCTTATGCCATTCAAAGGCTAATTTTTCTGAGATGAAATCCCTGATCGAGAGTATTCTTAGTAATTTGGGAGTAAAAGATTATGAATTGGAAGAGTCTAAACTGCCATGTTTTATTCCTGGAAGAGCTGCTAAGATAGTAATTAAAGGTAAGGATCTTGGTAGATTTGGAGAAATACATCCTGAGGTCTTAAATTTATGGAATCTTGAAATGCCTGTAGCTGCTTGTGAGATTTGTGTTGATTTATTGTTTGATTTAATAAAGTGACTAATGCTAATTTCTAATATAACACTTTTCATGGTTTTTGTGGATTTAATGGTTGTTCTAGACGATTTATTCTTCATCGCAACTTTACTCTTCCCAAAGTCTTATTTCATGTGTTGCTAGATATTAATCATGATAAATTATGCAATGTTACATTTTTGGGAATTGCCACCTGATACTTATGTTAAGATTAACGTAGAGGTAGTTAGAGAATTCATTTTGAAAGTTCTTGAAATCTTTGATAAAAGAGTGAATAAAGGTCGTAGAGATAAGGCATTGGTCGACTGGTTATTTGAAAGAAGTGAAAATCATAAAGTCTGGAAAAAGAAGTATGATAGAAGACAAATTCATTATTGGAGGAATGGAAATTTTATACCTCTATGGGTTATTATCGAACTTTCTAAACTATTGAATAATAAAAATATTCTAAAAAAGATAGAAAGACACGTAATCGCCTTTAAAAGTAGAAGTGGAAGAACGATACATTCATTTAAAAACAGACAACAATTTCCTTTAAGGATTACTCCAGAGTTTGTTTCATTATATTTTCATTTAATAGGAGATGGGTATGTTGGTGGAAAGAAAAGTACAGCTTCATATTTTCAAAAGAATCATGGTGCTAGAGAACAGTTTCTTCAAAAACTTAAAAATTGCTTTGGTGATTTTACTATTTCTTCTAAATCTTATGAAAATTGTGTTGTAGAATTTCCTTTCATAATTGCTCGGATAATAAAGAAGTATTTGCGTAATAATGGTTTTTATTCAGCTGATTCTAAACTTCCTAAAATAATTTATAATCTAGACAGGTTAAGTAAAGTGGCTGGATTAGCTGCTATCATAGTCGATGAAGGAAATATCGATGATACTATAATGATAGGTATGTATAACTATGACCTAATAGTTCAACTTAGAGAGTTGATAATTAGTTTAGGATATAAATGTGGAAAGGTATCAGAACGTAAAACGGTATGGAATTTCAGTATTTCTAATAAAAGTTTGAATTTATTTAAAAATGATTTGAATAATCTTTCAAAATCATTTCCAACTTGTGATCTCTCTTTCAAACGAATAAACTTTGATATTTTGTATGAAATTCATCAAAGAGGTACAGATAATACAGTATACAATTGGGATATAATAGAAAAACAAATTTGTGATTTGCTTCAAAATAAAGAGTTAACATGCCCAGAAATAAGAGTATTATTAAAATTAGAATTTAATACTGCAATATCTCACATTGCGTTGCTCAGATTCTTAAGAAAAATGAGAAGGAATGAAAAAATTAAGCATAATCTAAATGGAAATACTCTTGAGTGGTATAAAGATAGTGCAATTTTTCTTGCACATCAGACTTAAATAATATTTCTTTCATTAATATGTAAGTGAACGTGATGCCAAGCCAATTTATCCGAGGGAACTAAACCCTACTTCTAATCCAGTTACTGATAGATATATTGTAAGTTTGATAATTAGGTTGGAAAAAGAATTATCCTGGCGATCGAATGAAATCAAATGATGAAAAAATGAAACCTTGTAAGTATTCAACCCTTATCTTAGAAGGGAAAAATTCTGAGAGTTCCCTTTACCATTGCTCTCTTAAATTAAAATTAGCTGAAATTCCGATTCATCTGAGAGACCCAGAAGATCTTACAGGTTATGGGATGGAATATGACTGCAAAGATCCTTTTTCGACCTGTCCACATCTTGAGATATTAAAAATGTTAGTAGAAAGATACGAAAAAAGGTGGTTAAAATCCGGTTCAAGTTACTGAAAAAGAATTAGTAATATTAAAGAAAATTATACTTAGAGGTTTAACTAAACACCAAATTCTAATTCTTAATGAATTAAAAATCAATGGAGGTTATTTTTCAGTTACCAACTTAATAGAAAGACTTTCTGAAAGATATAGTGTCCCTCCATCTACGCTAAGATGGAATTTAAAGAGATTAGTTGATTTAGGTTTAATTGTTGCTGGAAATTCTAGAAACAAAGGTATCCCTGTTAAACTGACTGACTTTGGAGAATTAGTTTGTAATATCTTGAGTTAGGAGACGATTAGATATGTACACAATTCAGTTAAAACAAGGAACAATAGACAACTTAAAAGAATTATTACAAATGATACATGAAGAATTAGATTTCACAAAAGATTATGTTACAGTTGAAGAAATCGATAGAAGATTAAGTAAAAGAAATTATGGTATTTGGTTGGCTCAGGATGATTCAAAACCAATAGGAATAATGGTTTGGTATGAAGAAAATCCTAAAGTAGCTTATGCATGGTTAGGTGCGATTCAAAGAAATTATCAAAATAATGGTATTGGAAATTTACTTTTCGATAATTTTCTAAAAGATATAATAGATTCTGGGTATGAGAAAGTTTGGGCTAAAGTCGGGATTACCAACATAAAAACATTAAATATGTTCATTAAATATAATTTCAGAATATCTAAATACGATAAAGAAAAAGATAACGATATATTCATATTAGAGAAAATTTTAAGTTGAAATTATGACTGAAAAAATTTTTTACAGCGAATCCTACACGAAAGAAATTATTTCTAAAATTGTAAAAATAAATGGAAATAAAGTTTTTCTAGATAAAACAATTTTATACCCTCAAGCTGGCGGAGAACCTAGTGATACTGGTTTTATAGAAAAGTATCGTGTAAAAGATACGCAGAAGGAAGGAGATGAAATAGCCCATATTCTTAAAGTTCAACCTGATTTTAAAGTTGGACAAGAAGTCAAATGTAAAATTGATTGGGATAGAAGATACAAACTCATGAGAATGCATACTGCTGCACATCTTTTGTTTAATGTATGCCAGATGACGTTAGACTCAAACATTAAAGCAGTCGGTAGTAATATAGACGAAGATAAGTCAAGAATAGATTTGGCGTATGAGCCGATGATAACACCAGAAATAAAACAAAAACTTGAAGACAAATGTAATGAACTAATAAACAAAAAACTTTTAGTGAAATGTTGGTGGGATGAATTAAAACCTGAATTTAGATGGACACAAATAGATGATTTGCATAAGCTGCCTTGCGGTGGTTTACATGTTAAAAACTTGGAAGAAGTCGGTGCTTTGAAAATAATTAAAAGAGAAAGCAAAGGTGCTGGAAAGCAAAGATTAGAAATTGATCTGATTTAATTATTTTTTAATACCATTAATACTGTTAATCTTCAAAGCAACTTTAGTCATGCATTCTTCAATACTTTCACAGTCTGGGAGATCGGAAAGAGAATACCTCGTAGTTTCTAAGGGATGTTTCATGTCTGCTTTATTAGCTGTAGTTCCATAGAATGATGGTTGACCTGGAACCTCAACTATCTTATCATCGTACATTAGTTCTTTGTGTAATCTATTACAGTCATATCCGTAACTTGTTAGGTCTTGCCAGTAAAACCAAAGGAAGAAAGTACCCATCGTTCTGTGCATCCTTGCATTGTCAACATTACACTCCTTCTTGAACCTTGTTTTGGCTAACTCTACTCTTTGCCTATAAAATTCTCTCTGAATATCATAAACTCTATCCAAATCACCGTTATTCATCATTCTTGCGAGAACAAATTGAGAATCATTCGGTGGAGATAGGCAAGCCCCTCCTTGCATTTCTTTAATCATGTCTATAATTTTTTCAGGGGCTATCACATCTGCATGTCTAAGACCAGCAAAACCAACCTTGGATTTACTGTCTACAATCCCTGAATTACCCTCAAAAAATAATTCATATTCACCTTCGTAAATCGTTCCTCTATAAGGAGTATCAAGAAACACTGCGGCTTTCCCTTTAGATATTTTTAATATATTTCTAACAACTTCTGGTGGTTGAACTTCACAGGAAGGGTTGGTAGGATTCGATAAAAAGACTCTGTTAACGGAAGAATCTGCTTCTAAAACTGATTCAAAAGATTTTAAATCTAATTGATAATGAAATTCATGGTTTCCATCTGGTATTGGCTCTTTTTGTATTGATACAAACTCGCTCATAAAATTTGCGCTATTATAACCAACGTATTCAGGAGTAAAAATAGCAATCTTACCTTGTATACCATTACTCAAATAGAAAAAAGCCATTTGAGAGCTAGGCGTGACAATAATATTTTTTTCAGATAAATCTCTATTCAATACTTTTTCATAATATTTCCTTGCCGTTTCTAAATAGAAAGCTTGACCTTTTGTTGAACCATATCTTAATAAGTCCTCAAATTCTTTAGAATCAACAACAGCCCTAAAATTTTTTCTAATAATCTCAAGAGAATCTGGGTGTAATCTTGGATTGCCACCACCGAGCTTATACAAACGAATTATTTCTCCTCTATCCAAAGTTTCTTCATTTAATTTTCTTTCAAAAATGGTCATCTCATCCATTATTTTTCTTACAGCAGAACCAGTCATTCTTTGAGCCATTAAAGTCTTAGGTAGATCAGGAAGCTCTTTTTCGCTCATAAAACACAATTAATATTTAGAGTTTAAAATTAAATCCTTTTAGCCAATAGAAATTTTAAATAATTCTTTTGTCATTAGATAGTTATGCAACCGAGTTCTCGCTCTAGAAATTTACAATCGCCAATAAGGGATTTAGTCGTTATTGCCAAAAAATTGGAGAAAGAAAACAAAAAAATATATTATTTTAACATTGGCGACCCTAATAAATTCGATTTTGACACGCCAGATTACCTTAAAGAAGAATTGATTAAAATCGTAAATGGAAAGTCTGGGTTTTATTCAGATTCTCAAGGAGATGAAGCGTTAATTCAAGCTGTAGTAGAACGAGAAAATAAAAAGAATAATTTGAGGTTAACAAGAGATGATGTTTTAATAACGGAAGGTATTAGTGAAGGTCTCGTCTTTCTTTTCGGTGCTTTGATTGAACCTGGGAGAGGGGATGAGATTCTTCTACCAGGACCAGCTTACCCACCCTACATCGAATGGGTGAAATTCTTAGGAGGAAAACCAGTCAGCTATAAAAATGATGAGGAAAAAGATTGGGAACCAAATTCAGATGACTTAGAGAAGAAAGTGAATGAAAAAACTAGAGCCATTGTGGTTATCAATCCTAATAACCCAACAGGAGCAATTTACGATAAATCAACGTTGAAAAAAATAGTGGATATTGCAGCAGAAAACGATAAGATTCTTGTTTCAGATGAAATCTACGATGAGTTAATATTCGGTAAAACTCCACACGTTGGAGTGTCTTATTTAGCGAAAGATGTTTCAGTTATAGGTTTGAACGGATTCTCAAAGGCTTATCTGGTTCCAGGATGGAGATGCGGCTATATGTTCTTCCATGATCCTACTGAAAAATTAACCGATTTAAAGAATGCAATCTTTGCTGAATCAAGACAAAGGTTATGCGCATGCACACCAATAATGAAGGCTTGTGCAGTTGCTTTTAAAGGACCGAAAGACCACATTAAAGAAATGAATAAAAAATTGAAGGAAAGAGCAGAGTTCGCCCATAAAAGGTTGAATGAAATCGATGGAATAGCTACACAAAAACCCGAGGGCGCATTCTACATCTTCCCAAAAGTTGATATCGGAAATAAATGGAAAGATGATAAAGAATTCTGCTTAGATGTTCTCAAAAATACAGGCTTAGTAATTCCTTACGGTTCTGGTTTCGACCCAGTTTATGGCAAAAATCATTTCCGTTCTGTTATTTTACCGCCTGTAGAATTGATGGAAGAGGCTTTCAGTAAATTAGAAAATTTTATGAAAAAGGTTTAAGAAAATTATAAACCATAAGAAAAGTAAATTTACTATTTATGAAAGCGTCGATGAAAAGGTATTTAATTCGTTTTGTTGCCGGTATCGTTCTACTGATAATTTCATACGCTTCTGTAATGACTTTTGTGAAAAATCCAGAGATAGTAAACCTGCCTTACTACACCTTCAGGAGTTTATTGAGAATAACAATAGCTTATATCCTTTCTCTTGTTTTTGGCCTATCTTTTGGCATTCTGGCTTCAACAAATAAAAAATTTTCAGCGGTAATCACGCCTACATTCGATATACTTCAATCCATTCCTATCCTAGGTTATTTCCCTGCAGCAATAATGATAATCATTGCAGTGATACCAGGCATGATAGGCTTAGAATTGGCTTCTATTTTTCTCTTATTTACTTCAATGGTCTGGGCAATATTTTTCGGTGTTGTTGGAGCTGCAAAAAGTATTCCCATAAACATACTCGATGCAGCAAAATCATATGGAATA
>Ga0172362_10004962_pt1 | contig 11533 bp, 13 predicted proteins | sample LakKivs1_kivu2a2_FD_114534 | JGI IMG/M metagenome (GOLD analysis project Ga0172362, IMG submission 114534) | Sediment microbial communities from Lake Kivu, Rwanda - Sediment s1_kivu2a2 | ecosystem: Environmental > Aquatic > Freshwater > Lake > Sediment | place: Rwanda: Western Province, Lake...
CCCTGACCGCAGGCCCTCCGCACGCCCGGCCCTCCGGCCCGGCCCGTTCCACCCGCGGCAGCTCAAGGCGGTCAAAGAGGGAGGAGGCCGGGGAGCCGGCAGGGAATCCCGGCCGAAGGCCGATCTTATTCCGGAGGGGACCGACGATCTGCGCCTACCGACGGATCAGCTTCTGCCCACCTGCCCTGCCCGTCAATCGACCCACAAATTCCTCCGAAGAGCCGAAACTCTATCGCCACTTCGTCTCGCCGAAGTACGACTTAGGCGCTACACTCCCAAACGCGCGAAAGCCATGATATCGCAGGACATTAGATCGCCAAGACAACTCAAACAGAGTAAACTCACGCTAGCGGCGCACAGATCATAGCGCTGGGTAGCAGGCGTGCCCCGAATGCGCCGATTCGTTGTTGGGCGGGTATCTCTCGCCTTGGGTCACCAGACCTGCACGCATCGCGTACCACGAGTTCCCGTTCTCCCTGAACCGGCTTCTACTCCCCAACGCCCATCGGCCCCGGGCCCTGCAACCCCAACCATGCTGAACGAGTTGGCCCGAGCAGGTGGGCATCGGTGCTCGGGATGCAGCGGACCTCTTTGCTCTGTGTCGCCGTTGAACCCGTAGAGATCCCGGGGGGCCAGAGGACCACATGGACGCAACGACGACTCGTCGGGACGTTACGCGGCGGGAGTTCCTGGCCGGGATCGGCGCCGCGGCGGCGGCGGCGCGGGTGGGGCGCGGCCTGTGCGCCCAGACGCAGCCGGGCGGCAGTGGCGACCGGCCGCGAAACGTGGTGTTCATCTTCGCCGACGACGTCGGCTGGGGCGACCTGGGCTGCTACGGCGCGAAGAAGATCCGCACGCCCAACCTGGACCGCCTGGCGGCCCGGGGCGTGCGGTTCACCGACTTCCACGTAGCCGACCCGGTCTGCTCGGCCAGCCGCTACTCGCTGCTGACCGGCGAGTACTCCTTCCGCACGATGCAGGATGCGACGTTCCGGCGGTCCGTGGGCGTGCTGGGCCCGACCTCGCCGCTGTGCCTGCGCCTGGACCGGCCGACGCTGGCCGGCGTGATGAAGCGGGCCGGCTACGCCACCGGCGTGGTGGGCAAGTGGCATCTGGGGCTGGGCAAGGCCGGCGTCGGGCCGGACTACAACGGCGAGCTGAAGCCCGGGCCGCTGGAGGTGGGCTTCGAGTGGTTCTACGGCTTCGGCTCGACCAACGACCGCACGCCGTGCGTGTACATCGAGGACCACCGCGTGGTGGGGCTGGAGGCGAAGGACCCCATCTCGGTGGACCCCAAGGCGCCCGGGGCGACGCGCGTGATCAACAACATCCGGCGTCACACCTGGCAGGCCGGCGGAAAGGCCGCCTGCTGGAAGGACGAGGAAATGGCCGGCGTCTTCACCGCCAAGTGCTGCCAGTTCATCACGAAGAACAGGGACCGGCCGTTCTTCCTGTACTACGCGCCGCACAACGTGCACCATCCGGCCATACCGGCGCGGCGGTTCTGGGGCAGCAGCGAGGCCGGGCCGCGCGGCGATTCCATGCAGGAGCTGGACTGGTCCGTCGGCGAGATTCTCAGGACGCTGGACGACCTGCACCTGGCCGACGAGACGCTGGTGATCTTCACCAGCGACAACGGGGCGGCGATCGACAACCAGTTCCGCACGCCGGAATGGGACAAGCTCTACCCGGCCGACAAGGAGAAGGACCACCCGTTTAACGGCCCGTGGCGCGGGGGCAAGTACGGGCCGTACGAGGGCGGCCACCGCATGCCATGCGTGCTGCGCTGGCCGAAGCGTGTCGCGGGCGGGCGGGTCTGCGACTCGCTCATCGGCGCGGTGGACATGATCGCCACGTTCGCCGCGATGACCGGCCAGAACCTCTCCGGCGGCGCCGCTTGCGACAGCATGAACATGCTGCCGGCCCTGCTGGACGGCAAGGCCGGGCGCGACTGGCTGTACAGCTCCGGCTCCATCCGCGAAGGGCCGTGGAAGCTGGTGCGCAAGCAGCTTTACAACCTGGCAGACGATCCCGGCGAGACGAAGGACCTGGCCGCGCGGCACGCCGACGCCGCCGCCCGCCTCCAGGCGCGCCTCGACGCGCTGCGCAAGGCCCCCGCCGCTGGGCCCTGATTCACTTCTTCCGGCGCGGCGCCCGCCCGGCGGGCTGGAGCCTCGCCCGGCCGAAGACGGCGTCGTAGTCCTTCTGCGCCGCCCGGATGACGCGGAAGGCGTGCCGGCGGCTGTAGGTGCCCTGGAGCCGGACGGGGTTGTCGTGCCCGGGCACGAGCTTGTAGGTGGCGAAGTAGTGGCCCAGCCGCTGGACCAGCGCGAGGGGGACGCTGCGCAGGTCCTCGATGCCTCCCCAGGCGGCGTCGTCCTTCATCACGGCGACGATCTTGTCGTCGGCCAGGCCGTGGTCCAGCGTGCGGATGCCGCCGACGACCCGTGCGTCGAGGATGATTTCGGCCCTGCGGATGGGCCGCTCGGACAGGACGCAGATGTCCAGCGGGTCGCCGTCGCCGCCGCGGCTGGCGGGGTTCAGCCGCCCGACGGCCTCGCCGCAGTATGTCCGCGGAACAAAGCCGTACAGCGAGGGCGGCAGCGAGGAGCTCCGCTGCGGGCGGTCGATGCGCAGGTGTCCGGTCCGCTTGTCGATCTCGTACTTGACCAGGTCGAAGGGGGTGATCTCGATGTAGGCGCTGACGACGGCGGGCGGGTCGGGCCCGACGGAAAGCCCGTGCCACGGATGCGGGCGCCAGTCGTAGTAGAGCTCTTCGGCGCCCCGCCCGCCCGGGCGCCCGCGGTTGTTCCTGCCGGCCATCGCTCCTGCTCCCGCCCCCGCTCGGCCACCAGACACTGTATCCGCCCCCGCGGCCGGCGCGCGGGCAAAGCCGTCCCCCCGGGCGCGGCGAAAATTTCCTGCCCTGGCGATTTGATAACCGCCGGGGAGGGGGCATAGCATAGATTGAAGTTGGAAATGATTCTCATTGACCAGGCGGAAGATGCGGCGCAACCGACGATCATCACGAGCCAGCCCGGGTAGCGCGGACAACCCGCTGCGGATGACCCGTCAGCGGCGGCTGATCCTGGGGCAGGTGCGTACGATGGCTGGGCACCCTACAGCTTCCGGTCGTACTCGTGCTCCTGATACGTTTCGCACCCGGCTCGGCGTCGGAACGCCCATCGGCTCGCCTCCCCGGCGCCGGAAATCGCGTAGCTTACTACCGTTTTTCCGGCGCAGGAGCCACGAACGGGCCTTCGGAGGTGTCTGGACACCCCCGGGCGGAGATCGCCCCGGAAATCCTCGTTTCGCGCCCGGCTCGGCATCGAAGCGCCCGCCGGCTCCCCGATGTACAGCGGAGGGAGTGTACCGTGCCGTCCGACGGCGCCTGCCCCGGATCGGCCTTGCCACCGTGTACCGCAACCTGGAGAAGCTGTCGGCCGCGGGACTGCTCCGCATGCTGCACCTGGGCGGCGGGCAGATGCGGTTCGACGGGCGCACCGACCGGCACTACCACGTCGTGTGTGCCCGTTGCGGCAAGGTGGACGACGTGCCCGCCGGGCCGTTCCCGCCACTGGACAGCCTGGCTGAGCAGGCCAGCGAGTACGCCATCCTCGGCCACAGGCTGGAGTTTGAGGGCATCTGCCGTTCGTGCGGCCAGAAGCATAAGCGGGCGCGGGCGACGCGCCGGGCGAGTTGAGAGAACCCCCGCATCAGGAGAAGGCAATGCACGCGATGACGGCGGCGAACCTGCGGAGCGCACATGGCGGCGAGTCGATGGCCCACATGCGGTACAAGATTTGGGCCGACCAGGCCCAGCGCGAAGGCTTCGCGAACGTGGCGCGTCTGTTCCGGGCCGTCTCGGCGGCCGAGCAGGCCCACGCCACGGGGCACTTCAAGGCCCTGCGCGGCGAGGCGGGGCCCTTCGAGGTGGTGGCCGGGGCGGGCTTCGGGCTGGGCAGCACCTCCCAGAACCTCTCCGGCGCCATCGCCGGCGAGGAGTTCGAGATCAACGAGATGTACCCCGCCTACCTTACCGTGGCGCAGATGCAGGGGGAGGCGGCGGCCGTCAAGTCCATGGGCTACGCCGTCGCGGCCGAGAAGATCCACGCCGCGCTGTACCGCAAGGCCAGGGAGGCGGTGGACGCGGGCAGGGACCTGGCGATCGGGAAGATCCAGATCTGCACCAACTGCGGGCATACGCTGGAAGGGGAAGCGCCGGATGTCTGCCCGGTCTGCAAGGTGAAGCGCGAGCTGTACACGGAGTTCGCGTAGATGTGACTGCGAACCGCAAGTGGCGCGAGGCGACCCTCGCGAAGCGCCGGGGAAGAAAGAGGACGACGATGAACGAGCGACACGGGCCGGTGACGTTCAAGGGCACGCCGCTGACGCTGGTGGGCGACGTGCCCGACGTGGGGCAGCCGGCGCCGGATTTCGCGGCGCTGGACAACGACCTCAAGCAGGTGAGGCTGTCCGACTTGCGGGGCAAGGTGGTGCTCATCGCCTCCGTGCCGTCGCTGGACACGTCGGTCTGCGACACCGAGACGCGGCGGTTCAACGAGGCCGCCGGCGGCCTGGGCCCCGACGTGATCGTCCTGACCGTCAGCATGGACCTTCCCTTCGCGCAGAAGCGCTGGTGCGGCGCGGCCGGCGTGAAGGCCGTGCGCACCGTCTCCGACCACTACGAGGCCGCCTTCGGCAAAGCCTACGGCGTGCTCATCAAGGAGCTGCGCCTGCTGGCGCGAGCGGTGTTCGTGGTGGACGCCGAAGGCACGCTGACCTACAGCCAGCTCGTCAGGGAGATGACCGACCAGCCGGACTACGAGGCGGCGCTGGCGGCGGCGAAGGCGACAACGAAGGCGGCCGGCCCGGCCGCCCAAATGGCGGAGAAGAGAAAGGGACTATAGGGATTGAAGGGATTGTGGAGATTGGGAAGAAGGACCGGGAAAGGCGAAGAAAAGCGGACAGGCAAACCGATGGCCAGGCAGACATCCAACGCGGTGGCTCGTCCTTCTTGCATCCATGTCCATTCCCACAATCCCATAATCCCCACAATCCCTTTCTCCTTCCGCGGACACCAAACCGACCCATGTAACTCAGAAAGACCCCCCCAATGACGGAGAAGCTCCAGATCGTCAAGTGTCAGGTGTGCGGCATCGTGGCAGAGGTGCTGGACGGCGGGGCGGGCGAGCTGGTCTGCTGCGGCCAGCCGATGCAGGTGCTGGAGGCCCGCACGCAGGACGCCGCCAAGGAGAAACACGTCCCCTACGTTGAGAATGTGGACGGCGGGATCAGGGTGCGCATCGGCCAGAACGCCGCCCACCCCATGGAGCCCAAGCACTGGATACAGTGGATCGAGGTGATCGTCGACGGGGCGGCATACCGGCAGTTCCTCCAGCCGGGGGCGGCCCCCGAGGCGTTCTTCCCCGTCACAGGCGAGCAGATAACCGCCCGGGAGCTGTGCAACATCCACGGGCTGTGGAAAGGATGACACCCGCTTGACACTTGTCGCTTTTCCGGCGATAGGCATCGCCGAAAGGAGACCGGCATGATTCGCTTCAACGCCGACGAAGTGTTTGAGATGGCCGAGCAGATCGAGCGTAACGGGGCGAAGTTTTACCGCAAGGCGGCCGTGGGGGCCGGCGGGCGCGGAGCGGCCTCGATGCTGCTGGAGTTGGCCGCCATGGAAGACGACCACGAGCGGACCTTCGCGGCGATGCGCGCCCAGCTCAAGGCCGGCGAGAAGGTCGAGACGCTCGGCGATCCGGACGCCGAAGGGCCCAAGTACCTCCGCGCGCTGGTGGAGGGCAAGGTGTTCAACCCCTCCGACGACCCGTCGGCCAGGCTGACGGGCAAGGAGTCGCTGGCCCAGATTCTCCGCACGGCCATCGGCCTGGAGAAGGACTCCATCGTCTTCTACGTTGGCATGAAGGACATGGTGCCCAGCGAGGGCGGCAAGAGCCGCCTGGACGAGATCGTCGCCCAGGAAATCGGGCACATCGCCACGCTGAGCGGCAAGCTCCACGCCGTGGCATAGAATGTCGTGTGGCCGGGCGCGGCGCCCGCGGCCGCGCGAAACGTGCCGGGCGAAAGGACCGGTCCCATGCCGGACAAGCTTCAGGCCGTGCCCGTGGCCGAGAACGTCTTCTGGGTCGGCGCGATCGACTGGGCGATCCGGGAGTTCCACGGCTACGCCACGGGGCGGGGCACCACGTACAACGCCTACCTCCTCACCGGCGGCAAGGTGGTGCTGATCGACACGGTCAAGGCGCCCTTCCAGGACGAGATGCTCGCCCGCATCGCCTCCGTGATCGAGCCGGGGCGGATCGACTACATCGTCTCCAACCACTCCGAGATGGACCACACCGGCTGCCTGCCCGCCGTCGCGAAGGCCGTCGCGGCCGAGAAGGTCTTCGCCTCCCGCAACGGCGCCAAGGCGCTGGAGGCCCACTTCCACGGCGCCGTCAAGGTCGCCGCCGTCGCCGACGGCCAGGAGCTCGACATCGGCGGCGACAAGCTGACGTTCCTAGAGACGCGCATGTGCCACTGGCCTGACAGCATGGTGAGCTACCTTCACGGCCGGCGGCTGCTGTTCTCGCAGGACGTCTTCGGCATGCACCTGGCGACGGCGGAACGGTTCGACGACGAGCTGCCGCGGTGGCTGCTGGACGGCGAGGAGGCGACGTACTACGCGAACATCCTGCTGCCGCTGTCGAAGTTCGTCGCCAGGGCGCTGGACAAGCTGTCCGGCAGCGGTCTGGCGCTGGACGTGATCGCGCCCGACCACGGGCCGGTGTGGCGGTCCGATCCGGCCCACGTGGTGGACCTCTACCGCCGCTGGGCGGCCGGGCATCGCACCGCACGCGCCGTGATCGTCTACGACACCATGTGGCAGAGCACCGCGAAGATGGCCAGCGCGCTGGCGGACGGCCTGGCCGGCGCCGGCGCCGGCGTCGACGTGCTGCCCGTCGGCTCGCGCGACCGCAGCACCGTGGCCACGAAGGTCCTGGAGGCCGGGGCGCTGCTCGTCGGCTCGCCCACGATCAACCAGCAGATCTTCCCCACCGTCGCCGACGTGCTGTGCTACCTGAAGGGCCTGGCGCCGCAGGGGCTGATCGGCCTGGCGTTCGGCTCCTACGGCTGGGGCGGCGAGAGCACTAAGCTGCTGGCCGCCGAGCTGGACGCCATGGGCGTCGAGCAGGTCGCCGAGCCCATCCGCGCCCAGTACGTTCCGAGCGACGAGGACCTTTCGCGCTGCCGGGAGGCCGGGGCGGTCGTGGCGGCCCGGCTGCTGGAGAAGTACCCGCCGAACGGCTGACCGCCCGCCGCGGCGCGTTGCCGCCCGGCCCGCCGTCGCGTATAACAGGGCCGGTCAGGACGCCGCGCCGACATGGGCAAGCAGACCGCATCTCCATCCCAACGCACCGGCCTGCTGATGAAGCAGCCCAACATGAACCGCGTGCTGGTGGCGCTGGGGCCGCTGGCGGCGGCGGGGGTGTATTTCTTCGGCTGGCGCGCCGCGGGCGTGCTGGCCGCCTGCACCGCCGTCGGCTTCGGCGCCGAGTGGCTCATGGCCCGCCGCGCCGGCATCAGGGTCTCCACCGCCTGTTTCGTGACGTGCTGGCTGTACGCCCTGTCGCTGCCCCCGACGGTGCCGCTGGGCGTCGCCGCCGTCGGGGTCGTCGTGGCCATCGTGTTCGGCAAGATGGTCTTCGGCGGCTTCGGGCGCAACTTCGCCAACCCGGCCATCGTCGGGCGGGCGTTCGTGTACCTGTGCTTCCCGGACGACCTGACCAACGCCTTCGTGCCCGCATTCAGGGGCTTCCCCGGCGGGCTGGGGCACTGGTCGTTCGCCTCGCTGCACCACCTGCCGGAACACTTCGCCGCCGCCGGCGGGCAGGTGGTCGACGCCGTCGGGCAGGCCTCGCCCATGTGGGTCGCGCGCGAGTACGGCTTCGACGCTGTCGGGCAGGCGACGAGCTGGCTGAACGTGTTCCTGGGCGGCATCGGCGGGGTCTTTCAGGCCCCAGGCGAGCAGGGCGCCCGCGTCCTGGCGGCCGGGTCCATCGGCGAAGGCTGCGGGCCGCTCATCCTGCTGGGCGCGGCGTACCTGCTGTTGACGCGGACCGCCAACTGGCGGCTGATGGCGGGGGGCTTCGCGGGCCTGGCGGCCGCCAACGCGCTGTTCCGCAACGTGCTGGGCTTTTCGGGGCTGGGGCAGGTGCCGCCGCTGGCCTGGCAGCTTGCCGCCGGCTCGACGCTGTACGTGCTGGTGTTCATGGTGACCGACCCGGTCAGCGCGCCGAAGAAGCGCCCCGCCCAGCTCGCCTACGGCGTGCTGATCGGATTCCTGATGGTGCTGCTGCGCTGGCGCGGGGTGTTCGTGGCGGCCGCGTCGTTCACCGTCCTGCTGGGCAACCTGGTCGGCCCGCTGCTCGACCTGGGCAGCGAGGCGTGGGAGCAGCGCCGCAAGGGCAGCCCCGCACCCGCGGCCGAAAGGGCGGCGCAGTGAAGCTCCGCACGTCCAGCCCGGCCTACGTCGTGGGCTTCTCGGCCGCGGCGGCGGCGGTCTTCACGGCCGCCATCATGTCGCTCCAGGCGGCCACCGAGCCGCTCGTCCGCCGCAACGAGGCCCTCCAGCGGCAGCGGGCGCTGGTGGAAGCCTTCGCGCTGGCCGGCGGCAGGCAGCTCGATGACGGCCAGACCGTCGAGCTGTACGAGCGATCCATCCGCCCTCTGGATGCGCCGCTGATCGACCCGCAGACCGGCACGACGTTCAACGATCCGCGGGCCGGCCCGCGCGGGCCGCGAACGTTCCGCGCCGTCGGGGCCGACGGTGCGCCGCTGGGCTATGCATTCCCCGTCTGGGGCATCGGCTTCTGGGCGCGGATCGACGGCTACCTCGCCGTCCGCCCGGGGCTGGACCGCATCGTCGGCATCGTGTTCACCGGCCACAGCGAGACGCCGGGGCTGGGCGGGCGGATCACCGAGCCGCAGTGGCGGGGCAGGTTCGCGGGGCTGAACATCGCCCCGCGAGGCGGCGGCGAGCGGCCGATGCTGTACATCGGCGGGCGGAGGCCGTCCGGCCGCGGCGACGCCCGCAGCGGCAGGTACGTCGACGCGATCACCGGCGCCACCGGCACCAGCCGGGCCGTCGAGAGGTTCCTCAATGAACGTATCCGCCAGTTCCGCCGCGCCGCCGACGCGGCGGGAATCGACAAGACCGGGAAATAGCAGGATGCACGGGATGCACGGGATGAGAGAGAACCTGTGGCGTGTCGCGAGACGAACCCGCTCGACACTCGACACCCTTTCCCATCCCGTGCATCCCGTGCATCCTGCGAAGTCTCTTCGCAGCGGTGAGTGACCAATGGCGAACGGTGTGACATCCGGTCAGGCCCTCCGGCCGATGCAGGCCCTCGGCACCCAGCTTTGGGACGAGAACCCCATCTTCCGCCAGGTGCTGGGCATCTGCTCGGCCCTGGCGGTGACGAACCTGGTGTTCAACACGCTGCTGATGTGCGCCGGGCTGGTGTGGGCGACGAGCATGTCGTCGCTGACGGTCAGCCTGATGCGGCGCTACATCCCCGACCGCGTGCGCGTGATGGTGCAGGTGCTCATCATCGCGGTGTACGTCATCGTGGTGGACATCGTCTTCCGCGTGTTTTTCTTCGAGACGCACAAGGACATCGCCGCCTACGTCGGGCTGATCATCACCAACTGCATCGTGCTGGGCCGGCTGGAGGGCTTCGCCATGCGCAACCGCCCGCTGGCGTCGCTGGCCGACGGGCTGGGGGCGGCCCTGGGCTACTCGTTCATCCTGCTGGGCGTGGCGGGCTGCCGCGAGCTGCTGGGCTTCGGCACGCTGCTGAAGAACACGGCCTGGCAGCTCACGCTGCTGGGGGGCGGGGACGGGGCGGCCTGGCGGCACTGGACGATCATGGTCGTCCCGCCGGGGGCGTTCTTCGTGCTGGCGCTGATGGTCTGGGCGGCCCGCGCGTGGGCGCTTCGCCGCCAGGCGGCCCCCGCCGCGCCGTCCGCCGCCGCGCCCGCGCCGGAGGCCGCCGCATGATCGCCGAAGCCCCCCACGCCGCCCCCGGAGCCGCCCTGCTCATCGTGCTCCTGTCGGCCGCGCTCACCGACAACATCCTCCTGACGCGCTTTCTGGGCATGTGCCCGTTCCTGTCGGTCAGCCGCGAGCTGCGCAGCGCGTTCGGGATGGGCCTGGCGGTGGCATTCGTCACCACCGGCACGTGCGTGCTGAACTACTGGCTGTACCGCTGGCTGCTGGTGCCGCTGGGGCGCTACGGCGTGCCGGTCGAGAGCCTCAAGCTCATCCTGTTCATCGTGGTCATCGCGGCGTTCGTGCAGCTCATGGAGATGCTCATCGAGCGGGTCAGCCTGAAGCTGTACTTCTCGCTGGGCATCTTCCTGCCGCTGATCACCGTCAACTGCGCGATCCTCGGCGGCTCGCTGTTCATGGTCAACAACGTGCAGACCCGCGGCTACGGCACGGCGGAGGTGTTCGTCTACGGCCTGGGCACGGGGCTGGGCTGGTTCATCGCGATCATGCTGATGGCGGGCATCCGCCGGCGGCTGAAGACCGCCAAGGTCCCCGCGGCCCTGGAAGGCCCCGGCATCACGCTTATCATCGCGGGCATCATGGCAATGGCGTTCGTCATATTCCAGGGGATGATCCGACTGTGACGTGCGATCGCCTTCATCGAGGACACAGGCGCGTGGGCGGCAATTGCGGATTGCGGAATGCGGATTGCGGATTCCCGCCAGCGCGCGTCTGTCTCTGCAATCCGCAATCCGCAATCCACAATCCGCAATTCCCACGGGGGCGCCGCCCATGAATCCTGCCGCCGTTCTGCTCGCCGCCCTGGCCGTCTGCCTCGTGACGGCTGCGCTGGCGGCGCTGCTGCTGGTGGCCGAGCGGTTCCTGGCCAACTACGGCCCGTGCCGCATCGACGTGAACGCCGGCGCGCGTAAGCTGGACGTCCGGGGCGGCCAGACGCTGCTGGCGGCGCTGAAGAACGCCGGCGTGTTTCTTCCGTCGGCCTGCGGCGGGCGGGGCACGTGCGCGTATTGCAAGGTGAAGGTCTCCTCCGGCGGCGGGCCGGTGGCGCCCACCGAGACGCCGCTGCTGACCGCCGGCGAGATCGCCCAGGACATCCGCATCTCCTGCCAGCTCAAGGTCCGCGGCGACATGGCCGTCTTCGTGCCGGAGGAGCTGCTGGCCGTCCGCGAGTACCGCGGGCGCGTCGAAAAAATCCGCGACCTCACCCACGACGTCAAGGAGCTGACCATCGGCCTGATCGAGCCGGGCGAGATCGACTTCGCGGCCGGGCAGTACGTCCAGCTCCAGGTCGGCGGCGAGCCGGTGTGGCGGGCGTACAGCATTTCCAGCCCGCCGCAGGTGCGCGACGCCATCGAGCTGATCATCCGCCTGGTGCCCGGCGGCATCTGCACGACGTGGGTGTTCACGAAGCTGCGGGAGGGCGACGAGGTGCGTTTCACCGGGCCG
>Ga0172362_10004963_pt1 | contig 11532 bp, 3 predicted proteins | sample LakKivs1_kivu2a2_FD_114534 | JGI IMG/M metagenome (GOLD analysis project Ga0172362, IMG submission 114534) | Sediment microbial communities from Lake Kivu, Rwanda - Sediment s1_kivu2a2 | ecosystem: Environmental > Aquatic > Freshwater > Lake > Sediment | place: Rwanda: Western Province, Lake...
CCTATAGCTTTATTTACTTCTGTTTCACTAGGAGCTAATTCTGATACTAGTGCTGTCATAGCATCTAGAAACTTGGTTAAGTTATCAAGTTTTGTTTGCTTTTGTTCATGAAGAGTTTGCGCTTCATTTGTAACTAAATCTTTTTTAGGGCCTAATGTTTGAAGCTCTTGACGTAGAAGTGATTGTTCTTGCTGCGCTTCCTGTAAAGAAAATAAAACATTTACGTCTGTCGCACTTAGCTTGGCTACACCTGTATCTTTAACAGCTTCACTTGCAATAGATGCCATACGTTTAAGAGAATCAGCATAACCCTCTTTCATCATTACAAGATCCTTTTGAGCAGCTTTAAACATCACATAGTTATATTCTTCTTCAGCTCTCTCAGGAGTACCTTTTTTAAATTTATTTGGATTAAATACATTAGGTAGATTAGAAGTTACAAACTCGTGATTCTTCTTAAACTGTTGTAGCTTGTTATTTACATTTGATAAATCTGCACGTATTTCAGAAGCTTTTTTTCCTGATTGTTTAAACTCTTCTTCTAGCTCTGCATCATTTAAATTTAAAAGATCTGTATAACGTTGAATAAAGGTATCTTCCATACCTGACTCAACTACAGTCCATAGTCTATTACTTAATTGAGTAGATTTAAGTGTTTGAAATGCATGCTGATCTCCTTTTTCTTGAGCAGCTTCCATTTTACCAGCATACTCATTTTGTTCTATTAGGTCATTAAGATGAGGGTTAGCATAATCTGCTGGATCTTTATATAGTCCATCTAGCATATCTGCTTTAGCCTGCATAGCGTCCTTTGCATTCTTTTTGTTTTGAGCATATTCAGGATCTGTAAAGTCTAATGCTTTTTCATAAATTTTAGATACAGAACCTGATACTGCACCTACAAGACCTCCCATGAAGAAACCTGATGCAAATGTCTCTAATCCTTGTGCAGAAAATTGTTTTCCTACATTATTAATTATAGTATCATAATAACCACCTCTAGTAGCATTACCATATAAGTTACCGTAGTAATCTTTATTTGCACCAGAAATAACCTCTTGTGCAGATTCTTGTAAACCTTCAAAAATATTAGCACTAAAATAGTCTAAGGTAAATTTAGCATATGCTTTAGGTTGTATAAACCCTTTCATTGCAGTTTTAAAACCTTTCTCTACTACTTCAATACCTTCTTTAGTAAGCATGGTTTTATAAAACTTATTCTCAGCAAGTGCAGCTAGTCTTCTTACAGGACTAAATGATGTCATCATGGAATTCATGGTGATACCATTACTTAAGTATATAGTAGGAAGGTTAGCCCAAAATGTAGATTTAGCAGCAAGTCCAGCAGAAGTTCTAAGATTGTCTATTTCTTCTTCATTAGGTTGACGCTTATACTTATCTACAAACTTCTTATAGTTTGATTCAAGTAATTCATTCTCAACCATACCTGCTTCTAATGCAGATTCTCCATATGCTAATCGTACATTTCTTATATCTCTATATAAAGATCCAAAACCTTTTGCTGTTTTAGCTAGACCTGATAAATTATCTAACTTATCAAAATTAGCTAAGAACTGATATGAGTCAGGCACAGCATGTTTACCTAGAAATTTACCAGCAGCTATTGTTCCATTCTTTAATCCTGTAAACACATTACGTGCTACATTAACATCTGATAAAGCATCTAATGCTTTTGATATTTTGTTTAGTTTTTTAGCATATTCTTCTGCTGAAAATAAACCTTTTATAAATCTTGCTGCGTTAGTTCCTGTACGAGCTATAGCAAGTTCTCCTAATGCACCACCTGTAACAAATGTTCCTGCAGCTAATCCAATTTCTTCTGCAATTATCTCAGCCATGATACCAAATGTATATCCAGAGTTTAGATATAAGTTGTTAACAAAACCACCTACACCTCCTCTATTAGACATACCTATTTTCATAGCTTTGTCATAATCTGCTGCAAACTTTCTATCTGATTGTGCACCAAAAGAAAATGCATCTTTCATACCTAATCCTACAAGTGTCCACCATTGTGCACTAGTACGACTTAAATCATCACCAAATGTTGCATGTTTATTATATCGCGCCTCATTATCTATATATGGGTTAAAGCCTAGCTGTTTAAACTTAGGGTGTGAATAGTAACGCTCAAACTGATGATTATCTATATCAGCACCAAACATTTCAGGCTTATGCCTCATATAAGGATTATTAGTATTTAATCCACTACCACTTGATTCCTGATTTAGGAATGCGCGTATTTGATCAATGGTCTGAGGTTTTGTAGGATTATTTTTTGCAATAGGGTTACTTGACTCTACTGTTGGGAAATAATCATTTAAATCTAATCTTACATTTTTATTAGTTGCCGACATAACTTGGGAATGCTGAATATGGTTTCTTACCTAATGCTGTATAAATACTATTTAGACGAAATGTATTGTCTGCATTTATGTCGTTTGGATCTTCTGCGCTGCCATAGTAATCTTCATTAAAATATTCATATAACATTTCACCATTTTCATCATATCCTACACCAATGTTTCCTGATACATTATATCCATTAGGATTAGGTGTAAGACGTAGACTATGGAAATCAGTAGGAAATTGACCTGCTGCTATAGGAGCAGAACCATCATAATCCATTCTTCTTTCTAATCCTGATTTTTTTGTCCTGTTATGGAACTCATTGTTTGCAGCAGCATCCTTTAAGTATACAGTTATTCTACCGTTATTTTTTTGTAACTCTTCAAATAAAATCTGATCTTCGCCACCATAAGCTAATGCTTTTAAAGTTTGAGGATTATTAACAGTAATAGTATACGCTTGCCATTTATCATTACCTGCACCAAGAGGATTAAACTCACCAACCCATGTAGGTCTACTTTCTTTTTTACCCATGATAGCTTGACCTACTAAAAATTGTAATGCACGTAATGCTTCAGGATCTGTATCTGCTGATACTGATTTAGTTCCATTAGCACCAAATTGAATTTTAGTATCTGTACCTAATCTAGCCTGCAATGCATTTTGTAAGAAGTCTCTTTCTCTTAACACAGCAGCAGATTGATGAAAACCATAATCAACAAACTGAGATACTCCTTCACCAACTAAAGATCCACCACCTTTTAATCCTAAATAAGATTGCTTACCTGCCATGATTTTAGAAATATTATACTGCTTTCTATATATTTGCTCCATTTCAGAAGTTTTCTTTTCTGCAGCTTTAAGCTTTTCATTAACAGTATTTTGGTAATTAAGTGCATTATTTTCACGCACTGATTGCATAGGGTTTAGTATACTTGCATCTCCTATTATTGCAGCTTCTATTGCTCTTAATGGAGTAACAGCAACATTCCCTGCAAATTCTAATACATCACCTGTCTTACTCCAAAAACCTTGTTCATCATCAAATGATCCTACACCTGTATAAGCTTTTTTAGCTTCATTATATTTAGTCCAGAATTCTGAGGAATTACCAGGTTTCCATTTATCAGCAAATGCTGCATACTTACTTTTTACAGAACCATTAGCTGTAAAAAATTCACTTGCTTTAATGTACTTATATTTATTATTTCCTAAAGGAACTTGTACAGTACTTTCTTCATTAGGCAATTTACTTGCCTGATATTGACGTACATAAAGCTCTTTATTATTATTGTATTGAGCTTTTCTTTCAGGACTCATTTCATTCCATGTTGATGTTGCAATAAACCTATCATCTGCTAATTGTGCAACATATCTTTGATCATTTTTTGCACGCTCTAATTTTTCTGCTGGAGAATTTCCTGCACTAAGAGTATTATCCTTAGCATAGGCCCAAGCATAATTATTTAAAGATCTTGCTGCTCCTGTAACTGGATCATATAGATACTTCCATTTACCTTGCATTTCTTTAGGACCTGTAGCATCTAAATCATTAGATACAGTATTATGTGCATTAACTAATGTTTCTCTCCATGCTTTAGCTTCTTTGTACTGATTCTCTGCTTCAGCTATTACATCACCTAATTGACTTTTAGCTAAATTTAAATATGCACGATTAGTTCTATTGTACTTATTATCCTCTAAGAAGTTTCCTCCTTTAGTCCCTAATGATGTCTCAATGATATTATGAATAGAACCATAATCCATTTTATCTATAATCTTATTTACATCAAATGTTTTAGCCCAAGCTATCTGTTCTGCTTTACTCTTAGAGTTCCAAGAGTTTAACATTGCAGATGAATACTTCTTAGCCTCTGCAGAACCATTGTAATCAGAGTTACCTTTATATTGCTTAAGTACTCTTTCTACTATTAGCCGCGCATCTTCTCCTGCTTGTGTAGCATTAAGACCTCCTGCATTTGCAGATCCTTGTGCTTCTTTAATTACTCTTTCAAGAACAGCAGTATTATTTAGTTTTGCAGATTTAGCATTTTCAGAAGCAAACCCACGCATTTGTTTAAATGCTGCATCATCACTTATAACAGGTTGCACACTCATTAATCCAGCATACAACTTATTAAGCTCAGGAGGACCCATAGCTGCTTCTTTAGCAGCCTCATCTTCTAACTGTTGCTTGTAAGCAATTTCACTCATTCTATTCTGATGCTCTTTCTCCATCTTCCATACATCATTGACTTTTACATCAACTTCGTAATCTGTAAATGCTAAAATTTGAGCAGCAGTTTCTAAATCAGAATTTAAGAATAGTTGTGCCATGTTTGCATCTATTACCTCACCACTAGCTCTTAAATCAGCTTTTGTAGTTCCTGCAGTAGATGTTAAGATACTTGACGTAGTCTCATCATATTTATCAAATTGCTCTGCCTGTCCAAAAAATCTATCTATCTCAGATTTTGTATCATCAGTATCTTCAATATATCCTTCCTTTACACCTTTCTCAATATCTTCTGCTTTGTACTTAGCAGTCTTACTTTCATGTTTAGCCTCTTGATTAAGTCTGCTAAACATACTATTAATAGATTTTTGTGCAGTAGATATATACTCTGCCTCTGCAGCATTTAGATCTCCTCCAAATTGTTCAGCATTATTATATACCCAACTCTTTCTATCTAGGTATGCTTTTGTTTTATAGTAATCTTGTATTTGAGGATCTTGACCTAGCACAGCTTGTAAGTGTGCTGCTAGAGGACCTACAATAGGTTGCCCATTCTTTTCTTGTATAATCCAGGCTCCATCAATAGTAGGCATAGGTTTGTAATTCCAACCCATTTCCTTAAATATCTTAGCAGCTCTTTCTTGAACATTTACATAAGGAGTATACTTAACATCACCAAATCCCATAGCTTGTTCATCTGATGCATTACGAAACTCTTGTCTTTTATATTCTAATGCTTGTACACCCCCATCCCAATACTGTCCACCACATTTCTCAGGATCTACACAGTTTCTAAAACTTTCTGCAGCACTCATTTCATTTTGAAAGTTTTTAGTCCATACCATGTCCTTAACAATATTCTTATTATCGTAAAGAGATGTGAATAGTCTAGCTGCAGAGTTTACATTTTCTTCTAATGATAAATCAACGCCTGACAACTTTTGAATTTCATAATCTATTGTATTAAAAAACTCATCTCTTGCCTGAACATTGTTATCACGAGTAAGTGGAGCATTTAACAAAGACCCATATAAGTTGCTGATTTTCTTACGATTAGCATCATATTGAGTCTGCTTCATTTGAAGCGCACCAGTATATAACTGAAAGTTAGGTTGATAAGGTTGTACACTTGGCAAAAAAAGAGGTTGTCCTGTTAAATACGTTGCCATAATTTTTTTTATTTATATCAAAAATAATATAAGTTTAGTAAACATTATAGATTTATTAGATCTGTAAATCAGGAGGTAATGAGTACTTAAGATAATCTGGAATATTAGAATCAGGTTCTTTAATTCCTAAATCAGCTTTGGCAATAGACCATACTGTTGCATCTGACACGCCTTTCATTTCATTTCTATATTGATTAAATAAATCACGCGCAGTAGTTTGAGAACCCGTACTAGGTGTAAAAGGTCCTGAAGATCTAAATCCTTTATACTCTTGTTTATATGGATCCCATATATAGTTAGGATGTGTAAGTGCACCTGCTTGGTATGCAGCATCATTAGATTCTCCAATACCATATGCTTTAACTGTTTCAGCAGCGGCTGCAGCAGCTCTTGCTCTAATTGCTTCTATTCTATTACTTGTTTTATCATATAGATTAGTACTTAGATTAGATCTATTAGTACTTCCTGAAGTTAAGAGATTTGCAACATTTGCAGAATGCGCATTTATAATCTGCTGATTAGCATTATGAATAGCAGATGTTTGTGCTGTTAATGAATCTGCATTTAATAATGAACCTGCTGTAAGTCCTGCAGGGCCAGGTGCATATGCTCTTGCATTCTCTAAACCTAATGCCATAGTGCCTCTAATTTGATTTTGCTGATCTTCTGGAGATAGCAAAAATGCATTAGGTAAAAATGTTTGAGGCATTGCATTCCATGGCTGAGGAGGCTTAGGAGCAAATCTTTCTCTAGTAGCTCTAGCAAATTCCCATGTATCAGGTGCTGTCCACCCTTTAGGAATATATCCAGGAGAATATTGCTGCTGAGCTTTTTGATTAGGAGATATAAGACTTTCATCAGGTCCTAAGTCACCTTCAAAAAATTCGTTAGGAATATCTACAGCGGCTACTTCACCTGTTGTAGTATTTGTATAATCACCATCTATAATAGATATACCTGATCCACTTCTAGTACCTGATATATCTTCTGGGTCATCAGCACCAAATTGACTTATTTTAAATGGCTTAATTGCATTAAGTAATTCTGCATCAGCAATTTTACCTGCATCTTTATCAAGTATTAGATCTTTATACCCAATATAAAGTGCTTGCTGCATTTTAGCCTCAGCTTCTGTTGGAGCTTTTACGCCTACCTTTGCCCATGAATCATAAAAATCTTGATTAGCAACTTCACCCCTATTAGCAGCGTTTTGATGTGCCTTTAGATTTTTAATATTTCCTGCTTCTTGATGTGCAATAGTAGCAAGGTTACGCTTTTGCATATCTAAGAACATTTGATATGCAAACTCAGAATTCTCAAGTTTTTTACTAAGTTCCCTTACTTCTGCATCAGTCATAGATACTCCACGATTGCCTTTTGTATTTAGTGCAATACGTGCTCTTTTAGCTAATTCTTCTTTAACCTTTTGATTATTAAACTGTTCTTGTATAAACTCGTAGTTTAATGCAATATTTTTTTGTCCAGCAAATAAGGAATTTAAGTCTTGACCTTTATACTCTGCTTTAACAGGTCTTTGTCCAAGTAACTTATATTCATTACCTGATTTAATTACTACTGTTCTATTACCTTTATTTTTATAAGCTTCAGTTTTTGCAGCGTCAAATTCTTCAGTAGTCTTGTATGCAGATCTATCTAAAATAATTGCATCATCAGGTATAGATTTTCTAGATACTTTTACTCCTCTGTTAGGACCTACTTCTGATATATATCCTATAACATCATTATTAAGGTTAACAAGTTCGTATTGTCCTGTTTGTGGATTATATCTTACTCTTTCATTAGAACCTATAGTTCCTGCTTTTTGATATTTTTTAACTCCACCTCCGTTAGCAAATTTAACTAGGCCTCCTTTTTTCATAGGTGGTTGCATAGGTGTCATTGGCATACCTTGCATTGGAGGCATTTGATTCTGCATTTGTTGTTGGAATCCTTGCTCTTGTACAGGTGCTTTTATTGCTTCTAGGAAAGGGTCAATAGCTTTCTCTATGTCTAGCCCTAACTTTTCTGCATAAGGTTCCCCTACAGATGGGAAATCTACGTTACCCTCATCATCTGTAAATCCTTTAGAAGACTCTTGTAAAATTGAAATTAATCCAAGCTTATCAATTTTATTTTGAATATTCATCTGAGCAGTCTTACGTGTAAGATCATCAGAGTTAGGATCTAATAGCATTTTAATATCATCATTAAGCATGTAAGGCTTAGACAATTCTGCATATGTATATCCTGATTTCTTAGCAGCTTTTCCTAACATCTCATGGATCTTCATGTTTCTTTCCTTAAGATGATCAGAGAATATAAAGCTACCTTCAGGTACATCAAGAGGAGTTCCACCTTTAGAATGCTTTTTACCTCCAATAATAAATGTCTTAGGTATAGACTTAGTCCATGCATCATCACCCATTGGGGTAATAATAGTTTCACCACGTTCAGCTTCTATATTAGCTTTATTTCTATCTACAGGACCTAGATTCTTTTTAACATCAAGTCCAGGCTCCATACCTTCTTTAAAAGTAACAGGAAACTGAAATGCGTTGTTAGTAAGCTTTCCTTTAGAATAAAACCCCATCTCTGCTTTAGGAAGGGGTTCTTGTGTAATGCGAACTTTGTACTTTTTCATAATTATAAGTATTTCACTTTACCACCTCGTCTCATTATATCATTTATCTCTTCTTCTGTAAGATATGTATAATCATCTTCAGTATCGTAAATAGGGCCACCTAATTGATATGTTCCACCATCTTGACCATAGAAGTTCATATACTCTCCTGTATTAGAATCCATAGGTTGTGGAAATCTATATGCTTCACCATATCCAGGTTGCATCCATGGAATAGGTTGACCCGTCATTCCAGGTCCTACTCCCCATGCGCCTCTACCCATAGGCATACCTTCTCTAAGCGTAGGTACTTGATTCATGGCAGTAGTAAATCCCTCATTAGGTTGAGATTGATTATACTCAAGACCTGCACTTAACATATCTGCACCAGTTAGAAGAGCATTTGCCCCCAATTGATTATTAAAATCATATTGATTTTTTAATACAAGTTTACCTGCCATACCTCCTTGTGCAAACATGTTCTCATCTAATGTTTCCATTGTTTGTCTAGGATTAGGTTGTACAGGAGCATATACTGGATTAGGAGTTGTAGGCTCAGCTTCATAAATACTTTCCATACCTGAACCACTTGTCTTACCCATAGGTGCACTAACAGGTACATTATATCCTGTTGAGTTAGCAGGGGTTTCACTTGCAGGTTCAAAGTATGGACTATCTGATTCAGATCCATATTTATTAGCCCATCTTTTTGCTTGCATTTGTCCAAATGCATCTTTAGCTCTACCCATTAAGTTACTAAATGCTGAAGGAGAACCATCATCTTCATTACTTGATCTAAATGGTGACATTGCTCTATTTATGATATTAGACTTAACTGGAGTAGGTCCATCTTCACCCATACCTGTAAAGTCATTTTCTGATACTCCATCTACTTGTTGTACAGAACCATCAGGCATATATCTCCATTTAGCTTTTAACCTTCTAGGAGTAACTTTAAGATTACTAAGATATACATCTTCAGGTGTTAATGCTTTAAATGCATTTGCAATACCTTGAGGTCCATATCCAGAAATAAAATCCTGAACACTCTTCATACCTGGGTAAGCAAAAGACATTGCTCCAGAAGAGATATTACCTTGATTGTTAGTAGGCAGTCCATATTGTAAAATACCATCTTTAAAATATAATCCCCCTTGCCATCCTGTATAATAATCAGAACCTGACTTATTATTAGTATTAGTATTTGATTGTGTAGATGTGCCAGATACGTTAGATGCATAATTGTCAATACGATTTATCAGATCAAGCTGATCTGAAGTATAACTACCTGAATCATATGCTTTTTTAGCGGCAATATAATCTTCATCTTTAATATTCAAGTCATTAAATGCTTGTTCTTGATTTGAATTAAGATATACATTCCCTGCATTTTGATATGATGGAATATTACCTCCATACTTTAATCCAAATTGACTATATAATTCATCTTGTGACATATCATCATATGATTTTACAGGATTTATAGTTGGATCTACTTTTGATTGAGGTGTAAATCCTTGTTCAAACATAGGTCCTTTTGCTTTTACTTTTATTCCTTTATATTCAGCACTACCTAGTAAATCTTTTGTAGCACCTAGGAAAGCACTACCTGCTTTATTTAAAGCAGATTGTTTAAGAAATGAGTCTTGTAATCTAGGGTCTACTTCTCCCTGCGTTCCCCCATAAAAGGGTGCATAAGATCCCCAACCATGAGTACCACCTCTTGCCATTTGTGACATTGCAATACCTGCTTGATTTTGCATACTCTGAGCTGCACTATATGCTTTATCTGCAGTATTATTCATCCAGTTAGTACCTATAGCATTCATGATCTGACCTACTCTTTCCTCTTGTATATTCTTTGCAGTAGTATTAGGATCAGCAGTGATACCACCTATTTTTTTCTTTAGTGATTTCTTAATGCTCTTGAAGTCCATACCATATTTAGCTTGAGGCATACCTGTTGGTTCAGGTGACATTGCTTGTGGCGCCTGTGCACCTTGTATCTCTTGAGCTATTTGTAATAGAACTGTTTGTTGTTCTTCTGGCTGTAGTTGTTGAAATTCAGTATAGAATCTTTGACCTTCTTCATTTGTCATTGATTTCATGTTTACGTATGCTGATAGGATAGCTTCAACATTGCCTCCTTGATCTGTACCTTGTATACCACCATTTTCAAAAATGGTTAAAGATCCACCAGGTTTATAAACTCTTACTCTTTTTCTTTCCATTGTGTATGGTATATAAGTATAATATAGTAAAAATAATATTTATCTCCTAAACATAGGAAATTTATTAGTCTTCAACTACATTGTAACCTTTAGCACGTAACTCATCTATCTCTTGTTGAGTAAGGTTATATTGTCCACCGTCTTCAAAAATTTCACCATTAGGATTAACTCTTCCTGTTGCACTCCACACTCCTGTTCTATAATTAGGTAGATATGCTTTGGGATATGTTTTACCTGGCTCTACATCATTCCATGGATCAGGGTTAGTCCATTGTATTTCTGGTTCAATAGGTGGTTCGAATTCTAAATCAGGTATTGGTGGTGGTGTAAACGCTAAAGATACAGGAGGTTCTTTCTGATATATAACAGGCTGTACTGGTTTTTTATATTGTAGTAATGTATACTCTTGATCATTTGAACCACCCTGTATTGGAAATTTATAGGCTCCTATACTTCTATTTTTGGATTTATCTACTAAATCATATTCCTTTTTTACATCCTGAATTGACACATTTAATCCAAGTCTTTTATATTTCTCATAATCTTTTTTTATTGCTTCATCTCTACTTAGATATTTTTTTTGTGTTGTATTTACTTTTGAACCCAGCGGAGTTCTTCCAGTTTTGTATAATTCATCTAGTGCCCTTTTGTTAAAGGAATAAGCTTTCATACTATCGTCATATGCTGTAAGTGCAGGATCAAAAGGATCAGTTACATATATAGGTAGTCTTGCTCCACCATCTTGATACTGACTAAGATCTGGTATAGATACATCTCCTCCTGGTTTATAATACTGCATTTCTACTTCTCTAGCTTCACCTTCTACAGTCTTAGGATTTCTATACATCCTTTCAGTTGCACCAGCAAAACCAGGAAATGATTCATATAACTTTTCTCTTGGAATAA
>Ga0172362_10004965_pt1 | contig 11530 bp, 9 predicted proteins | sample LakKivs1_kivu2a2_FD_114534 | JGI IMG/M metagenome (GOLD analysis project Ga0172362, IMG submission 114534) | Sediment microbial communities from Lake Kivu, Rwanda - Sediment s1_kivu2a2 | ecosystem: Environmental > Aquatic > Freshwater > Lake > Sediment | place: Rwanda: Western Province, Lake...
GCCTGTTCGGACCAGCAGGGACAACATCTCAATGTGAAGCAGCCTGGCGGCCATCACGTAGACCGCCGCACCGGCCGACACCGCCGCCAGGAGCCCCAGGACGCCGGAAGACCGGCCGAAGAGGGTCTGCACGCCCCACACCGCCGCCGTCATGAACATGGTGGCGATGGCCGTATCGCGCACCGCCCGGCCGATCCCGGCCAGCACGCCGGGTCCGAGCCGCCGCCGAAGGGTCGCCGCGAGCATGGCTACCTGGACATATGCGCTGATCGCCGTCGCCGCCGCAAGGCCCCCGCTGCCCAGAGGCCAGACGAGAACAAGATTCAGCACCAGACCGATGCCCACCGCCAGCACGGCCGTCCGGGCCGGGACGCCCGATTCTTGCAGGGAGTAGTAGGCCCGCGTCAGGACCTGCTGGGCAAAGTAGCCGGTCAAGCCCAACACGTAGAACGACAGAGCTGCCGCAGTCTTGGCCGTATCGGCCGACAGGAATTCCCCCCGCTCGAAGATCGCCGCGACGACCGGCCGGCTGACCAGAAGCAGACCCACGGTCGCCGGCACGGCCACGAAGATCGTGCAGCGCACGCCGTGCGAGATGGTCCGGCGCAAGGCATCGTAGTCCTTCCTGGCGGCGTCCACGCTCATCTCGGGGAATATGGCGGTGGCCAGCGAAGTCCCGAATACACCCAGAGGAAGCTGGTATAGCCGCTGCGCGTAGAACAGATGTGAGACCGCACCTTCCCAGAGGGGGTATTGAACGGCATGGCCGAACAGGATGAAGGACTCTCCCTTCTCGGCAGACCCGGACAGCCACAGGGCGGTGAAGTCGTTAATCAGTGTACTGATCTGGGTAGCGGTGAGACCCAGGACCATCGGTCCCATCAGCCACAACACGCGTCGAAAGGGCTCCGATCGCATCTCCCACGCCGGACGCAGAGGAATGCCCTGCCTAGCCAACGGCGGCACCTGGATCGCCAGTTGCGCCAGCCCTGCCAGGAGAACCGCCACTGCCACGAGGAACACGTGAGTTTGTCGCGGCATCTGGATCAACCATCCGCCCAGGCACAGGGCCGCAATGATGAAGGCATTCAGCACCGCCGGGGCGGCGGCCGGCGCCGCAAAATGGCGATGGGCGTTCAGAATTCCGCCCAGGATCGCCACCACGCACACCAGGACCATGTACGGCAGCATGACTCCGCTCAAGGCCAGCTTCAGCCTCGTGCCCTCGTAGGTCGCGCCGAAACGATAGTAGAGCCACAGGACCGCCTCCCCGAGCAGGGTAACGGCAGCCAGCAGCACGAAGACAGCCGTCACTACCGAGAGGGCCAGTTCGGTTGCTCGGCGAGGGTCGCGATGCAATTCCTCGCTGTAGACCGGGATGAGCGAGGATGCGGCGGCCCCCTCTCCGAAGAGCCGTCGTGCGAGGTTGGGGACCTTGAACGCGATGGCCCAGGCATCCATCAGGCCGCCGGCGCCCAGGAAATAGGCGAACCCCATGTCGCGCACCATGCCGAGGACCCGGCTCAGAGCAGTCCACCCCACGATCTGTCGAAAGCCCTGGACCACATGCCCCCTACTTCTTTGGCGCCACGGTGAACGGCCGGCAGCGTCCGATATTGTTGAGCAGGCCGACGGCCATCAGGTTGACGAGCACACTGGACCCGCCGTAGCTGACGAACGGCAGCGTCAGTCCGGTGATGGGCATAATACCGAGGGTCATCCCGACGTTCACCAGCACCTGCACGCCAAACATGGCGGTGATCCCGACGGCCGCCAGGCGGGCAAAAGGATCGATGTTGTTTGCCGCGATCTCCAGGCCGCAGAGGACCAGAATGACATAGAGGCCCAGGAAGACCAGGCACCCGAGGAATCCCCATTGGTGGGCGATCACCGAGAAGATGAAATCGTTGTGTCGCTCGGACAGAAAATCGTAGCGGATAAAGGGTCCCTGTCCGAATCCCCGCCCGGCCAGCCCTCCCGAGGCAATGGCGAATTTCGACCGGATGAGGTGGTAACCCCAGTCGTTCTGCCATTGTCGCTCCGTGAACTTGCCTCCCACCAGGAGATTGCTGAGCGTCGGGCTGGCCTGGGCCTTCTGACGAACCCAAGGACTCTGCAACGCGACGCTGCTGATTCGCAGACGCTGGTAGCCCTGCATCTTGAGATACATCGCCGGACTGATGAGCAGAGCCAGGAGCAGGACCATCGCCAGATGCTTGACTCTCGCCCCGGCGATGAACAGCATCGTGAAGAAGATCGGCATCATCAGGAGCGTCGTCCCCAGGTCCGGCTCCACCAGGATCAAGGCCGTCGGCAGCAGCGTCAGGGCAAATGGGCCCAGGAGCGACTTGAAGCTGCGATAGTTGCTGCGATAGCGCAGGTACCAGGCCAGGGCCAGGACATAGGCGAGCTTGCAGAACTCCGAAGGCTGGACACGAGGCAGCGACGGGTGGAACACGATCCAACGATGAACGTCGTTGCGGTTGGGCTCGGCAAAGGGCAGGGTGATCACGTAGCGGCTGACCACGAGATAGGCCAGCATCGCGAGGACGACGCCGTAGATCAGGTAACTGGCGGCCCCCAACCGGCGGTAGTCCACCAGGTTGGTCGCGACAAAGCCGAGGACAGCGACCAGGATGAACACAAGTTGCTTCTTCCAGTGACCGGCGAGGGCCGCGATGTCTTTGTCGAAGACCGGGCTGGGGTCCCGCGGGTTCCCGACGGCATAGATCGTCAGGACCCCGACCGCCAGCAGCAGAAGGACCGCGGCCAGCAGGCAGACCCTCACGAACAGAAGCCTTCCGGTCAGGAAATTGCGCATGGCCAGAGCATATCACAAGCGGTGGGCCGCGTACACCGGCGCACCATCGAAACACCGGACCCACTAAGCGATTTCCTCTATTGCATCGACGTAATCGACACGATAACTATGCGGAAACTCGGTAGCTGCTTGCAGGTTTTTTCCGATGGTCCGTCGCCGGCCGTTCCGGGGACCCGGCGGCGGGTCGCGCCGGAGGCCCGAGCAGGGCCCGACCGCTTTTCGACTTGATTTTCTTCTTGGTTTTTGGTACCTTGGCAACAGATCATGAAGGTCACGAACCAGTGCCGGGGGCATCGCGGCACGCCATTCGCCTTTGGGCGGGAAAGGAGGAGCGCCGGCAAACAGTGTGCATTCTCGGCCGACTCATCCTGCGAGTCCGGTCGATCCGTTCCTCATTCCGCCCACCCAGGCGGGGGTGACGGGGGCAAAGGCTATTTGGCAGGTGCAGGAAGCAAGCAAAGACCAAGATGGCGGAAGGCCTCCTTCCGCGAAGAAGAGAAGAAGAGAGAAAGGAAGTTTGTGTTATGAGGAAGCTCAGCTTACTCGTGGCCACGCTTTTGTGTGCCACCCCGGCCTGGGCAGCCGTACGCATCGTGGTCGAATCCCAGGGTTCGACGGCGGCCGTCAAGTACGCGACGGATGGGGAGAAAGTCCGGGCCTTCGCCCTGGACCTCACCGTCGACAAGGGCAAGATCCTCGCCATTTCCGATTTCGTTCGCGGGGAAAGCACCGCGGACCACCCCGGCTACGGGATCTTCCCCGGCAATTTCGGCCGCTACATCACCGTCGATCCCGAGACCGGCGAGGTTGCCAGTTGGGATCCCAGCGGATATACCCCCGTTGCCGATCCCTGCGATCCCGGCGCTCTTGGTGGCCTCGGCACCAGTGGTATTACCGTCGAGATGGGTGCCCTGTATTATCCTACGGACGATAGTTCGCCGAACGCCCCGCCCAACAGCGGCCCGTTGTTCAAGCTCACTCTCAGCGAGCCGGCCAACCTGACCGTCGCCCTGAACGAGGCCCGGGGAGGCATCGTGCTGACAAACCCGGACCAGCCGGCGACCGTCGATCTGGCTCAGGCGACGAATGTAGCCGTCGGCGGCGGTGTGGCCGCCGCGGACCTGCTCTCCTCGAGCCATCCGGACTACGCCGAGTGGGTTACCCTCGGCAAGCCCGCCTGCTGGGCCTACCCCCGGCAGTGCCGCGGCGACGCGGATGGTCTCAAGAGCGGCAGCGAAAAGACCGGCTTCTACTACGTCGGTCCCAGCGACCTGAACGTCCTGATCGCCGCCTGGCAGGTGAAGGAGCCCCCGTTGGGCCCCGGCATCGCCTCGATTGAACGCGGCATCTGCGCCGATTTCGCGCGGGACCAGGGCGGCAGCGCCAAGACCGGCTTCTACCGCGTCGGCCCGACGGACTTGAACCGTCTGGTCGAGAACTGGCTCGTCAAAGAGCCCCCGGCCGGCCCCGGTGTGCCCGGCGATTGCGGCGGCAATCTCGAACCCTAAAACGGTTCATCGGCATCAGGCTTTGACCGACTACCGCGTGACGTTCCGCAAGACAGGCAACGGAATCGAGTCCCTGGTCTTGCCCGTGGGCGGTACATCCGAACAAGGGACTGTTCCTCGGTCGACGCGACGCGCTCTCCCTTGACGAGCCGGTGCGGGAATGAACGGAAGGAGAAAAATGATGAAGCACTTGTTGACTCTGGTGTTGGTGTTGGGATCGACTGGTGTGGCGGCGGCCGAATTGACGCTGGTGGGCGTGCCGACCGAGCCGATCCAGGTGGGAGAGACCGTCACGATTACCGTGCACAACACGACAGGCGGCGCGTATTCGGGCTGGCTCGAGATGACGACCCCGGCGGTGGCCGATTTCGCCGGCGCCCCGGAATTCACACCCGCCGGCAATCCGGGCGGCACCTCGCAGATGACCTACTGGCCCGACTTCGGCGCCTGGTATGAGTTCGCCGTCAGCAGCTTTCCGCCCAGTCCGGCCGTCGCGCCGGGCGATCACATCCTGATCAACGTCACAGGCGTCAGCCAGGGGTCCAGTCAGTTGAATCTCTATGCCAGCGACAGCGTCACGCTCCTCGATGCATGTACGATCAACGTGGTCCCGGAGCCCGCCACGCTGGCCCTGCTGGCTCTCGGCGGCCTCCTGCTGCGCCGTCGCAGATGACATGAGCGGCCCCGGGCCGTTTCAGAGAACGCAAGGGATGGAGGCAGGTCTTCGGACCTGCCTCTGTTTTTTTGCCCGCGCGGGCCCCTCGCAGTACAATGGTCGCGTTCAACCAGAATGAAGGAATGAGTACATGAAGCCGGCTTGGGCATTTGCAGCAATCGCATGGGTGACGATCCTCGCGGCAGGCGGCTGTGGCCGACCGTTCGGCCGACACGCCGGACCCATATCCGTACTCGTCGAAGGCGGAGGCCGCTTCCCTGCCGCTCTGGCGGGACGATGGAGATCGGACCAGCATGGATGGGAATTCGTGTTCGAGCCGGACGGGCGGATCTCCTCGGCCGTCATCAGCCTCGGTCGCGTCAGTGTGACTCCCGGCCGAACGACCACTGTACCGACCCAATCCGGCGGCCAGGCCGTCTTTACGCCCGGACCCTGGACCGTCCACTATGACCCCGGCGCAAGGATGCTGACGGTCAAGATCGCCATGGAGCACGTCCGCGTCCCCATGGCCGCCAACGTCCTCGAAGGGTCCAGCACCGACGTCTTCGCCGGTCCCGTCCTGGCCTCCGGGGACACCTGGCAGGTCGAATGGACGACCTTCACACATTACACCGCCCGCGCGGACGGCAGCACACCGGTCGATCTGTCCACGGACTCCACCTACGGCGAGGCCAGACCTCTGGTCTTCACGAAGACGAACCAGTGACATCTGAGCCCGTCGTGTACATGTCACTCCACCGTGTGTCGCGGCGTTACGCGCCCTGGAGCAAAGGATTTTTTGTTTTTTTTCGGATTTTTCTCTCGCACTCCGCACGGGGGGGCGCAGAATAGAACGTGCTGAGACCGGAACGACTTTTGATGACGACACCTTTGGCGACAAGGTTTTGAATGAGCGGTGGCGGTCCCTCGTTTGGGGGCCGCCGGCAGGAGAGCTTCTTCCGCGAGAAAGGAGCCAAAGCGATGCGTCGCAGAGGAAGACCAAGGTGGCGGTGGAACCTGCCTTCGGGCGACGCGGGGAAGTTTCACACTCCCATCATTCATCATCGATTCTCATTCATCCGTTCCGATGGTTTCACGCTGATCGAGCTGCTCGTGGTCATTGCGGTCATCGCGTTGCTGCTGGCGCTGCTGATCCCGGCGCTGTCCCGCGCCCGCAAACAGGCGAGAGCAATCGTCTGTCAATCCCGCCTGAGGCAGTGGGGGACGATCCTGACCTCGTACGCCCAGGAGAACGATGGGCGCTTTCCCTGCAACGCCAGCGGGAGTGCCGGCACGTGGCTGCTGCGCGGCACGCTTCTGAACCTCAGCAACAAGGACCCGAACGTATCGCAGGATTCCTTCTTCCATTTTCGCACGAAGGATATCGCCTGCTGCCCCGTGGCCACCAAGCTTTACCCTGATGACCGAGATTTTAGTTCCCCGATATCTGTACCTACCTCGCTGAGCGTCGGACAGATGCATACTCACATGGGAACGCGGGACCTGTCGTATCCGGCCTGGGCAATTCGCGTGCCCGCGCCGCGCTGTGTCGGCAGCTACGGACTGAACCAATTCTTGTTCCGCCCTTGGTTTCAAAGCACTCTGACGGTTGTCCCGCCGGCAGAATCGACCCAGGGAGCGGACGTCTTCTCCCTTGCGGGCAAGGCGAACATCCCAGTGGTTCTGGATTCGGCAGCGCCTTCGGAGGGCCCCCTTCCGCGAACGACGGACCTCCCTCACCCTCAGATGGGACCTTCAGCAAGCTGGCGTGGCCCTTCTGCGTAAGTCGCCACGACGATTTCGTGAACGCCCTGTTCCTGGATTGGTCGGTCAGGCCCGTCGGACTCAAGGAGTTGTGGACGCTGAAGTGGCATGGCAAATTCGATACGCACGGGCCCTGGACCCGGGCCGGCGGCGTCGAACGGGACGATTGGCCCCCGTGGATGCGGAAGTTCAAGGACTATTAACCGGTCAGAGGAGCGGAGCATGAAAAGACACATGAAGGCCATCCGAGGGGTGCGGTTCGCATCCTTGGTTGTCTTGGCGACGGTGGGTCTGCCGGTGCGGGCGCAGTACGCCGGCGGAAGCGGTACGGCCGATGATCCCTATCTGATCCAAACGGCCGAACAGATGAACTCCATCGGGCTCAACCCCGAGGATTGGGACAGACACTTCCGGCTCACCGCGGATATCGACATGAACGACCTGGACGGGGCCAAGGTGAACCTGATCGGCACCTTCGAGGGCGCCTTCGACGGCAACGACCACACGATCGCGAATCTGATCTACCGCGTGACGGACGAGGACAGCCGCGCAGGGCCTATCGGCCTATTCCGCTCGGTCAGCGGATGGGATGCCCTGGTGCAGAACCTAGGGCTGATCGAGCCGGACTTGCGGGCGGACCCCACCTGTACCAGGCGCATCTCGTACATAGGGGCTCTGGTGGGTAGTGTAGGTCAGGGCTGGGTCCGGAACTGCTACGTCAAGGGAGGACATGTGCTCGGCCGCTACGAAGTGGGCGGCCTAGCGGGCGGGTGCTACGACAACGCGGCGGTCTCGGAGAGTTGGTCCACCGCCGAAGTGTCGGGAGACTACCACGTCGGAGGGCTCGTCGGCTACATCGAAGGGTCAAGCATCTGGTCATGCCACGCAGGAACCCGCGTCTCGGGGCTGCTGGACGCCGGAGGGTTGGTCGGAGTCTTGCGGCAGGAGGGCGTGATTGAGGACTGCTTCAGCACGGGCACCGTCACGGGAGACCAGGCCGGCGGGCTCGTCGGAGAACTGGAGGAAGGCAGCGTCTCCCGCTGCTACTCCACGGCTTCGGTGTCCGGGAGCTTCAGTCTGGGCGGACTCGTGGGACTCAACCACGGCGTCATCCGCACGAGTTGGGCCGGTGGGGAGATTGCTGGCGGGATGACGATCGGTGGGCTGGTCGGGTCCAACCGCGTGGGGGGTGGCATCTTCAGCATCCTCCCCTACTTCGACGCGACGGTCGCGGACTGCTACGCGACCGGGGCCGTGCGAGGGGACATCACTGTCGGGGGTTTGATTGGCTGGAATGAAGGAACACTGCTGAGATGCTACTCCACCGGCGCGGTGACGAAATCCGGCGGCATGCCGGCGTCGGATCCCGAGTCCTCCGCGGGCGGGCTGGTGGCAAGAGACGAGGGACTCGCCGACTGGGACATCCGCGGCTGCTTCTGGGACACGACGACCAGCGGCGTGGACAAAAGCGAGGGTGGAATCGGGATGACCACCGCCCAGATGCAGGACCTCGCGATCTATCTCGACGCGGGCTGGGACTTCATAGGGGAGACCGCCAATGGTACCGAGGACCTCTGGAAGATGAGCACTGAGGAGCCGAGCCATCCGAAGCTGGCTTGGGAGTAGGCGCCCGCGGTCGATCTGCCCGACCCAAAGAAGTTCTTGCGAGGCTTGGTTTGTACGGGCCCGTCCCGAAGGGAGGTGATCGATATGAACTGAGATAGCCTGGCGGTGACATGTCAGCGTAAGGAAACCTGATTGACTCGAAGGGAGAAGGAACATGGACGCGAAGAGAATTCTATTGGCCAGCATGGTGTTGGTTCTGACGTTTGGGTGCACGTGGGCCGCGACGCAAGCCTCCGGTACCGCCGGCTTCGCCGTCATCCCAGACGACGAAGCCGCACAAATCGTCGGCGGCGATGGCTACGTGTGCGACTTGGAGCACGCGCTCTGGCCGGACATACGGCGCTACTGCTTCAACAACGGGAGCCAGACCGCCTGCGGAACAGACGATTGGGACTGGCTCATCCCCAGGTACGGATGCGTCCCGGCAGAATCAGGAGAATGCCCCACGTATTATCTGGTTGTCTACGAGTGGGGCGATTGTGGATGGTATCCCGAGTACGAAGGGTGCGTGCCAACCAGTGCCAATTTCCTGTACGGTACGTTCTGCAACTGACGGCACGAGGACATTATCCGCATCTGGCCGCGCCTGAGAGATGACGAGTGAAGGGTCGAGGTGCGAGTCCTTTTGCCTCGACCCTTTTCCCGCCTATCAATCGCGCCAATTGCGAGGGGAATGACATGAAGAAGACTTGGATGTGCACTGCCGGCTTTGCCTTGCTGGCGACATTGGCGACCGCCGAGGGGCCCAGGAATTGAGCTCCGAAGAGTCGCTGGCCATTATCCAAGAAATGATGGATTCTCTTCCCGCCGCGCGATGGCTCGCGACGGGAGTCCTCAAAACAGACTATACCATGTCCCAAAGCGACGGCCAGGCAATCCTGGTGGAGAGGATCACGAGCTATATCGAACCCCATCGAGTCCTCCAGGAATGTGAGGTCGTTAGACAGACGGGGAAGATGGAAATGCCCAGCAGCACCCGCGTCGAAGCGAAGAAGGCTATCGATGCCGCGAGAAGTCTGGGCAAGACTGTTCTCCCGCCGACGAGGCGGATCAGGCTCATGGAGGAGGGAAGGTTGCTGACGTATGCCTGCGAGCCGTTCCACTCCGTCACGATTGATGAATCGGGTCAGTTCCCATACCAGCAATATGATCAGTTCCTTTCAGCGGGGCTGTTCCAGAAAAGGGGATTCTTGTCCCCAGAAAATCTGCGTATAGCGAAGGTCTCCGGAGAAAAGGACCCCGCCGGGAACTTCCTGGAGATCACGGTCGCGCGGGCGGGTTTCATGGCCGTGATCGCCCTCGACCCCAGAACCATGAAGCCGCTGTCGTGCAAAATCGAGGAGACGAACGGGAACTCGCAGTTGTGGGAGTACGAGTGGGCCAGGGATGGAAGCTCCATTCCGGCACAGGTCACGATCACCAAGAATTCCAGGGGCTTTTCACAAACGGACAATTTCCGGTATCAACTGGTGTCTGACACGACCAAGCCGGAGGACTTCCAGGTGGAATTCGCATACGGCACGAGCGTGGAGTATCTTCCTCCCCTGAATGGCGGTCGACTGGAAAGCATCATCTACATGCATAACCCCTCCATCGATGTGCAGAGTCTGATCGCGCGCAGATTTCAATTCGTGCTCAGCCGCCAAGAACGCAAGAACTGCGCCACCGCGATCTTGAGTGCCGTAGAAGAGAAGTTCGGCGTCGCCTTCGGCGACACCTCAGGCATCGTCCATGTCGTGGATGCAAACCAGGCGGCAGGGATGAAGTCCGCCGGCGTCACGAGCGCCATCGAGATACGCGATATGGCGCGCAGTAAGGGCCTTCACAGCGAAATCGTGCGGACCGACATCGAGCATCTGGCCGCCCTTGGAGATGCCACCCTGGCCATTTTGCACCTTCCCAATAAGCAGCACTTCACCGTCTTTGTCGGGGTATACGGCCAGAGAGATGTATGGGTCTCAGAATCCGATACCCGCACGTGCCTGTACATCCTGAACCGTCGTGACCTGGAGGCTTGGAAAGGGACGACGATCCTCATCTCCTCCAAACCCATTGATATTGTCGGAGCGGCCGGATGACTTCTTCCGCGGTGTTGGTCTATCCGTGGCATAGGATTAGGAGTTACACACAGTGGAATGGAAGACAGATGAAAGCACATTTGACGGTTGGCGAAGAACGCCTGACCTCATGATTTCCAGGCGTCAAGCTGTGACTGCCTCCAGCTTGGCCGTCCTCGGTCTTCTTTCGCCCTCTGCCTTCGGTGAAGCCGGCGAGAAGAGCCCTGCTCCTCCCAACCTCCCCAAAGAGATATTGGAGAGAATGGAAAAATCCAAAGCTTTCTCGGAACGGATGCAGAATGCCGGTAGCAATGCAGGACGCCTTCAGGTCATGAGTGAGCAGATGGCCCAGCAACAGCAGATGGTCTTCGAGAGCCTGAGGACCCAGTTGCAAATCTCCGACGAGGAATGGCCGGTGGTCCGGCCGAGACTCCAGGCGGTCTACGACCTGGTGCGCCCTGTGCCGGTCTTCGGGCCCAGGAACGCTCAGCCGGCGACCCCGGTGGAGCAGAGGAGCAGGGAACTCCGCGAGGTCTTGGGCAACAAGGACGCCAAGGCCGAGGAGATCAAACCCCGGCTCACGGCCTTGCGGGCCGCGAAAGAGCAGGCCCGCCAGGAACTCGTCAGGGCCCGCGAGAGCCTTCGCCAGATCATGACCGTGCGTCAGGAGGCCGTGCTGGTCCTGAATGGGCTGCTGGAGTGAGGAAAAGGACCGGAATACTGGAATGTTGGGTGAGAGGTCCTCGGACTCCCCATTGTTCCATCATTTTTCACTTGGCGTGCTTGACCCTCTGGTATTCGAGCAGCTCGATGTATTGGCGGAGCTGTCCGGCCAAGTCCCGCCGGCCCTGCTTGTTCATCAGCTCCATGTGGGCCCGGACGACGGCGATGGCCTCGTCGTAGCGGTGCTGGTACTCCAGGGCGCGGGCCAGCTTCTCGTAGTGGGCGGGATTGGCCGGCTCGAGGGCCTTCGCCCTCTCGAATGCATCGGATGCGCCTTTGAAATCGCCCATGATCGCCAGCGTGTCGCCCAGCCAATCCCAGGCGACGACCGAGCCGGGGTTCTCGTCGAGCTCGATGCGGAACCACTCGGCCGCCC
>Ga0172362_10004969_pt1 | contig 11527 bp, 12 predicted proteins | sample LakKivs1_kivu2a2_FD_114534 | JGI IMG/M metagenome (GOLD analysis project Ga0172362, IMG submission 114534) | Sediment microbial communities from Lake Kivu, Rwanda - Sediment s1_kivu2a2 | ecosystem: Environmental > Aquatic > Freshwater > Lake > Sediment | place: Rwanda: Western Province, Lake...
AGAATCCCGCTGGACTCCAGGGTACTACAGGAACAGGACATTGCTCCCACCATCATCGCCACCACGCCTAAAGCCAATGAAAGCAAGAGGTCCTCACTCATGAACATGGGAATCGAGGTCATGGAAGTTGCTGCGGATAGCGAACAGCGGGTTGACCTGGAGGACCTGTTTCTCAAATTGGGAAGACGGGGAATATCCTCCGTTTTGGTGGAGGGAGGCTCGGGAATCATTACTTCCATACTTTCCAGAGGTCTGGCGGACAAGCTCGTGGTGGCCGTGGCCCCTAAGATTCTGGGAAAAGGAATTGAAGCGGTGGGCAATCTCGGAATTTCGGAAATTGGCGGCTGCGTGAACCTTGCTTCCGTCAGAATCTACAGGAAAGGCATGGACCTCATTCTTGAGGGCGACATATCGTCTTGAGTCGCCAAATCTAGTAGAATTAGCACCTGTTTACTTGGCATTAAGGAGGCAAGGTCATTGGGAAACGAAGTAAAGGCCAAACAGGTACTCGTCATCCTGGGCAGTCCGCGGAGGAAGGGAAACAGCGCTACGCTGGCATCCCGCATTGCACGAGGGGCGAAATCGGCCGGCGCGGAGGTAGAGACTGTTTTCCTTCAAGGTCTGAAAATCAGTCCGTGCAGGGGCTGCGACACCTGCAAGAGGGACGATACCAAAGGGTGTACAATCAAGGACGACATGCAGGGAGTGTACCCGAAACTGATAGGAGCAGACGCCTGGGTCATCGCCAGCCCGGTCTACTGGTTCACGATGTCCGCCCAGACGAAGATATTTATGGACCGCTGCTACGCGCTCACTGCCTACGCCAAGAATCCCTTTGCCGGCAAACGGATTGCCATCGCAATGAGTTACGGGGACGCGGACCCGGTGAAATCAGGGTGTGTGAACGCCCTGCGGGCATTCCAGGATGCTTACCGCTACACCGGATCCAAGATCGTCGGCATGGTGTACGGCAGTGCGGCGACGGCCGGTGAGATCGAAAACGATGAAGCGTTGATGCAGGAGGCCGAGGAACTGGGCAAACGACTGGTGACCCGCTGATTATGCGAACCTAACCTGGATACGGGGTCTCGGACTTCTTGATAACCTTGGCGAAATCTTCCGCCCGCTGCAAATCTCGGGCATCGGGCCGGCCTCTGTTTATTCCGCCTACGAGCCTTGTTGCTCTGTACGTGTCAAGTCCCCTGCAAGAGAATTCGCCGATGATATGGAAGCCTTTGCGCCGTAGTCTTACCTCCAGGGCCCTGTCGAAATCGTGGACAAGCCATATTCTCCTCAGTCCGCTTGTGGAGAATATGAATGCCTTCTTGTTTTCAATCGCGGGGAGCTTATCAACGAAATCTAGGAGGCTTTGGTGATGTCTCCCAAAATAGATCCCCGAGCCAAAACCGATCAGGTCGTACGGGCCAAGCATATCCGTATTTACTTGTTTGACCTGCAACGGGACAGCCCCAAGAACATTTGCCATCGCTCTGGCGACTTTCTCGGTGTTGCCGTGGTGGAGGGAGACGTAGATTATTAGGGCTGTCATTATTTATTGTCCTGTGTCTGCCGAAGTCGCCATGGTAGCTTCTCAAGTAGGGCAATAGCTGAATGGTTGCGCGAGTGACTGGCGGTCGTGGCCCGTGGTTCGGTTACCGGCTGAGCACACCTGACGCGGCAAGCAGAGACGTTACATCCAGTCTGAATCCCGGCCCCATAGCGCTCGACAGGAATGCACTCCTGATATATTGGCCCTTGGCGCCGCTCGGCTTCGCTCTGGCGATGGCCTCGACTGCTGCGGTTAGATTCTCCAGGAGTTTGCCTTTATCGAAGCTTATCTTGCCGATGGGCAAATGAATGATAGCCGTTCTATCCAGGCGAAACTCGGCCCTGCCTTTGCGGGCCTCGTTCACAACTCGCCCCAAATCTTTGGCCTGTACCACCGTGCCGGACTTGGGGTTGGGCATTAAGCCCCGCCGCCCCAAAATCTTGCCGAGCTTGGCCACCTTGGGCATGACGTCCGGGGTAGCAATAGAGACATCGAACTCCAACCAGCCGCCTTCAATTTGCTTGACTAGCTCATCCGCTCCGGCATAATCCGCGCCCGCCTCCTCGGCCAGTTTCACGCCTTCCCCCTGGGTAAACACAAGGATACGCGTCTTTTTCCCCAGGCCGTTAGGCAACAGAATCACTCCACGCACTTGCTGGTCAGCGCTGCGAGGATCGACCCCCATCCTTAAATGGAGCTCGACCGTCTCATCGAACTTGGCGTAGGAGGCCTTCTGGGCCAGCTCGATTGCTTCCTCGGGGGAGTAGGCCTTCGACCGGTCTAGAAGTTTACTGGCTTCCTGGTATTTCTTGCCATGCTTTATCACGTTCGTCTACCCTCAAAATGCTGCGGACTGCCGGGACCTATTCTACATCAACTCCCATGCTCCGGGCCGTGCCGGCAACGATGCTCACCGCCTTATCCACATCAGTCGTGTTAAGGTCCTTCATTTTGGTCCGCGCTATCTCATAGATTTTGTCCTTGCCTATCTTACCCACCTTCTCTGTCCTGGGATTGCCGCTGCCTTTTTCCACCCCCAAAGCGCGCCGCAGCAGGTCGGAAACGGGCGGCATCTTGGTCACAAAGTTGAAAGACCGGTCCTCATAGACGGTTATCTCGGCAGGAATAATGAAGCCTTCCTGAGAAGCGGTCCGCTCATTGTATTCCTTACAAAAAGCCATGATATTAATACCGTGTTGACCCAGAGCGGGTCCCACGGGCGGCGCGGGGGTGGCCTTGCCTGCCTGTATCTGCAACTTAATAATCGCCTTGACCTTCTTGGCCATCAGTAATTCCCTCTCTTATGAGCCCGCGTTTCCAGTCAGGATTCGCTATATCCTTTCTATTCCCAGCAGGTCCAGTTCCACCGGCGTCTCCCGACCGAACAGCGACAGCAAAACCACTGCCTTGCCCTTGTTCACGTTGACCTGTTCCACCTTGCCGATGAAATCAATAAAAGGTCCGTTCGTCACACGCACGCTGTCTCCCTCCTTGAAAGTCATCTTGACTTCGGTGGGAGCTTCATCTATACGTCGCAGGATGGCATCCGCCTCCTGTGCGGGCAAAGGGACAGGCTTAGTGCCGGCGCTCACAAAGCCGGCGACCCCGGGCGTGTTGCGGACTATGTCCCAGCTATGCTCGTCCAGTTTCATGTTCACCATGATATAGCCCGGGAACGCCTTCTTGGTCATCGTATGCCGCTTTCCGGCCTTGATTTCGATTTCCCTGGTCGTGGGTATCACCACATCGAATATCTTATCGCCCACGTCCATGTACTTGATACGTTGCTCCAAATTCCTCCTGGCCTGCTCTTCGTGGCCCGAAGAGACATACAGCAGGTACCATTCTCCGTCAACCATCAAGTCTAACCGCCTAGAAGCAAAAACAGTCTTGTAAAACCCAGATCCAGAGCACCCAGAATAGCGCCTATGACAATAATCACGGCAAGCACAAGAAGACTTAATCTCAGGGCTTCCTGTCTTGTCGGCCAGTGAGCTCTTCGCAGTTCAGCTACTACTTCGACAAAGAAGCTGAACCTTGATTTCTTGGCCGGAACGGACTTGGCACTGGCTTTCTTAACACGAGTCGCCATAGGCTACTTCGTTTCCCGGTGGAGAGTAGAGCCGCGACAAGAAGGACAATACTTCTTCAGCTCCAGCCGCTGCGGATCATTCTTCTTGTTCTTCGTCGTCGTGTACGTCCTCTGCTGACATTGAGTGCAAGCCAGCTGGATAATCACCCGTGTATCACCCTTCTTTTTAGCCACGTTTATTCCAAAGTCGGCGGCCGCGCCAGAGCCGGCATTCAGGCAATAACCTTGCTGATTACGCCCGCCCCAACCGTCCTTCCACCCTCCCTGATGGCGAAGCGCAGCCCCTGTTCCAGGGCCACCGGGGAGATAGTCTTGATCTTCATGTGAGCCAGCTGGTCACCCGGCATAGCCATCTCCACGCCTTCGGGAAGACTGATTTCGCCTGTGACGTCGAGAGTCCTGATATAGAACTGCGGCTTATAGCCATTGAAGAACGGTGTATGCCTGCCGCCTTCCTCCTTGGTCAGAATATATACTTCCACCTCGGCTTCGGTGTGAGGTTTGACCGACCCCGGCGCTGCCAGCACCTGGCCCCGTTCTATTTCCTCTCGTTCCACGCCCCGCAGCAGGAGTCCGATGGCATCGCCCGGCTCTGCCTCATTCATAGTCTTGTGAAACATCTCCAGGCTGGTTACTACCGTCTTCTTTGTCTCTCTTAGCCCCACTATCTCCACTTCGTCGCCGCCTTTGACTACGCCACGTTCCACTCGACCCGTGGGCACGGTACCTCGTCCCTTGATGCTGAATACGTCTTCCACAGGCATCAAGAAAGGCTTGTCCCTGTCCCTCTTCGGCAGCGGGATATACTCGTCTATGGCATCCAGTAGCTTCCATACTTTTCCACACCACTGGCAATCTCTCTTCCCGCATCCGCATTCCAGGGACTTGAGAGCGCTCACCCGCACGACGGGGACTTCATCACCCGGAAACTGGTATTTCTTGAGCAGGTCTCGGACTTCCATCTCTACCAGGTCCAGCAATTCGGGGTCATCCACCAGGTCTATCTTGTTGAGAGCTACCATTATGCGCGGGACGTTAACCTGACGGGCCAGCAGGATGTGCTCCCTTGTCTGAGGCATGGGACCATCATCGGCGGCGACCACCAGGACAGCTCCATCCATCTGAGCAGCCCCGGTTATCATGTTCTTGATGTAGTCGGCATGTCCGGGACAATCTACATGGCAATAATGGCGCTTCTCCGTTTCGTACTCGATATGAGAGATGGCAATCGTTAGACCGCGAGCCTTCTCTTCGGGAGCATTATCTATTGAATCATACGCTCGAAACTCGGCAAGATTTGATTTAGCTAATACCTGTGTCATGGCTGCCGTCAGCGTCGTCTTACCATGGTCCACATGCCCTATGGTGCCCACATTGATATGCGGCTTAACGCGCTCATAAACCTTCTTAGCCATTTTGTCCTCCTTTTATTCCAGAGCCCACAACCAGATTCGAACTGGTGACCCCCATCTTACCAAGATGGTGCTCTACCTACTGAGCTATGTGGGCAAGTATGCACGAAAGTATATTTTAAGTCAACTTGGGCAAAGCGTCAACCAGCTACGCCCGTTCTGCTCTAGAACGTGACCTCTGTACTCAACTAGCAAAATTGACGGACGGATTTTAGTGGAATGCCCTGGGAAAGTCAAACGGCTGGACGTCAAAGCATAGACTCCGAAAACTGACAGATGTGTGGTTGGTTGCACCTGATAGCTGCTATACTACTTCCATCCAACGGTGCTATCCAGGTAGCAAACAAGAAAGGACAGGCCCTGGAACGCCGCATCGTGATTGTCGCCTTGATTAAGGAGGAACGGAATGAAGGTTCGTGAGTATATGAAGAGCCCGGTCTTTACGGTAACTCCCGATACCCTGGTAAATAATGCCCTGGAGACGATGCAGGAAAAGCATGTCCGCCGCTTGCCCGTGGTGGAAAAAGGAAAGCTGGTGGGCCTGGTGACACGAAACATACTGAGAGAGGCAGTACCGGCGACGCCCGCGCCGTTGACCTTGTGGGGTCTTCACTACGAGTTGTCTCGCATGAAGGTGAGGGACGTGATGATGACGGACGTCATCGCCGTGCATCCCGATGACACAATCAAGGAAGTAGTTGCGTTAAGCGAGAAACATGAAATCGGGACTTTTCCGGTGGTGGATGACAACGGCAACCTGGTGGGGATTCTCACGAATACCGATTTGCTTCATATAATCGCGAAACTGCTGGATTAGCGAAACCGGCCGGACGAAGAAGGCCCCGGATCCGAGACGCGGCGCCCGGCGAGGATTGGTCAACGAATCCGGCAACGTCTGTTCTGTTTTCGTGCCTGGCGCGTCACCCTGATGCTGACTGTGGGAGTTTCTGGCAATCTACGAAGTGGAGGGGGTAGGATTCGAACCCACGCAGCCCGTTAGGGCGGCAGATTTACAGTCTGCTCCGATTAACCACTCCGGCACCCCTCCGCAGCCAAAGTCTAGCACAGAACGGCACGGGAAACCCAGCCCGAGGGGGGATTCGAACCCGCCAACCTACCGATTACAAATCGGTTGCGCTACCATTGTGCTACTCGGGCAAGTCGCAGCTACAGTTTTGGCTCAATAGTATAGAAAGGGGCAACCCCCATGTCAAATGATGCACGATTGGAGGGCGCGTCCAGTTGCATTCCCCACGTCATCATGCTAAATTATAGTGTTTTGACCAATGAACGCTGACTGAAAGTGTGAATATGATAGAGAATGCTTTGTTGAAACAGTTGCTCGAGGCCGGCGCCCACTTCGGGCACCACACCAGTTACTGGCATCCCAAGGCGAAGAAATACATTTTCACCCAGCGCAACGGCATCCACATTATTGATTTGGAGCAGACGGTTGCTATGCTGGATAAGGCCTGCAACTTCGTACAGGACCTGGCGGCTCGAGGACAGACCATCCTTCTTGTTGGTACCAAGAAGCAGGCGCAGCAGACCATAGAGGAAGAGGCCACGAGATGCGGCATGAGTTATGTGAATCAGAGATGGCTGGGCGGAATGCTAACGAACTTCGCGGTCATACAAGCCCGGATTGACCACCTGGTCCGCCTGGAAAACCAGAGGGACAAGGGCGAGCTCGACCTCCTGCCCAAGAAAGAGCGGGTGAAGATAGAAAAAGAGATTTCCCATCTTAATACCCAGATGGGGGGCTTCAAGGAAATGACCACCCTGCCCGGGGCGCTCTTCATCACCGACCCCATCAAGGATAAGATTGCGTTCACTGAAGCCAAGAAACTGGGCATACCCGTGATTGCCATCGCAGATACCAACTGCAATCCCGAGGGCATTGACTACCCTATTCCCGCCAATGATGACGCCGTCAAGGCGATTAAACTGATTTCCACCAAGATAGCCGACGCCGTGATCAAGGGCAAGACCGAAGCCTTTTCCGGAGAGGCCGGAGAAGCAGGCGCCAGGGAAGAGCGCCACGAAGCTGTTGAGATCATGGGTTCGTATACTTTTGAGCCCGAGAAGCCGGGCGAGCCGCAGGGGCCAGGGCAACCGGAAGGAGAAGCCGCATCCCAATGAAAGTATCAATCGAAGCAGTCAAAGAGTTACGAAAGAGAACCAATGTCGGCATAGGAGACTGCAACAAGGCGCTGCTGGAGGTCGGGGGCGACATGGAAAAGGCAGTCGAATTCCTGAAACAGCGGGGAGCAGCGATTGCCGAGAAAAAGAGGGGTGAAGCCGTAGCCGACGGCATAATCGAAGCCTACGTACATCATACCAAGCGCATAGGGGCACTGGTCGAGATAAACTGCGAGACCGACTTCGTGGCCCGCACGGCCGAATTCAAGGAGCTTGCCCACGACTTAGCCATGCAGGTGGCCGCCGTTTGCCCTGAATATCTTGCCTGTGAGGACATGCCACCCGAATCGGAAGCAGACCCACAGGTGGCCTGTCTGCTCAGCCAGCCTTTCATCAAGGACCCGACCAGGACTGTACAGGAAGTCATTGCCGAAACAATCGCCAAAGTAGGCGAAAATATAAGAGTACGCCGGTTTGCCAGATTTGAGCTTGGTGCCGATCACTAAGCCATGGTAGATGAAGTATTCGCCGAACTGAACTCTCGAATGCAAAAGGCCGTGGACGGCCTGGCCAGAGAACTGGCTACCATTCGCGCCGGGCGCGCCACTCCCGCCCTGCTTGACAACATTGTGGTCGAGTATCAAGGCACTACTCTTCCGCTTCAGCAACTGGCCAGCATGTCTGTGCCCGATGCCAACCTGATCCTGATTCAGCCCTGGGACCGGACGTCGCTACGCAATATTGAGAGAGCCATCCTCACGGCCAACATAGGCCTTAACCCGGCGAACGACGGAAACGTGATTCGGCTCGTCATCCCTCCTCTGAGTGAGGAGCGGCGCAAGGAATTGGTCAAGTTCGTATCCAAAAAGGTGGAAGAGCGGCGGATTGCCATACGCAACATACGGCGGGATGGCATCGAGAAACTAAGAGAGCTGGAGAAGAACAAGGAAATATCCGAAGACGAGCTCAAGAATTCAAGCAAGAAGATAGATCAGCTTACGGAGCTTTCCATCGAGAAGGTGGGTGAAGTGGGGCAGGGCAAGGAGAAGGAGATACTGGAGATATGATTCGACTCCCGGATACCTTGCGCTCTTTGGTCGCGCCATCGAACTCGCGTTAAACACGCCCGGCGGGTTGCCCGCCGAATCAGACTCAGTCAAGTAGACCCAGTCTCGCCAACTCCGGTCCTGCCGGACAGCTTTACTGAGATGTTGCCTCCCATCTGGCTCTCGTCTGCCGGCGTTTGCCCTGGCTCCATTCCCGATCCCCGGATAGCCCCACTCCCCATCTGGGACACCATGCCGGTCTGACGCAACCGGCATGAAATGAGGCACCAGCAAATATGCAGTCAAAAGCTGCTAGAATAGCTCTGTGCTCAAGTACAGGGTCATTACCGGCGTCGTGGGCGTGCCCGTCGTCGTATTTGCTATCTGGTTCGGCGACCCCTGGCCCTGGTTTACTCTTCTCATAGCCGCGGTGGCGCTGGCTGGCGCCTATGAGTTTTACCGCATGGCTAATCTCGATAGGAAGGAGCCCCTTCTCTATCTGGGCCTGTTGTGGGCACTAGCGCTTCTCCTAAGTCGTCAGTTTGGCGGCTCTGGTGTTCCGTTCGCGGTCATCACCGCGGCCATCCTGATTTCCCTCATTTCGTTGTTGTTCCGCCCATCGAGAGAGCAGGCACTGCACAAATGGGCCTGGATGGCAGCGGGCGCCCTGTATGTGGGTTGGATGCTCGGCTACTGGCTGGATTTGCGAGGCCTGGCAGACGGTCGGAACTGGGTCTACCTGGCTATGCTTACAACATTCGCCAACGATACCGGCGCCTATTTCATCGGCAGGGCACGGGGCAGACACAAAATGGCGCCCGCGATAAGTCCGGCTAAGACCTGGGAGGGGGCATCAGGAGGGTTGATAAGCGCCGTTGCGGCCGCTGTCTTGATAGCCGTGGTTTTGAGACTGATTTCTCTTCGGCTGGGCCCGGTTTTTGCATTTGAATACTGGCAAATCGTACTGTTGGGCTTCCTCGTCAGCCTCTTTGCCCAGCTTGGCGACCTCGTGGAATCCTTGCTCAAGCGCAACACGGGAGTGAAAGAATCAGGTAATCTGCTGCCGGGACACGGCGGCATCCTCGACCGCTTCGACAGCCTCATCTTTGTGGGGGCAGTGGCATACTATTATGTGATGTGGGTGGTATGAAGAGAATAGCTATTCTGGGCTCGACAGGGTCCATAGGGCGGCAAGCTCTGGACATAGTCCGCGCTTTGCCTGACGAGCTCAAAGTAGTGGCGCTGGCCGGCAACAAGAACCTCGAGCTTCTGGAAAGACAAATCAAGGAATTCCGTCCCGCGATGTTTTCTTCGTCGGTCAAGCTTGACGTCAGTTACGGCGCGGAGTTTCTGTCCACAGAAGAAATAGCCGGCCGGCCCGAGGTTGACCTCGTCGTAATGGCCACCGCCGGCAAGGGGGGACTGGTTCCCACTCTGTCCGCCTTAGGGGCAGGTAAGACGGTCGCCCTGGCTAACAAAGAGGTACTTGTCATGGCCGGTGAGATTGTCGTTCGTGAAGCTCGTGACCATCATGCCCGGATTCTGCCGGTTGATAGCGAACATAGCGCCATCTGGCAATGTTTGCAGGGAGAAGAAAGCAGACCTCGGAGGCTTCTTCTCACCGCCTCCGGTGGCCCCTTTTACCGCTATTCGGATTCGCAGCTGGCCATAGTGACCCCCAAACAAGCTCTTGAGCACCCTGTATGGCGGATGGGAAGGAAAGTGACCATAGACTCGGCGACGCTGATGAACAAGGGACTGGAGGTCATCGAAGCTCATTGGCTTTTCTCTCTTCCCTTTGCTAGTATTCGAATACTGTTTCACCCGCAGTCTATCGTTCATTCGATGGTGGAGTTTGTAGATGGTTCTATGAAAGCCCAGCTTAGCTGGCCCGATATGAGGCTGCCCATTCAGTATACTCTTTCCTATCCGGATAGGTGGCCTAATTCGGAACTGCCCCGTCTTGACTGGAGCAAAGTCAAGTCTCTGGAATTCGAGCCCATCAACTATGACAGATTTCCTTGCCTCAAACTGGCCGTGGGCGCGGGCAGGTCGGGAGGGACCAACCCGGCGGTTCTATGCGCCGCCGATGAGGTGGCTGTGGAGGCCTTCCTGACCCACAAAATAGGCTTCACCGACATTGCCGGAATCGTGGAAGAGACTCTTGACGGCCATCGAAGCATCAGCCCACCGTCCCTGGAGGACATACTGGCCGCCGACGGATGGGCAAGGGAATACGCCGCACGCCTTTGCCTGGGCCGCCGAGCGAGGGTTAAGAAATGAGCGTTCCGGTAATCATTGTCCTTTTCATCGTGACCCTGTTCGTGGCGATGATTCTCCACGAATTCGGCCATTTCATCACCGCCAAACGTACGGGAGTGAAGGTCGAGGAGTTCGGCATCGGCTTGCCCCCTCCGCGGCTGTTTGCTTTCAGGCGGGGTGAGACGACATACTCACTCAACGCTATTCCTGTGGCGGCATTCGTTAAATCGGCCGGAGAGAACGACCCGTCGGTGCCCCGCAGTCTGGCCGGCAAAGGTCCCTGGACAAGGCTGGGAATCTATGCTGCCGGCCCGGTGATGAACATATTCCTGGCCTTTGTCCTTCTCAGTGCCTTCCTGGCTTTGCCCGTATCTGTCTTCTCCGGTGACGGACTCATGGTCGGCGCGGTAGTAGTAAATTCCTCTGCCGAACAGGCGGGCATTGAACCCGGCGACATAATCGTGGACGTGAACGGACAACCGGTCCATACGCAGGGGGACATGCAGAACATAATAAACTCGGTCGCAGAGGGAGCACAAGTCACATTGCTTCTCCTCAGGGACGGACAGGATATACAAACGACGGCCAAGCCGCAGCTGGAACAGGGGCAGAAAGTGATCGGCGTGTACATATACTGGAACATGGTGACCCAGATCAACGAAGGCTCGCCCGCTTATCAAGCTGGAGTCAGGGCCGGCGATTATATCCGCGCCGTCAATGGCCAAGCAGTATACGACGATAACAGTATGTCCGAAGCTCTGTCGTCCGTTGCGGAAGGTCGGGCAATAAATCTGGTCCTGCAGCGAGACGGCAACGTGACCATTCCTTCTTTTGTCAATACCGGCTATACCACGCTGCCCGGTGCACAGATGCGATATGTACCAAACGCACGCATCGAGGAGCAGCGGGTTTCCGTCTGGAGAGCGCTCTATGCGGGTGGCAAATACATCATTGACATGCCCGTTCTCATAATAAGGACCATCCCCCAAATCATAAAGACTCCAAGCAGCGCGCTGGTAGGGCC
>Ga0172362_10004971_pt1 | contig 11524 bp, 11 predicted proteins | sample LakKivs1_kivu2a2_FD_114534 | JGI IMG/M metagenome (GOLD analysis project Ga0172362, IMG submission 114534) | Sediment microbial communities from Lake Kivu, Rwanda - Sediment s1_kivu2a2 | ecosystem: Environmental > Aquatic > Freshwater > Lake > Sediment | place: Rwanda: Western Province, Lake...
AGAAGAAAGCACAAGCTGCACTGAAGCTTATTGAAAAGTATGAGCGTATTGAGGAGATCACCCGTGCCGCTGATGATGCGATTCTGAAAATCGCTCAACGAATCAATGGTGTGGTCGTGACGAATGATACCGAACTGCGTAAGAAGCTATCTGCCAATGGGATTTCTGTTATTTTTTTACGGGGGAAAAAGAAGCTTGCCTTGGAAGGGTAGGCCCCACGAAAGTTTTTATAAACAGTCCCTATTCTGCTTGCTGTCGTGTCGGGGTGGCTCAGCCTGGCCAGAGCGCCTGACTCATAAGCTCAGCTGAAAGGTTCGTAAAAAGGTTGTGCTAAGATATCTGGAGGTCGCGGGTTCAAATCCCGCCCCCGACATCTGATATAAAGTCAAGGAGAATAGTATTTTTTAATAATATACATAGTAAACGTTTTTAATTAATATTCATTTTTTTAAAATAATATGAATTTTACATATTTTTTTTCTTTAGGATATATTATTAAATGAGATGCTTGATATTCATTTATAGTATGGGGGATCATTTTGCTACAGAAACAATTATTCGTTGGAATCGTTATCTTATTTTTTGTTTCAACAACCATTCCTCAGACAATTTTTTCTACTAATAAAATAGGAGAGCACGATGTTACAGATGATTCTTCTGATGATCTCTTGACGTATTATCGTCTCAACCAACCACAATATAAAAAATTTTCCTCTTTAAATAAACGCATCAATCAGCACACAGAGGAACAAAATCTCCGAGAAACCTATAACCAAAGTTTGAGAGTTAAATCTTCCCAACAGGTTTACTCATTACCAAAGAGCGGGCCCATGAATTCACCATGGCCAATGCATGGTTATGACGATCGGAGAAATGGTCGCTCCCCGTATGCAACAATAAATACGACTAACCTTGAGAAATGGCGATTTTATGTTGATCATCCAGGTGATGGTGGTGCAATTATCGATGATAACGGAATAATTTATTTTTGCGACACTTGGGGTACTCTTTACGCCATATATCCAAATGGAACTAAAAAGTGGGGAATTTATCTAAATAATTGGGGTGCATGTGATTTTGGAAATTCACCAGCTATCGATGACAATGGTGTTTTATATGTAGGGGGTCATGAAAGTGGACTTTTTGCTGTAAGCCCAAATGGTACGGTTTTATGGAGATATGGTTGGGGAGTCGAATCGTCTCCAGTAATTGGAACAGATGGAATAATTTATTGCTCGTTTACAACAGGAGATCCCTGGAAAGGTATTATTCATGCCTTCTATCCAAATGGTACTATAAAATGGAGTTTTCAAGCTAATGATGTTATTCAATCATCACCAGCAATTGGACTGGACCGCAATATTGTTTTTGGTTCACATGATACCTATGTCTATTCATTGTATTTAAATAATGGATCATTGAAATGGAAATATAAAACTGGGGAGTATTGGGTACATGGATCACCATCAATTGGTTCAGATGGAACGATCTATATTGGAGCTGATGACGATTATCTTTATGCGCTTAATCCGAATAATGGGACATTAAAATGGAAACTCTCAACTGGTGCAATGAGAAGTAGTCCATCTTTAGATAAAGAGGGCACATTATATTTTGCTACGGTTAACGAAAGATTTTGGGCTGTTTATCCAAATGGTACAATTAAATGGACATTTTCCCCAAAAGAATATAGTGGAGAGTGGGGCTCAACAGCTGCAATATCGGATGACGGAGTGATTTATTTCGGTTTTGAGAAAAGATATTTTTATCCAGAAGGTGGATGGATTTTTGCACTTGATTTAAATGGAACAGAACTTTGGCGGAAAACAATTACAAGTTATTTTCTTTCTTCATCCCCGTGTATAGGACTAGATGGCACTGTTTACATTGCCACGGAATGGGATAAAAGGATTGGACCAGGAAATTCATGGGCTTCTACTGGTTACCTCCATGCATTTGGATCAATAGAATCAAATAAAAAACCTAATCAGCCAATAATATCAGGAGATACCTTTGGATTTCCCGGACGAGAAATTGATCATTGGTTCAAAGCTTATGATCCAGATAACAATCCCCTTCAATACTATATTGATTGGGGGGATAGTACATTTATAAATTGGACACGAGAATATGCATCTGGTGAAACTGTAGTTGAAGCTCATGCTTGGGAAGACTACGGAAATTATACGATAAAGATAAAAGCAAGAGATGTCCTAGGTGAAGAAAGTGAATGGACTACATTTAATTATACCGTGGGAGGTGAAATTTTAAATCATGCTCTTTTATTTGGAAAAATCTACGATTATCACTATGTAGACTATATGGATGAGATACATTTTAAGGCTCAAAATCTTTTTATAATTATCGTTAGACCTTTCTCAATTAATTACTATCATTTAGGTGAGCAAATAATATTAGTTAGCAGAGGAATAACGATTATATGGGAATCAACATTTTGGTTTGGAATAATTAACGGATATTTTATAGATACAGAAAATCATCATATAAATGAAAAATTTAAATTTATTGAAAAACAACCAAAATTTAACAAATTAATCAGTTCTTCAGATGATTAATAATTTTTATCGACAGAACTGTAACCCCGGGGATATGTGCTTGCCCCCGACATATTATTTTTCATTTTTATACTATTGGTGAAAAATGAAATAAAAAAATAGAGGATAAGGAAATTTTTGTTAACTTTCTAATGCGAACAGTTGAATTTTCGCATTCGAGGTATGAATATCAATCCTCTTCCCGTTCGAACCAAGTGTTCCGAGTACATGCGTATCTTCAGATAAGGTAACATTCACTGAAATCCCTTCTATCGTGATTCGATTATTGGACGTCATCATCTCTATCGTAGCATTCAGGGAAGAATTGAGATACACGTTGATAGCGGCATTGCTCGTGTCGATACTGACGTTGTCACGAATGTCAGCCACCTCGATAGTTAGAGCGCCGTTCGATGTGTGAATATCTCCTATTCCGATCGTGTTTCTTACTTCGATGCGTGCATTGCTCGTCTGTGCAGTAACATAACCATTGACATTATCTACTAGAATAGCTCCATTGGAACTTTGGATGGTGACATCCCCTTTGCTATTGGTAATCAGTATTGCCCCATTCGAGGTTGTCACTGACTCAATGGAGAGGTTACGAGGTACTTTAATATCATAATCGACGCTCCCCTGCAGGATGGACGACCCCGTATACTTTGTTTCGATGGTTAAATAATTTCCAAGAGTTGTAACGTCAATTTCTATTTTGTCAAGTTCTTCTTGTCCGAAGGAAGAATGTTTGACAGCATTCACGGTCACGTTGCGACTATCCCATCCAGTAATTTCAACCTGACCATTGATATTGATGACCTTGAGAATGGTGTGTTCATTGACAAGGTAAGATTCATCGAAATGCTCACTGACCTGAGGTCCGACACAACCACTGAATCCTGCAATCAATAACAGGAAAATTATACCACCAATGATACTCTTTTTTTCCGTAGAAACGCCTCCATGAACAATGCAGGGATAAATCATGGTCTATAATAATCTTTATTTTCAAGATGATCAATCGAAAGAACAATAAGATTTATAGAAAAAGCGGGGTACAATTTCATCCATTCTTCTTTTTACCATTATTTTTTATCATTTCGTCCAATTTTCAGAGATAAACTTTTATATGTTCAGATGTCGAAATAGAGAGTGGAGGAAAGAATATGAGAAAAATAGTAGCATGTTTCATCCTTGGCTTACTATTCATGGGTGGAATGGGAGCGAGTGCTATATCTGTTCGTATCACACAATTTCCATCGCCGAATAACGACGACTATGATATGATTATTATCGCACCTGAAAAGTTTTCTACAGATCTTCAACCACTGATTGATCATAAAAATAGTCATGGTGTTGAAACGTTCTTAAAGACCACCGAAGACATTTATGATGAATACGAAGGACGAGACACGGCTGAGCAGGTCAAATATTTTATTAAAGATGCCTTGGAACAATTCCACATTCGATATGTGCTACTTGTGGGTGGTATGAAACTACTGAGCCATAACTGGTTCGTCCCAGTGCGGTACTCCAATCTTGATGATGGCTATGGCCATGCCATGTTTCTTACGGATTTGTATTTTGCTGATATTTACAAGAATAATGGCACTGAGTTTGATGACTGGGATAGTAATGGGAACGGGGTGTTAGCAGAATGGGGAGGTGGCGGAGACACCCTGGACCTTACACCTGATGTGGCGGTGGGACGTTTACCCTGTAGGACGACGAGTGAAGTAGCAACCGTTGTTGAGAAAATCATCTCCTATGAAAGCAATGCGTACGGGCAAAGCTGGTCTAACACCGTGGTTGCGGTGGGGAGTGACACCTGGCCTGATTCAAGTGGGTATGAAGGTGAAGCTGTCTGTGATCAAGCAACCAGTTACATGGAGGGTTGTACCATTAAAAAGCTGTATGCCTCAACAGGGAATCTTACAGGTTCAGATGATATTGTTGAAGCTATCAATCAAGGATGCGGGTTTTTCCTCACCCGTGGACGGGGAGGCACTGATCGAGTGAGAATGGTGATGCCAGAAGGTGATGAGTTCATTGCGTTTCACATGAACAATATTAAACAATTGAAGAACGATGGGATGTATCCGATTTGTGTGCTCGGCGAGTGCATTCACGGTCGCTTTGATGTTGGCACTATCAATCTCTTACAACTCCTTAAAAAGAATCCTGAGTATAATATCTACGATTGTGTCTATGAATGCATCGCATGGCGATTAATACGAGAAAAGAACGCAGGAGCGATTGCCACGATTACCAATACCAATATTTGTTATGGTAATATCGGTGATAACAATGGGAATGGTATCCTTGATGACGCCGAGATGCTTGGAGGTTTTCTTGCAGTGGAACTGTTCCGGTTATACGGGGAACAGGGTGTAGAAATCCTTGGGGATCTTCATCAACAGGCTATTTCCAATTACGTGAATCAATTCCCTGTTCATTCCAATAAACTCGATTGTAAAAGCGTGCAGGAATTTATCCTCCTCGGGGATCCTAGTTTGAAAATCGGCGGGTATCTATAAAAAAGATCTGAAGAGACAGTAAGCACCAAAGTCTTCTCTCGATTTTTTTTAAATATCAGAATTTTAAAGAAAATTCCCTTTTTTCTTCAATACAAAATATTATAGATTATTACAAAATACAGACAGGGGATAGTAGGATGAGGATGTGAACATAATGATCACAAAAACTATTGCATGCCCTCGTTGTAAACATACGATCTCTGTCCAAGGGAACGCTAGCGAAACCGTTCAAGTCGTCTGTCCTCAATGTTCAACACAAGGGATTTTCCGTTTTCCAGAGGACACACCAAAAATTCTCCCATTAAATGATACCGCAGCACTCACGATACAAAACCTTGAGTTTACCTACCCAAAAGCAGAGAAAAAAGCACTCAATGATGTTACTTTTCACATACAAAAAGGGGAGATCTTTGGGTTCCTCGGACCCAATGGTGCTGGGAAAAGCACCACCCAAAAAGTCATTATCGGACTACTCAAGGGGTACAACGGAACCGTTGACATTCTAGGAAAAAACCTGCAATCCTGGGGAACAGATCTCTACGAACATATCGGGGTTTGCTTTGAACTCCCGAACCATTATCAGAAACTCACCGCGTTTGAAAACCTTGAGCTCTTCTCATCATTTTACAAAAACCCAACCGTCGATCTCTTTGAGCTTCTCCAGATGGTTGACCTTCAGAAAGATGCGAACCAACGTGTTGGTTCTTTTTCCAAAGGCATGAAAACGAAACTGAATTTCGCACGAGCTTTGTTGAATAATCCGCAGATGCTGTTCCTTGATGAGCCGACCACTGGCCTTGACCCGGTGAGTGCTCGTCAGATAAAAAACATCATCCTGGAAAAAAAGAAGCAAGGAACCACGATTTTTCTGACCACTCATAATATGAATGACGCCGATGAACTCTGTGATCGCGTCGGCTTCATGGTCGATGGGAGCCTTGCTCTTATTGAAAGTCCCAAGGATCTCAAACTACAACATGGGAAAAAACTCGTAAACGTAGAATACCTGATTAATGGAAGTCTTCAGAAAGAGGAATTCACGCTTGCTGACCTTGGTTCGAACAGCAGGTTTCTCAGTCTTTTAAACAGCGGTCAGGTGCAAACCATACACACCGCGGAAGCTACCCTTGATGATGTCTTCATTAAAGTCACGGGACGGCAGCTGAAATGAGCCAACTGAAAACCATGTTAAAATGGGATGTGATCCTGCAGTCACGCTACAAGATCATCCATCTGGCCATCCTGAGCGTTCTTATTTACTATATCGCTCTTATTGCTGTTCCCTCGATGAATACCCTGGAATTTAAAACCATTTACTTGTTCTTTGATCCCACGTTGATCGGCATCATGTTCATCGGTGCTCTTGTGTTGTTTGAAAAAACAGAAAACACCCTGCAGGCTCTCACGGTTACACCTATGGTGACGCGCACGTATTTTCTTTCCAAAATCATCTCGCTGACGGTTCTTGCGGTGGTGTCCGCGTTTCTTTTTATCTTTCTTTCTCATGGGTTTGAATTTAACTATTTGTATATGATTGCAGGGATCTTGCTGACGTCGATTTTCCTTATTTTAGTTGGATTTATCATGGTGGCACGATGCAACAGTATTAATGAATATCTCGCGCTGATGATGGTGGCATTCCTTCTCTTGTTTGTCCCTCCCCTCTTGGACATCTCTGGTATTTATGAAAATGTGGTCTTCTATCTCTGGCCATCACAAGCATCGTTTCTTCTTTTCAACGGAGTCTTTGGAACGGTGCCTCTTAACGAAACCATTTATGCGGTTCTCTATCTCATCATGTGGATTGTTGGTTGTTATCTACTTGCGAAAAAAGCATTCTATAAACATATCGTAATTGGAGGAGGCTGACCATGGTACAGGTGAGTAAATTACTGGTGAATGATCTCCGAAATATTTTTCGGGATCGGTTGCTGTTTTACTCCGCGTTTCTGATACCAATCATCATTATCATCATTACACGACTCGTCATCCCATGGATATCGGAAACCATTGTTCCTTTGCAGGGGCTCTATCCGCTCTTGTTTATGCTCTTGGTGATCACTATTCCTATGATGTTTGGATTTGTCACAGGGTTTCTCATCATGGATGAACGGGATGAAAACTTGCTCACCGTCCTACGGGTAATGCCGATTTCAAGAAGCGCGTATCTCATCTATCGAATGATGTTTCTGAGCGTGCTGTCTTTTGTGTACATCTTTATTTTCCCACCCCTCACCGGTCTCATCGCTATCAACCTCATTGACTATCTTCCGATCGCTGTATTACTTGCTCTGTTCACCCCTGTTCTAGGGCTGATAGCTAATATTGTTGCCAACAACAAAGTACAAGCGTTTGCTGTGTTCAAAATGTTAGGGGGCGTCTTCTACTTGCCGTTATTCGCGTTTTTCATCAATAATGATTTCAAATACATCCTGGGAATCATTCCAAATTTCTGGACTTTCATGGCTCTGGACAGTTTAGTACGTACAGGGACTCAGGATATCGTGTTCCTTGGTATCGGATTCGTTGCCCATCTCATCTTTTTGGCAGTACTTTTCTATCTCTTTAACAAAAAATATTGAATGAACGACACGACTACTCGCTTCAACACAGTTCTTCTTGTGGTTGGGCGTACTGATATTCGGTGAGCGCAAACCCCCAGGATTTCTCTATTTTCTTCTTCAGAGCATCAGTGAAGGTGTAGCGGTCCATGTGAATTTTTTTCTGTGTTGCCACATATGCTTCAAGTGCTGGTTCTACGTCCTTGTAGCCCTTGAGGTCGAATTGTTGATAAAGGGTGCTGACGGTTCTCAACGGTTGATCGATAAAGGATTCATACCGGACTTCCACCAGGTTCTCTTTGGGTATGAGATGTTTATCCTGTAGGTATTTCTTGGTCATGTTCGTGAATAAGCTGATCATGTGTTGTTCGACATCGTCAAGTGGAGGTGGTGTTTGCACGCAGTATAAGGGGATGACCTTGTACATGAACTTAAGCATGGACATGTAGAGGTCATAGGGGTTACGGTACATGTAGATGAATTTTGCGTTCGGGAACATGTCCAGGAGTTGTGGGATCTTCCCGGTGTTATCCTGATTTTTTAGTACGAGCTGTTTTCCTTGGTAGAACATCGTGATTTTTTTCAGCAGGAACAAGTAGATGGTCTTCCAGTCTTCGATGGTTTGTGGTGAGGCGTTTTGAAAATTAATGTAGTTGTTGTAATGCTGCATGTTTTGGGGGAAGCACCAGCCATGGTAGTAGGAATAGGGAGAGAGTGCACCGAGTGCGTAGATATCTTCTTGGGGCAGGTCTGCGCTGAGATCGCCATCGTCCATCGGTCGTTTGTTAGGGAGACTTGCGACAACGATGGGTTTGAAGAATTTTTCACCGCTAATGAATAGAGATGGTATTAGGGTCTGGTAGGTGGTGAAGTACCCAAACTGGGGGTCGCGGGTGAGGATGTTGTGCATGAGGGTGGTACCACAGCGCCAGTGACCAATGATGAAAATCGGATCTTTGGTGATCGTGGTGTGTTCGGTTGGTTTGTCGTATTTGATTTTCTCTCGGATGTAGAATGGTGTCATAATCGTACTGAGGGCGATGCTGTAGGCGAGCCGTGCAGCATACCTGGGGCTGATGTGGAATCGGTTCTGGGCAAGCATGCGAAAAAGGTTCGGAAGAGTGTAACCAGCTAAAGGAGTGTAGGTAACAAGTGAATTGTTAGTGAGGTCAAAATCCATATTAGTATAGTGAACATCCTTGGTATATAAAATATACGGATATTTTTATACCATGTTTCTATAGCAGATTCCAATGCAATACTATAATGAAGAAAAAATGCATGCTCTACGATTAAGCATAGAACAAGTGATTCTGAGCTGGCCTGATGTTACCACCAGGAAAATGTACGGATGCCCTTGTTACAAGTATAAGGATAGATTATCCGCTTTTCTGGTGACTGACGGTGTGGTGCTCACCAAAGCAAGCGATCAAGTAAAAATACAATTATCAAAAGAATTTACCATCAAACCGTTTCAGGCAGGAAGTAGGACCATGAAAAGCTGGCCGCAGATACCGGTTGATGAGACGTCGGATCTTTCTAAGATAGTTCCTCTTATAAAAATGAGTTATCATCAAGCTCAGGATATTTCTTAGTATAGAATAATATAATAAAATTTTCTTTCTTTTTACATGATAATGAAATAGAATAATGAATACACTTTGAATAGCACCGGAAACGAGTGATTCTTTTGTTATGTTTGTTGTGATTAATGAAATGTAACATCTTTATATATCCTTATTTTATTTTCTTTTCATATATTTTCTATCATTGGGGAGGTAAGGTAACAAAAAGAAAAACCAATGTGGTACTTTTTGGTTGAATGTGCTGAGTACACCTGCGTTACGAGGGAGGAAGGAAAACGAACATGAGATGGAAGGTTAGCGGGAAGGATGTTTCTTCATATTACCCCGCTTTTTTGAGATCTGCCACCACCTCTCCTCACTAGAATCAGAAATAAAAACGTATGAATAAATCGGAGGAAAGAAAAATATGAAAAACAAAATCATTGTCGGTTTTGTGTGTATGCTGATGATGGGGTCAACCCTTTCTTTATTATTTTCAGCGAGTGAAACCAAGGTGAGTGTTCTAGCTGGCGAACGCACTGCGGTAAAGGAATGCGGATGCGACCAGACAACTACAAGTCAAAGAAGCACCATGTCTCACATCCTTATCGATGATTCAGTTCCAGAGTCACCCAGGCCTATTATACGAAGTGATCTACCACCCTCATTTAGCTGGACTGATGTGAATGGAACCGATTGGACGACCACCGCTAAAGACCAAGGGAACTGTGGGAGCTGCTGGGATTTTGCAGCAATAGGAGCACTAGAAAGTATCATTCAAATTCGGGAAGGATGCCCTGGTTTGAATCTAGATTTGTCCGAGCAATACGTTCTCTCTTGCTTGTCAGCGTCTGGGAGCTGCAATGGTGGTTGGGCGTACAACGGCTATAAATACATGAAAAGTAACAGCTCTGCAGGGAATTATTGTAATGGTATCATCCCAGAATTTTGTTTACCCTATGAAGTCAATGATGATGTGCCTTGTTCGAAGGTGACTGAAAACTGGCAGGATTTTCTCATGCCCCTTGATTCCTACGGACGCTGGGTGCCTCATGGCACCGAAGAAGACCGTCTGGCGATGAAAACACAGATCATAGAATCAGGACCGATCGTGGCCACTATGCTCTTCACCATTTATTCCCATGGCCCCGACAACATTGAGGAATGGGGCTATACTCATACGAGCCCCACCGATTATTATCCATATCCTGGCTCGAAGCCTGGTACCAATCATCAAGTTGTGATCGTTGGTTGGAAGGATGATGCTACGATAACGAACGGTGGATACTGGATTGTTAAAAACAGCCTCAGCGAAGAATGGGGGTACCAGGGGTTCTTCAACCTTGAATACGGCAGCCTCAACATCGATAGCTCTGATATCAATTGGGTGAATTACAATGCCTCTAACTTCAGTAACTGGGTGCCGGTCGCACGTATCATCGGACCGACAGAAGGGCAGGCGAACCAAGAACTCTCGTTTGATGGTAGCAGCAGTTTTGACCATGAAGGCAGCCTTGTGTCCTACGAATGGGCGTTCGGTGATGAGACCACAGGAACAGGAGTACAAGTGAGCCATACGTTTACAGAACCAGGCATCTATCTGCTCACCCTCATTGTCACCGATAACGATGGGTACACAGACACGCACACAATATGGGTCTCCATTGAAACGGAGAATCATCCACCGAACACACCCTGGCTTATTGGTCGAAGAAATGGGGAAAACGGGAAGGAGTATCGGTACACGTTTTGGTCAACAGATCCTGATGGTGACGATGTGCAGTACTATCTGAACTGGGGTGATGACTACTGGTTCGGAGGAGCAGCTGGTTGGCTCGGACCATACTTACCAGGTGAAAGAATTGTCTTAAAGAAAAACTGGACAGAGAAAGGAAACTATACGATTCGGGTCAAAGCAATGGACCAGTATGGTGCGAAAAGCGACTGGAAAACACTGTCGGTGAGCATGCCGATTTCGTACAATACCCCCTCGCAAGGGTTCTGGGAGATGCTCTTCGAACGGTTCCCGAACGCGTTTCCGATAGCGAGATACCTCATGGGGTACTAAAAAATCCCCTACATTATTTTTTATTCTTTTTTCTCTTCATCTTCTTTTTTGGTGGCTGCATCCTTCAGTCCTTTTCCAAAGCCTTTGACAGCCCCCCATCCTTTCTTAACACCAGTGCCAACTGCTTCACCTGTTTTTTCAGCTCCTTTTTCAAGTTTCCCTTTCTTTTCTTCTTCACTCATAACCAATAGCCTCCAGTACCATACAAAATGAACTCTCACCCAATTATAAATGTTCTCAT